>ERZ1034363.1698-NODE-1698-length-11852-cov-2.855032_pt1 | contig 11852 bp, 11 predicted proteins | sample MGYA00520616_ERZ1034363 | MGnify/ENA primary metagenome ERZ1034363 (study PRJEB33736, sample SAMEA104284506) | Azolla filiculoides | biome: Urban; feature: Water surface; material: Ditch water | place: Netherlands | collected 2015-10-28 | depth 0-0.1 m ...
AAGCGTCAAAACCCACTGCTCAAGAGCCACCCAGGCTCTAGCTAAAGCATTGAAATTAAAAGGAATTACGCTGTGAATCGCAATGAAGACATCCTCAACCCAACAGAAGCTGACCAATTTGGCCTGGCTGCTGCCGCCCTGCTACGCCAAGGATCCCAATCCTTACCAGCAGGCATTAAAGATCGTCTGTACGCAGCACGCCTCAAGGCTATTTCCGTCAAAAAACCAGAAAAAGTGCGTATTCAGCAACATGTTTTGGCCGGCTCCACTGGAACCTGGTCTTCAGGCTCGCGTTCTTTTTGGGATAACGTAGGTTGGGTTGCCCCACTGATTGTGCTGGTCTTTGGTCTGATTGGCATCGCTCAATGGCAGCAAGACTCCCGCATCAACGATATAGCTGAGCTGGATGTCGCCCTCTTAACGGATGACGTACCACCAGATGCTTACGCCGACAGCGGCTTTATGGGGTTCCTCAAAAATGGTCCTTTAGCCGAATCCGATCAAGAGAGTCTTGATTCAGCCAAGTCGCCATCCTAAAGCTCAGAAGAATCTTTAGCGAATGCTGAACAACCCACGATCTTTAAGCGCCTTGCTCAGCATCAGCATGATGTTGGTAATTGGTGCATTTGGATCGGCACATAGTTCAAGCGCATTTGCTCAAACACCTCCAGCTGCACACGGCAAAACTACTGGTACTCCAGAGAAAAAACCGGATGGCACATGGGAGGGCCTTAAGCCCGAACAACAAAAAATCTTGGCACCTTTGGAAAGCGATTGGGATTACATGCTCCCAGATAGTCGCAAGAAATGGATTCAGGTTGCCAACCTCTATCCAAAGATGAGTGAGGCTGATCAACAGCGACTGCAGTCTCGCATGACAAGCTGGTCAAACCTCTCTCAAAAAGATCGTCGTATTGCGCGAGAAAATTACCTGAGTAGTCTCAAGTTCCCTGCAGAGAAAAAGGCAGAGGCTTGGAGTGCATATCAAAAACTGAGTGATGAGCAGAAAAAGAAATTAGCTCAAGCAGAAGTGAATAAGAAAAAGCCAACGGCTGCGAGTGCACCTACATTGCAACAACACCCTATTACACAGAAATCCAATCTGGCACCAACCCTGCCAGTAATTAGTAGCCCCTCTCCAGAGGCTACTGCTCCAAGCACAAGCCCAGACAGCAGTCCTAGCAATCCTTGAGAACCCACTAAGCTGTGATTACTCCTGCTGAATTAAACGTACTACCTGCTCCGCAATTTTGGCGTCGAGTCTCCTGTGGTCTCTACGAGCAATTAGTTCTATTGGGCGTCATCGCACTGACATTCCTGGTTCCCAATTTAGGCCTAGGCATTCTGTTTGGATTCGCCCTACCAAGCTGGCTCACATTCCTCTATCTCTATGCCGTGCTGGGCATTTACTTCGTTTGGTACTGGACTAAGTCTGGCCAGACGCTGGCAATGCAAACATGGCGCATACGAATGATTGGTCCAGGCGGTTACAACCTCACTCGGAAGCAGGCAGTCTGGCGCTATGTCTATGGATCTCTGTGGCTTGTGCCTTGCGTCCTGCTGCAATGGCTCTTTGGACTCCAGAAGTGGCAGATTATTGAAATGCTCTTCACGGTTGCTTTATTGCTGTGGCCATTGAGTATGTATTTGGATCGCGTCAGCCCCCTACTACGTCAGAGCCTGCCAGACCGTTTTGGTGGAACCCGTTTAGTGGAACTACCAAAGAACTTGGTGACACTCTCGTAAGCACGAGAATGCGTGAGCCCTAGATCTCGCGCAAGCATTCCATGGCAGTAGCGGTTTGAATTTTTCTCTGAAAACGAAAACCCGCCAAGAGACAAGCAACTACTCCAAAGGAAATTCCCATCACCAAAGATTGGGCGAATGCGTTGAACTCAATCTCCAATACAAAGCGCCCAAGCGCCCATGCGGCCATTCCAGCAGCTAGTCCAGCTAATGCGCCTGCTAGCACCCCAATGATTAAGAGTTCGGCTAAAGCAATCTTTCTCAGCAAGGCACGCGATGCACCTACCGCCTTGAGTAAGGCTGCACTTCTAAAGCGCTCGTCTTGCGTTGCTGCAATCGCAGCCACTAGCACCAAAATTGCCGCAGCGATTGTGAAAGCAAACAATAGGCCCAGCACGGAAGATAGTCGATCTAATACATCTTGTATTTGCCTCAATGAGGTCGCTACATCAACAATGGTCAGATTGGGATAAGCCTGTGCAAGCTGGTAGTCCAAGCCCTCAATGGCGGGGCCTTGGTAATAAGAAGTAATCCAGGATTGCGGCATTTGCTCCAGCATGGCAGGCGGCATGATGACGAAGAAATTCACCTTCATCGAACTCCAATACAACTTACGCAAGGAGGTGATTGGCGCAGTCACTTTTTCACCGGCAAGCTCAAAGGTCATTTGATCGCCAAGCTTTAACTTCAGAGTTTTAGCAATTCCCGCTTCTAAAGAAACTTGCGGTGCACTACCTTCAATCCATTTTCCAGAAGTAATGCGATTACCCTCAGGTAATTGCTCGGTATACGAGAGATTGAATTCCCGATCCACCAGGCGACGGGCATTTTCATCAACATAGTCATTGGGTCCAATGGTCTTTCCATTAACCTCAACCAATCGTGCGCGAACCATCGGGCTAAAGCTTGGCTTTGCTACACCCGCATCGAGTAGTGACTGAGTAATACTTGGCTTTTGATCTTCTTGAACATTAATCATGAAGCGATTGGGCGCATCAACTGGAATGTTTCCTTGCCACGTAGATAGCAAGTCCTGCCTAAGCAAGAGAATCAGCAACAAGGCCATCAAGGCGATACCTAGAGCGGTAATTTGCATGACTGCAAATCCTGCGCGTCGTGCTTGCGCAGTCAGCGCAAAACGCAAAGCAAAATTCTGAGCACCCCACTTAGAAAACAACCCATTGAGTATGCGCAGCGAACCCCATGAGACAAGAGCAAAGAGTGCGACGGCAGCACCAAAGCTAGCAGCAACCCAAGAGGCCAGCTTCCAGTCTTGCGCTGCAAGCGCGATTAATGCGAGACAAGTCAGAAGCCCAAAAAGCGCTACCCAGAGTACTTTGATGTTTACTGAGCCCAACTCCTTCCGAATAAGTCGCACCGGTGAAATCACGACCAAACTAAATAGAGGTGGTCCAGCAAAACCAATCAACAAGCAAGAGGAGAATAAAACACTCCAAGCTAAGGGCCAGAGAGACAGCGAAGGCAGATTGGCAAATACCAAGTTACCTAAAATACGAATCAATACCTCTTGCACACCGTATGCAATAGCAGCCCCCATGATGGCTGCCAATAAGCATAGAGCGCCCAATACTTTTACTTGATTTAACAGAATCGTCTTTTGGCTTGCGCCAAGGCATTTCATCACAGCGCAAACATCAGCCTGCTTCAAAACATAACGACGCGCCGATAAAGCAATCGCTACTGCAGCTACCATTGCAGTCAGTAAGGCAACTAAAGACAAGAAGCGCTCTGCCCGCTCCAAGGTTTTACGCATGACAGGCTGGGCATTTTCCAAAGTCTCAATGCGCAGCCCTCTAAGGCCTTCGGACTCAATCCATTGCGTGGCCCACTTTTCATAAGCGGAGATAGCCTGATCGCTTCCCGCCAGAAGCAGACGATAAGTCACGCGGCTACCTAAGCCAATAAGACCTGTTGCAGGTAAATCTTCAAGTGACATCATCACGCGTGGCGCAAAGTTCATAAAACCAGCACCCCGATCGAGCTCACGCTCTAAGACGCCACCAATTAGGAAGTTCTTATCCCCCAATGACATCTGATCGCCAACTTTGGCTTGCAGCGCGTTAAGCATTGCAGGATCCACCCAAACTGAACCAGCCGGTGGAGTTGTGCTGCCTTGCTGCGGTGATACTTGTAAGGACCCGCGCAAGGGATATGAGGCGCTTACCGCCTTCAAAGATGCCAGCTTACTTTGCGAGCCAACTGTGGCCATGCTTGGAAAGACAACCGTTTGAGCAGAGCCGAGCTCCTGCTTCTTCGCCTCTTGAATAAAACGTTCAGGTAAGGGTTGATCGGCTACTAGCAGCAAATCTGCAGCAAGCAGCTGACGGGCGTCAAACTGAAAAGCCCGCTGCATTCGGTCTGCCAGGAAGCTGACGCTAGATAAGGCCGCGACAGAGAGCGTCAGAGCAACTAGTAACGCTAGCAGCTCACTAGATCGAAGGTCTCGCCTAACAGTCCGAAGAAAGCTAGCTAACACTGAGATTAAATTGCCTGAATCTGGCCACCATCTACACGGATCACCGACCCAGTAATGAAGGAGGCATTTTGACTAGCTAAAAATGTTGCGGTATCGCCATACTCTTGTGGATCACCATAACGCCCCATCGGAATTTGTTTCAGGCTAGCTTGTACTACAGAGTCATAGCTGACATTCTCACGCTGAGCACGTGCCTCATCTAATTGACGCAAGCGATCCGTTGCTACACGACCCGGCATGATCACATTCACCGTAATGCCTTCAGCAGCAACCTCTGCTGCCAAGGTTTTAGACCAAGCTAGCAATGCAGCACGTAAGGTATTGGAGATTGCTAAGTTTTTGATTGGAGCAATCGCACCTGAAGTGGTACTCGTAATAATGCGGCCCCATTTACGTTGACGCATTCCTGGAAGGACGCGATCGGTGATGCTGATGAGCGACAAGACCATATCGTTAAAACTTTTTTGCCATAGCGCAGGATCTTGCCCAGTTGCCAGGGTTGGAGGTGGTCCGCCAGTGTTGTTAATCAGAATGTCAATCGGTCCAAGCTCTTGCTCTACCTTTGTAACTAACGCATCAATGACTGAGCTGTCAGATAAATCCCAGCTTAATGCCAATGCTTTACCGCCAGCAGCCTCAATCAGCTCCACTGATTTTTTTAACCCTTCAGGGTTGCGACCAGTCACAGCGACCTTAACGCCTTCGCGCGCCAATGAAACAGCCATTGCCTGGCCTAAACCACGGCTAGATGCCATTACTAAGGCAACCTTGCCTTTGAGTCCTAAATCCATGTCTTCTCCATTATTTTTATAGGTACTGCAATTTCAATCCAACTACTGACCAAGTGGTGGCGGCAAATTACCAGCGTACTTATAGAGCACAACCTCATACTCCTTCAGAATTTGCGCCAAGGCCTCTTGCTGACCTAGAGCTAAAGCTTGTGGCGTATTGTCTTTGAGGGCAACTCTCTTGGTATAGCGATTTTTACCAATGACGGGATTATGCTTTTGTGGATCAGTCGCTGTCAGGAAAAACTCGACAGTGACGACAGCCTCCGGACGAACCCGATAGTCGCCATAGAACTCTTCCACAGAAGTTTGCAGGATGTAATACGGAAAGAAGCTATTGCCCTGACCCACCGTCATAGAAAAGATCTGGGCGTTGTTAAGCCACTGACGGGTCGCATTACCCACCATCTCATTGGGTAGCGCAGAATAAATGTTATAGAAATCTTTTTCATAGCGCTGATCATTCAAGCGGTAAACCAAAGACTTACCATCAAAAGGAGGGGCCGTTGAGACTGAGCCCATCTTTAACCAAATATCGGTGCGCGGTTTGTAAGGTGTGCCAGTACGCTCTGGCGCCACCATCCAGCTAGCAGTGTCCAACGCCGGCCTTTTAGGTAGAGAGCAGGCGCTTAATGCAGTCACAATGAATGCGAAAGCAGCGAACTTAATGAGGCGTGAGCTTTTCATCATCTGAATTTTCATTGATGTCATTTCTGAGCTCCATTCATTGGAGGCGTAATGCGTGCAGGTGGCTCACCCCAGATCACGGTCGATGGTGATTGGCTTGCAATACGAGTGAATTCATTTAACTGCTCGCTTGCCTGACGGATGTTCTCCAGGGTGGCAGTGGTATCACCTTGAACACTTGTTACAGTTTGACGCAGGGAAACCATGGTGGCAACCAATTCACGCATCAGAATATTGAGTTGGTCTTTATCTGTCGCTTTGCCAATCCGATCCAAAATCTGATTGAGGTCCTTCACTGAGGAAATGAGGCCGGAACTATCTTTACCATCACCCGCCATCAACTTATTCAGATTACCTAAGAGTGCATCAAACTTCTTCTGAGTACCATCAACATCCAGACTATTGAGCGCACCAATTAACTTCTGAATACCGGAAATAATTTCATCTGCTTGATTTGGCATCGACGGTACTACTGGATACTCAGGCGACCACGTATACGGTAAAGGCGAGTATTGGCTCGCGCTAGGGTAAAAGTCCAACTCAACATAGTTAACACCGGTGATACCCATGGACTTAATACGGGCACGAAGATTATCTTTAAGATAGGTTTCCAAATGGTCGAGTTGAACTTTATCTCCAAAAATTTGCATCCTGACCACAACATACTCACGACGCTGAGGCATCGGCACTTCTCTTTCGTACACATCACCAGATAAATTAATCGAGGTGACTTGACCAATCTTTACCCCTCGAAAGCGAACAGCAGCGCCAGCATCCAAGCCGGTTACCGATTGCTTGATGTAGGTTTCTATAGTGAAAGATTTTTTGAAAATTTGCCCTGAACCAAAAATCAGAATGATGGCGATCAAGGCACCAATTGCGGCCAAAACAAAAACACCTAAGCGGAAATAATTGGGATTGGAGTTATTACTCATGCTGCGTCCTTGCTCATGATGCGATTAAAGAATTGATGCACTCGGGGGTCTTTGCTGGTATCTCGTAATGTCTTGGGGTCACCCTCAGCAATAATGCCCTTAGCATCCTTGTCCAACATGATCACCTTATCGGCGATGGAATAAATACTCGCCAACTCATGCGAAACAATCACAAAGGTGAAGCCTAAATTTTTTGAGAGATCCAAAATCGTACTATCCAGATCGGCTGAAGTAATAGGATCGAGACCTGCTGAAGGCTCATCCAAAAATAAGATCTTCGGATCTAAAGCCATAGCGCGCGCAATTGCAGCTCGCTTTTGCATGCCACCGCTAATCTCGCTAGGCATATATGTTTCATATGGGAGCAAACCGACCAAGTCAAGCTTGCAGCGTGCTAACAGATTCATTTGATCTCTTGTCAGATGGGTGTACTCCTCCATAAAGAGTGTCACGTTATCCAGCAAATTCATAGAACCAAATAAGGCCCCCTGCTGATACATCACCCCAAAGCTCGTCATAATTTTTTGACGCTCAACGCCTTGGGCGGTAGTAATGTTTTGACCTTCGATCAACACATCTCCAGAGAGCGGTTCATATAGGCCGAATAAATTCTTTAGGAGGCTGGATTTACCGCAACCCGATCCTCCCAAGATCACAAAGATCTCCCCGTTCTTGACGGAGAAGTTCAGGTTCTGTAGAAGTACTTTTGAGCCATAACCCACGGTGAGGTTTTGAACATCAATTGCGTTATCAAGAGCATCCATCAGAAACCCGTCCTGTAAGAGATGTATGCAAAGATGCCGTCCACTAAAACGATCATGACAATACTGCTCACTACCGCGCGGGTTGCTGAGATACCTACAGCGGCTGCACCAGTACCCGTCTGCATTCCACGCAAACAACCCATCGCAGAAACAACTACACCAAATAGAGTGGCTTTCACCAGACCAGATAACACGTCTTCAACATCTACAGCAGCCAGCATGCCGTTGTAGAAATTAATAAATGGGACACCATAGATTTGCATTGTCAACATGGAAGAGAAGATGCTGACGACATCAGCAAATAAGGTCAATATCGGAGCTACCAATATTCCTGCCAATACTCTGGGCACCACCAAGAATCGAATCGGACTTAAGCCACCAGTAACCAATGCATCTACTTCGCTATTAACAGTCATCGTACCGATCTCTGCAGCGAACGCAGCTGATGAACGGCCCGCAAGCAAGATCGCCGTGATGAGTGGCCCCATCTCGCGCACGATACCCAGGGCAGCGAGTGGCCCAACAAATGTAACGGCGCCAAACTGTTCCATGCCGATAGCAGCCTGAAAAGAAAGAATCACGCCAATCAAAAAGGCAACCAGACCAACGATGGGTAATGCAGAGATACCAGCCTCTACTGCAGCATTTACAAAGTCACCCCAGCGTACTTGTCGGATATTCCGTAAGGACCAAACTAAATCAGCTGATAGGTGGCCGGTGAATGTAATGAGTCCCCGAGCGTCATCCCATAAGTCCTGTGTCGCCATTCCCAGGCTTACAACAAAACTGGTTTTTGGTTTTGCTATGGCTACTGGAAATAAATTATCAATAGGATCGAATTCACGCAAGAGCGGCTGATACTTCGGATCTAAACCCTGAATATCAAATTGACCACCTGCTTTTTGCTGGGCTTCTTCAATATCAATCAAGAATGCAAAAGCAGATCCATCCAAGGAGCTGACTTTAGATGCATCAAAAACCAGCGAGTGACCTTGAGCACTTCCCTGCCCCAGCCAAAGACTTTGCTTTTGGCGAATATCAGTCCACACACCCCCTAGGGAATGCACGTTGACAGCACCACTTAAAGTCACTTGCGCATGCATTGCGTCAGTTTGTGACCAAATAGCAACTGGAGCTTGTGAAATCGTGGAATTAGCGTCTGAAATGCCCATAGGCAAACTATAAGGGATCCCGCTGAAACAGCGCTGAAATAGCCAAAAAGAAAAAAGGGCCCAGTTTTTCAACTAGGCCCTGAATGGGTTGGTGCGGCTGGCAGGAATTGAACCCACGACCCCTTGGTTCGTAGCCAAGTACTCTATCCAGCTGAGCTACAGCCGCAACAGCCATAATTATGCCATGGAAGAGAAGAACTACATCACACCCGCTGGCCACGAGCGCATCAAAAGTGAGCTTTTACAGCTCCTGAACCTTGATCGGCCTGAGGTTGTCAAGGTTGTTCACTGGGCAGCCTCCAATGGCGACCGCTCAGAAAATGGGGACTATATCTATGGAAAAAAGCGACTTCGGGAGATAGATCGCCGGATTCGCTTCCTAAATCAGCGCCTTGAATTTGCCGTAGTCGTTGACAACCAAGCCCGAAAAACCGGGGATGCAGATGCTGAGCAGGTCTTTTTTGGGGCTACTGTGACCTATGCAAGTCTAGAAGGCGCTGATGAAGGCAAGGAGACAACCATCACGATTGTGGGAGTCGATGAAGTTGATTTGGACCTAGGTCATGTCAGCTGGGTCTCACCGATTGCCAAAGCGCTCATCAAGGCTCGCCTAGGTGATTGCGTCAAAATTCAGACCCCAACCGGACCTACCGAGATTGAAATCCTAGACGTTCAGTACCAGTAATTGAAATTGAGTGCATTTAGCTGACTCGAACACGAGTCACACGCATCACATCGTGATTGGTTCGTAGACTACGCATCACCTTGGAGAGATGCAAACGATCTGAAACTTGAATGGTGAACCGAATGGTGACGGCATCTTCTTTATAGCGGTCATCCATGGATACATTCAGGATGTTGGAATCTGCAGCAGTCACACTACTCGCCACTCTAGCCAGCACGCCCTTACCTTGACGCGTATCAATTGCAAGATCCACCTCAAATTCTCGGTTAACTTCTTTGCCCCACTCGACCTCCACCCACTTATCACTGTCTTTGGAGAGCATTCGGAGCGCTACCGGGCAGTCATTGGTATGAACCTGCAAACCTTCACCCTTACCAAGGTAACCAATGATGTTGTCACCAGGGATCGGATGGCAGCAGGTTTGAAAGCTAATTGAGTTTCCTTCGCGACCATCCACCAAAATAGCTTGGCGCTGATGATGATGTGAAGCAATCTCTTGCTGAGGCGAAACCCAGTCCGCTGCGCCCAAACGCATTTGCTCTGAACCACCTTCATCATCAATCAAAATATTTAAACGAATTGCTAGCTCTTGAGCGGATCTGCGTCCCAAGGCAATATTGACACAGGCCTCTTCACGAGTTTTATCGCCAGTCCAATGCAATAACTTTTCCCAGATTTCTGGGGAGAGTAACCCAGCATCTACTCCCTGCTGACGCAAAGCATTTGCCAAAAGTCGCTCGCCCAATTGCAGAGATTCGGCATAGTGCTTGGTCTTCAGTGAATGGCGAATGGAAGCACGCGCTTTACCCGTTCTCACAAATGCCAACCAACCTGGGTTTGGTTGCGAGTTAGCCGATGTCACTACCTCAACAATATCGCTGTTCTTTAGCTCGCTACGCAAGGGTAACTGCATGCCATTGATCTTGACGGCTACACAGGTATTACCCACATCACTATGAATGGAGTAGGCAAAGTCTAGTGCGGTAGCACCGCGAGGTAAGGCTCTAATCTGTCCTTTGGGCGTAAAGACATATACCGCATCTGGGAACAAATCAATTTTGACGTGCTCCAAGAACTCTTGCGAATCCCCGCTACTATCTTGAATATCAATTAAGGACTGCAGCCATTGATGAGCGCGGTTTTGCACCTCACTCATATCAGGACCACCATCTTTATATGCCCAATGTGCAGCAACACCGGCTTCTGCAACGGCATGCATATCACCAGTACGTATCTGAAACTCGACCGGCACACCGGAAGGTCCTAATAGCGTTGTGTGCAAAGACTGATAGCCGTTCAGCTTAGGAATCGCAATGTAATCTTTGAACTTACCTGGCATGGGTTTATAGAGCGCGTGCAAAAGTCCAAGCGCACGATAGCACTCATCAATTGAATGAACGGTGACCCTGAAGGCATAAACATCAAGCACCTGAGAAAAACTCAAATGCTTACTACGCATTTTGTTGTAAATACTGAAGAGAGTTTTTTCTCGACCCTGCAGATCAACCTCGAGATTGGCTTTTGCAAATGCCATACGCGCATTCTGCAAAATCTTCTCGACCATTTCTTTGCGATTGCCACGCGCCCGCTTGACTGCACCTTCAATCACTCTGAAGCGCATTGGCATGGAGTAACGGAAGCTCAAATCTTGCAAGTCGCGATAAATAATATTGAGGCCGAGACGGTGTGCAATCGGCGCGTAGATCTCAATCGTTTCTGCAGCAACTCTGCGACGCTTCTCCATTGGGACGGCATCAAGGGTGCGCATATTGTGAGTGCGGTCAGCTAGCTTTACCAGAATGACGCGCACATCTCGCGCCATCGCCATAAACATCTTACGGAAGCTTTCAGCCTGCGCTTCAGCATGACTTTGGAATTCCAACTTATCGAGCTTGGTTAATCCCTCGACGAGCTCAGCCACTTTGCTACCAAACTTACCAACGAGGTCCGCTTGGGTACAGCCGGTATCTTCGATCACATCATGTAATAAAGCGGCCATGATGGATGAAGCATCTAAGCGCCAGGTGGCACAGAGTTCAGCAACTGATACTGGGTGAGTAATGTAAGGCTCGCCACTATGGCGGTACTGACCCAAATGGGCGGCATCCGCAAAGTGAAAGGCCTGCTTAATAAGGTTAACTTCTTCAGGCTTGAGATAGCCCAATTTGGAGATAAGCCCATCAATTGAAACAACTTGATGCTTTAAAGGTAATGTTGGCGCAGAGGTAGGGCCAAATAAGTGTCGGCTTGACTGGGCCAACAGAGTAGCGATGATGGAAGACTTATCACTAATAGCGGTCTCTTTAGGCGAGACCAGACCTTTGTGTTCCGATGTGTTTGAGTCGCCTAAGGGGAGCTCCACAACGGAACCCCTGAATTACAAAGGTACTTTGGTCAACATGTCACGGTCAGTTACACCAGCAGCAACTTCACGCAACGCAACTACAGTTGCTTTATCTCTGGACTCAACACGTGGGGAGTGACCTTGAACCAATTGACGTGCGCGATAAGTCGCGGCCAATACCAGCTCAAAACGATTTGGGATAGTTTTTAGACAATCTTCTACAGTAATACGGGC
>ERZ1034363.1699-NODE-1699-length-11852-cov-2.300807_pt1 | contig 11852 bp, 9 predicted proteins | sample MGYA00520616_ERZ1034363 | MGnify/ENA primary metagenome ERZ1034363 (study PRJEB33736, sample SAMEA104284506) | Azolla filiculoides | biome: Urban; feature: Water surface; material: Ditch water | place: Netherlands | collected 2015-10-28 | depth 0-0.1 m ...
TTTCAGATGGGGTTTTTCTGTTGAGAAATTGCTCAATTGCAGATCCGAAACCATACCAACCAGGTAAAGTAAGTCGTGACTGGCCCCAGCTAAATCCCCAAGGGATAGCTCGTAAATCTTCAATTTTTTGATTCGCCTTGCGGCTGGCAGGACGAGAGCCAATATTTAACTTAGCAATCTCTTTAATAGGAGTTGCCTCGAAAAAGTATTCAGAAAATCCGGGGGTTTCATACACCAAACCACGATAGGCATCCATACTTGCTTGAGAGATTTGTGCCGCAGCTTCTAAGAAGCTCTTCGTAGCAGGTTTAGTTGGATTTAGAAGTGTTGCCTCTAATGTTGCCGCGACTAAGGTCTCAAGATTTCTTCTACCAATCTCAGGATTAGAGTACTTCGATCCAATGACCTCGCCTTGCTCTGTAAGACGTATTTGCCCGCGTACGGTACCAGGAGGTTGAGCCAATATAGCCTCGTAGCTTGGCCCACCTCCACGACCGACTGTCCCCCCTCTTCCATGAAATAGCCTTAACTTAATTCCATGTTCTGAACCAAGCGGATCAAATACCTCAACTAACGCAATTTCTGCTCGATAAAGCTCCCAGTTGCTGGTTACGATCCCGCCATCCTTATTTGAATCGGAATAACCCAACATAATGTCCTGCTCCGCACCAGAAGCCTTAATCAAAGACAAGATTCCTGGCAACGCATAAAAATCGCGCATGATTGGAGCTGCATTACGTAAATCTTCAATGGTTTCAAATAGCGGAACCACAATTAAGTCAGCAATAGGCTTCTTACCCAGCACTCCTACGAATAAGCCCACTTCTTTTTGCAAGAGAAATACTTCAAGCAAATCACTTACTGTTTCTGTGTGACTGATAATGTAATGACGGATTGCATTGAGCCCAAACTCATGACGCAATTTCTTGGCCATCTCAAAAATAGCAAGCTCTGATAGCGTGAAATCAGAATACTTCTGCCCCATCACACGTAATGAACGAGGATCCTTAAGTAAAGAGAGCAATAACTTTTGTTTTTCTTGTTCTGAGAGGGCTGAGTAATCATTCTCCATTCCAGCAGCACGGAGTAATTCACTCAAGACCGCTTCATGCATATCAGAGCTTTGCCGCAAATCAACTGTTGCCAGATGAAATCCAAATACCTCAACCGCCCTAATTAGCCCACGCAAACGTTTTTTTGCTAAAGCCTCAGCATTTTGGGAAATAAGTGAAGCTTCAATAGTTTTTAGGTCATCTAAAAATGCTTGTGCGCTGGTGTATGCATTTTGGGGAGGCAATGCGTGACGCGCGGCATCTGCACCTGTTAATGATTTAAGAGAGGCGGCTAATCTTGCATACATACCCGTTAGGGCCCTACGGTATGGTTCATCCTGTCGGTGCTCATTTACATCAGGAGAAGCTGCTGCAAGTTCTTGCATTTTTTTAGGGAATTTTAAAAGCAATGCTGAAACGGAAAGCTCTTTCCCCAGATAGTGAATTTCAGTTAAATAATGGCGCAAAACCATTTCAGCCTGACGCTTAACTGCATATTCAAGCGTAGTGGACCCATCTTGAAAAAATTTGCAACTACATACCCATCGAGAGAATCTTCGATCTGAGCGTAAATCTTAGGTATTTCTCTTAGAAAGGTCGTCTCGTAGTAACTAAGCGCATTTTCAATTTCATCCGCAACCGTTAACTTGGTAAAGCGCAAAAGTCGGGTATGCCAAAGCTGCAGAACACGTGCTCGTATTAATTCCTCATTCGCAGTCAATTCTTTCATCAACAATGCATCTTTTGCAGGATTGCTTGCTTTTGATGATTCTTTAATTTGGTCTCGGGCTGCTAATAAATTTGCAATTTCTCGTTCAGCTTCCAAAATACTCGTACGCTGAACCTCTGTTGGGTGGGCCGTGAGAACTGGTGAGATTAAACTCCGCGCCAATGTTTCTGATATTTGCTTACTGGTAATGCCTGCTGAATGCAATTTCTTCATTGCCGCCGGTATGCTCCCATCCCTATAGCTACCTTCACGCTCATGGGCAATACGTCGTCGAATGTGGTGCCTATCCTCGGCCAAATTAGCTAGGTGGCTAAAGTAAGTAAAGGCCCTAAGAACCTTCATGGCATTCTCACTGCTAAGGCCTTTAAGAAGTTTTGTTAGCTCTTGGTTTGCCTTTTGGTTCGACTCTCTATGAAATGATACTGATAGCTTTCTAATCTGCTCCACCAGCGCATAAATAGCTTTGCCTTCTTGCTCACGAACAATATCGCCCAATATCTTTCCCAGGAGCCGGATATCCTCCAAGAGCGGCTCCTCCCTCTCGTTTATTAGGGATTGTTTTTTCATATTTGGCATTTAGTTGGTCGATTACTGAGCGCGGCGTAATTCATCCACATAACTAGGCTCAGGGTGTAACGTGAAAGTGCTACCTGCCTTTGCGACCTGACCAGGAACTTCGTGCCCTACGATCTGAGGCAATTCCTTTGCTAATTGCAGTAACTTGGGAATATTTATGCCAGTGTCATAGCCCATTGCATCGAGCATATGAATCGCATCTTCGCTAGAAATATTGCCACTTGCTCCAGGCGCATATGGGCAGCCACCTAAGCCACCCAGAGAGCCGTCGAAACGAACAATGCCAGACTGGACCGCAGCCAAGATATTGGCTAAACCCATACCTCTTGTATTGTGGAAATGCAAGGTAAGCTGAAGGCTTGGAAAACGCTTCTGTAAAGAATCGCACATCTTTTTTACTTGATCTGGATTGGCCATACCAGTTGTATCGCAAATCGTCAGACCCCTCACACCTAGATCGGCAAAGCGCTGAGCAAATCCTTCCACAACATCTTGAGGAACCTCGCCCTCCATAGGACAACCGAAACAGGTGGAAAGCGAAACATTAATAGGCGTTCTGCCATCGACATATTTAATAACTTCAGCTAATCCTGCAAAGCTCTTTTCTCTACCCATTCTGAGGTTTGCCAGGTTGTGCGTCTCAGATGTTGACATGACTAGATTAAATTCATCAGCCTTAGATTCAAAAGCGCGTTCTGCACCTCGAAGATTTGGCACTAATACGGTGTACTCAACTCCAGGAACTCGTTTAATACGGCCCATAACCTCTTCAGCATCCTTGAGCATTGGAATGGATTTTGGAGAAGTAAATGAAGTGACTTCGATTTTGGCAAAACCACAATCACTAAGTTCATTAACTAACTTAACTTTGTCATCAGTCGGAATAAAGTTTGGCTCAATCTGAAAGCCATCTCTTGTCACTACATCGTTGAAATAAATTCTTGTCATAGTCTTTTCCTCTTTATTTTTTAGTAAATGCAATGCCACGCTCTTTCAGGGAGGCGACTTGTGAGTCATTTAATCCAATACTTTGCAAAATCTCATCGGTGTTCTCGCCGATATCGGGAGCCAGAGTTTTAATAGAACCAGGTGTACGGGAAAGTTTTGGAATTACTCCAGGTACATCAAGCTTGGATCCATCTTGCATTTGAATAGTTTGAATATTTCCCCTTGCCTTGTAATGCGGGTCATTAGCAATATCAGCCACGGTGTAAATTCGGCCAACAGGCACAGCAACAGAATCTAGGATTTCTAGAGCCTTGTCAGTGCTGACTGTTTTAGCCCATTCACCAATGGCTTGATCAAGCTCAGCTACGCGCTTAACGCGGCCATCATTATTCTCTAGCTGAGGGTCATTACCCAGGTCATCACGCCCAATGACTGTCATTAGGCGTTTAAAAATACTATCTCCATTACCGGCAACTAATACATACCCTCCATCAGCACACAGATACGCGTTGGTTGGGGCAATGCCTGGTAAAGCACTTCCAGCCGCTTGACGTACTTCACCAAAGGCGCTGTATTCAGGAAGCAAGCTTTCCATACAGTTAAATACTGCTTCATATAAAGCAATATCAATAATTTGGCCTTTGCCGCTATTGTGGCGCTCTTGCAATGCCAACAAAATACCAATCACACCATGCAAAGAGGCCAAGGTATCGCCAATGCTGATGCCTACACGTACAGGCACCCTGCCAGGCTCCGCAGTCAAATGACGCAAGCCACCCATAGCTTCTGCAACAACACCAAATCCTGGTTTATCTCTGTAAGGACCAGTCTGACCATAACCACTAATACGCAGAACAATCAGCTTGGGATTGAGCTCAAGTAATTTTTCTGGATCTAAACCCCAACCCTCTAAGGTGCCCGGACGGAAATTCTCAATCAGAATGTCCGCCTCGCAAATTAAGGTTCTGACAATATCCTGGGCCTCGGCCTGCTTCAGATCAAGCGAAAGAGAACGCTTATTGCGCGACTGCACTTGCCACCAGACGGAAGTGCCATCTTTTAGTAGGCGCCATTTGCGCAAGGCATCGCCCACTTTAGGGGGCTCTATCTTGATGACATCCGCACCAAAATCAGCAAGTGTCTTAGCGGCAAATGGCCCAGCAATTAACTGCCCCATTTCGATGACCTTGAGATTAGCTAAGGGCTCCATGACCTTCCTTTAAAGATGATTTTTACTAAAGTTACGCCATTTTGATCCGCTTGAGAATTGCTATGAGGCGACTAAGCCTTCTCATTTTGCGAAGGCTTGGCTAGAATATGAACATGAATCCGCAAATAAACCCTGCCAGAATCGACTTTGTTACCCTTAAGCTGTTCTGTGCCGTTGCCCAAAGTGGAAGTATTACCAAAGGCGCCCATGAATGCAGTCTTGCCCTTTCGGCCGCCAGCCGCAGAATCTCCGAGCTCGAAGAAACGGTAGGGATCTCTCTTCTCGATAGAACCGCTAGAGGGGTGACCCTCACCCAGGCAGGTCATGCAGTAATGCAACACGCCCTAAGACTCTTTCAAGGGTTTGAACAATTTAGCCATGAGTTGGGCGAATACTCCAAGGGCGTAAAGGGACATGTTCGTCTCTGGGCGAATATGTCGGCCCTCACAGAATTTCTGCCTTCAGCACTTTCACAATTTTTAAAAGAACATCCAGAAATTCAGCTTGAGGTCGAAGAACAAATTAGCGGGGATATTGTGAGGGCCCTGATGGATGGCATTGCAGATATTGGAGTCTTCGCCGAGGGATCACCCACTACAGGATTGGATACCCAAGTCATTGGAAAAGATGAGCTAGTGATTGCCTGTAGTCAATCGCACCCATTAAGTAAAAAGAAAAATATTTCTTTTGAAGAGTGTTTGAACTATGACTTTGTAGGCTTGAATCGTGGCAGCTCTTTACTAGAGCTCACCTCCAGAAGTGCTGAGAAGCTAGGCAAACAAATGAGATTGAGAATCCAAGTGCGTAGCTATGATGCAATGTGCCAAATGATTGCCGTTAATCTAGGCATTGGCGTACTACCCATTCAAGCTTGCGCAGCGCAGATCCAGGCAATGGGCCTGGTAGCAATACCCCTCACAGAGTCATGGGCGCAACGTAAGCTATTGCTCGCAATTAGAGAGGGCTCTACCCTCTCACCTTCAGCAACACTACTTCGGGAACATCTACTGCGGCAGTGCGCGTCATGAGCTCACTCAAATAATCCCAAATCACATTACACTGCTCGAATCACTACATTGATGAATCTCAAGGAAGAAAATGACTCTGATTAATAAGCTGCAATGGCGCTATGCCACCAAAAAAATGGATGCGACAAAATCCGTCTCCCAGGAAAAGGTGGATCAAATTCTCGAGGCAATTAGATTGACTGCAAGCTCAAGTGGACTGCAGCCGTATGAAATCTATGTCATCACCAATAAAGAAATTAGAGAGCAAATTAGGGCTGTCTCTAATGATCAGTCCCAAATTACCGATTGCTCCCATCTGCTAGTTTTTGCTGCTTGGGACAACTACACCGCTGAGCGCATTAATGCTGCATTTGATATGACCGAAACCATTCGCGATTTCAAGAGTGAGTCTGGAACCGCTTATCGCCAAATGCTTCTCAAAAGCTATCCTGCCAGAGATGCTGAGGTCAATTTCACGCATACCGCTAAGCAAGCCTATATTGGCCTTGGCACCGCACTGATTGCTGCCGCCTATGAGCAGGTGGACTGCACACCCATGGAAGGCTTTAATCCAGCAGCGGTAGATGAAATCTTGAACCTGAAGGCTAAAGGTTTGCGTAGCGTAGTCATGCTTCCCTTGGGCTACCGAAAAGCTGATGAGGACTGGCTAGTGAACCTGAAGAAAGTCAGAAGAGCCAAGGATCAATTTATTTCCTGGGTTAAATAATCTACTAGCACAAGACAAAGTAGACAAAAAAATACCAACCCTAGGGTTGGTATTTTTCATCTTGAAAGCTTTTAAATTAATTCAAAGGTCTAGGCTTCTTAGTTTCTGAAACCGGAATGACCTTACCGCCCAAGACAGTTGCATACACTCCTACATCCTTGATCTTGATTGCAGGCACAGTTTGCGGGTCATCATTTAGTACTGCGAAGTCGGCAAACTTGCCCGCCTCAATACTACCAACTTTAGATTCAACCCCTAATGTATAGGCAGCATTAATCGTTACCATCTTCATCGCTTCTGCTGAAGACAAAGCTTCTGCTGGAGCCCATACTTTGCCATCGTTATAAACATCGCGACGAGTAACAACAGACCACGCCTCCTTCAATGGATCAGGCGCAGCAACTGGGGCATCCGAATGGATGGAAGTGACGATGCCATTACGAACCAATGTACCAACGCGGGTTGCGTAGGATGCTCGATCCACTCCAAGGGCGTTATATTGAAGTTTTGCTCGCTCGGATACATAAGTAATATTAGCTGTCACAACTGCGTTCAGAGCTTTAATCTTAGCCACCATTGCAGTAGTAGGAATACCAAAGTGATTTACTGTGAAGCGATGATCAAAGCGCGGCTTGGAATCTTGCAATAACTGCAATGCATTAATTGTGTGCGCATTACCTACGTCACCGTTGCTATGAACATGAATATGAAATCCTGCGTCCCACCAAGGCTTCATGGCGACAGAGAAATCCTGAGCTGTTTTGTAAGTTGATGTCCCGATAGTTCCATTGACGAAACTAGGATGCTCCATACGCATCGTTTCTGGCATATATCCTGCATCGCTATAGAATTTAACGCCCTGAAAAATCAACTGATCGTTATCGTTCTGACTCAGGTTTAAAGCCTCTTGAATTGCCTGATCGCCATACTTTGCCTTAAACGGATCGGCATAGATTACGGGAACCACTCGAATTGAGCTGGCAGGTGATTTGGAAAATGCCTTAGCCATTTTCATTTCAGCCTCAAGATTAAGTGATCCGAAAGCCAAATCGCCTGTAGTGGTAATTCCGGCCTGTTGCATCAGATCACTCATATAGAGGTAATCATTTGGAACTTCATTTGGCTTCAGGATATCCTTGCCAGCAACTTTCATCACATACATTACGGCAGCCAAATCAATAAATTGGCCATTGAGCTGACCATCCTTATCAATGCCCACCCCCGGAATACCTTTTACTTTATCTGGAGTAATGCCATAGTGGTTGATCATCCCGCTGTTGACATACATATCATGTCCAGAACCATTCCAAAGAATGATTGGGCGAGTGCTGGAAACTTGATCTAACAACTGGCGATCGGGAACTTTACCCATCGCAATCTCATCCCAACCCCACGCTAAGAGGGTTTCATTCGGATCTTTAATATCGTTGGAGTACTTCTTCAATGCATCCATAGCCGCTGGTAGATTGGGTACGCCTGCAAAAGGAGCTCCCCAAGGGTTAGGCATTGGTGAAGGAGTAACCAAGGGCTTGTTAAATAAAATTCCGCCTAACAAGACGTGAGCATGAGGCTCAACAAAGCCAGGGTACATTACCTTATTGGCAAAATCCCTATTGATTTTGGTTGGGTACTTATCAGTCCAAGGCTTCAGATCTTCCAAAGAACCTACAGAAAGAATACGGCCATCAGCCACAGCAACGGCTGTTGCATTCGGAATAGCTGGATCCATCGTCACAATTTTTTTGGCCACAAATACGGTGATGTTAGAGACCTTGGGTGTGGATGGAGGATCAATTAACTGAACCGCACTAGTCAGACCCGAGAAGAGTCCAAGAATGCCAATAGAGATAAGTTTAGATTTGAGATTCATAAATATTCCTGAGATGAGTCATTTTCGAACATGATACTAAATAAGATAGCTTCTACAAACTAGGGTTTGCAATGTATTACTAATGCAAACACCCGCCGAAGCGGGTGCGAAGAACAAGGCAATCTTGCTATCAAGCAAGATTACTTCAGACTTACAGGCTTACCATCAATCCATGTGCCCTTAACTTTAATATTGCGAATATCAGCCGGTGCAGTTTGACGTGGATTCTTCTCAAGAACCACAAAGTCAGCCTGTTTACCAACCTCTAAACTACCAACAATATTGTCAGCAAAGATTTGATACGCTGCATCGATCGTGATTGCCCGAATTGCATCATCCACCGTAACCGCCTGATCTGGCCCCAATACCTTTTGTGGTGGCAACTGCCATTGGCGCGTTACTTCTTCGCTGATATAGGTCAAAGGGCCAACAGGCGAGACAGGAATATCACTATGCAGCGTAAATTTGCCACCTGCGCGCTTAAAGTCTCCAGCAGGATCAATACGCTTAGAGCGCTCAGGCCCAATCAAATGATTGTTAAAGGCAGCGCCCCAATAATCAACGTGACCAATCGTAAAGCTAGGCACCACGCCCAACTTAACAGCCTTTTTCACCTGAGCCTCATTGTTAATCGTAAAGTGCTCAATGCGGAAACGACGGTCTTGTGGCTTAGGATTTCCCGCCAACGCTTTGGCATAGTTATTCAAAGTTTGATCAATCGCCTTATCACCATTTGAGTGAATTGAAATTTGCCAACCCTGATCAATGAATGGTTTCATCAAGCCATAGATTTCTGCATCTTTGTAATCAAGATCACCCTTCCATTTGGAGTTCTTAGGATAAATATAAGGGGCATTTAGAGCTGCCGTCAGTCCCTGTGTAGAACCATCAGAGATGTATTTAATTCCAATAAAACGTAAATGGTCATCACCATCATTTGGCTTAATTGAGCTATAGCCAACTGGTAACGCCTCTCCCCACAAGTAGCCACGAATTCGAATTGGAGATGCCTTCTTGGCGAAGATCTCTTTCCACATGGCGACTTCTTTATCAACACCAAAGTTTCCACCCACACTCATCTCAGAGGCGGTAGTTACACCAGTTGAGGCAATAGTATTGAGCATGCCATTAATACCAGCAGATAATTGAGCTTCTGTAGGCGGTGGCATCTTGGCCATAAAGGCTAAATAAGAAGGCGGCTCAATCAATTTACCGGTTAATTTGCCTTGCGCATCCTTCACGTAGACACCGCCACCTTTAGGGGCAGGGGTCTTATCGGTAATTCCGGCAAGCTCGATAGCTTTGTGATTTACATAGGCAATATGGCCAGATTGATTCACAACAAAGATTGGGACACCTTTAGAAACTTTATCCAAATCATCAGCAGTTAACTCCGCCATAAAAGGTGAAGTACGAGATGGGTCAACACCAAAAGCAAATAACCAACCGCCAGGAGGTACATTTTTGAGTCCAGCCTTAAGCTTCTGACTCAAAGTGTCCATCGTGTCATAAGGTAATTCAAAGTTACTGAGATTCAATCCCAGACGCTCAAAAAAAGTAGTAACAAAGACGTGCACATGAGGCTCAACAAATCCAGGCATCAATGTTTGACCCTTGAGATCAATTACCTTAGTGTTATCAGCCTGCCATTCTTTAGTCACAGCATCTTTAGTGCCAACAGCTACGATCTTGCCGTTTTGCACAGCCAATGCCTGAACTTCTTCATTCTTAGCGTTCACAGTGACAATTGGGCCGCCATAAAAGATGGTGTCAGCATTGCCTTTGGCAAAAGTGACAGCGCACTGCGCCATCAATAATGCGGAAAGTAACTTTGGTACGAATTTCATATTGAATTCCTAAGTTGAGTAAAAATTACCTCAGAATCACGAGGATGCCTGCTGATATCAGCAGAATTCATCAATATTAAATAAAATTGATACCTAAATCTTACCAATCCCTACAAGATCCCACCCCAAAATACAGGGCTACAGGTCAAAAATTGCCCCTTTGCATTGCTAATGCAGATTTATTGGCAAGGTAATATCTAACAACCCAGTCAAGTGAAAGCCAGCCATGTTTTTAGTGAATCTTCTGTATACCTACAACCTGAATATTCCCACGTGGCTCATTTGCATCGGGGCTATCGTTTTCTCAGTGTTAGTTGGCTCAATTGGCCTGATGATATTTAGAAAGATATTCCCAAACCCATTAAATAAGGCAAACAACGACTGCATTAGCCTATCTCTAAGTACAGTTGGATTATTTAGTTCGGTATTGATTTCATTAATCGTGGTGAACGTTTGGAATTTCTATAACAACGTGGATCGCAAGGTGAATATTGAGGCTCGAGGTGTAGAAGATTTCTATCACCTAACCCAAGCAATGCCAGAACCGATTAAATCTCAATTGGTTGCCGATGTAGCTAAATATGTTGATGTTGTAGTTAATCAAGAATGGCCTGCCATGGCAGCCAATAAGGAAGTAGGCGATAAAGGGAGGCTTATATTAATTCACTCCAAAAATCTTTTACTCTCATTTAAAACAACCGATTTAGTTGCGGCCAATACCCAAGCAGCGCTGTATTCCAAAGTCAGTGATCTGTTTGATGCACGCCGAGATCGTTTAATTGCCACCAAAGATCATGTGCCTTCAGTTATCTGGCTAGTGATGTTCCTATCAGCATTTTTGACAGTGGCTGTGAGTTACCTATATACGGCTGAGAGCTTTAAGATGCATTTAATTTCGACTGGCTTTATTACGGCAACCCTATCGGCCAGCCTGTTTCTGATTGTGATCTTTGGTCATCCATTTCAAGGCAATATGCGTATTGAACCCACCAACTTTATTGAATTTAAGAATCAGAATTTAATTCCAACGGCTGAGCCTGAAGTTAGTAAAAAACCATCCAATTCATAAAAAATTGAATGGCTATGTACCCCACTTTCAATTAGTTAATAGATGTCCTGTTTTCACAAAAATGGTGCAGCCCTCCTTGCTAAAGGGCTGATGCAAACTCATGTGTGGACTTCGAATCCATGAGCCAGCCGGATAGCGCCCATGTTCATCTTCGAATACCCCCTCCACTACAAAAATCTCCTCGCCGCCATAATGCTTGTGTGGATTAAAGTAGGTTTGGGGTGCCCAACGAACTAATGTAGAGCCTGAACCCTGCCTCATTAATGGCATGACAGTTAAGCCCGGAACCATTCCCTGAAACCATGGCGTTGAGTGCGTATCCACAACCTCTCGCTCAACTTGCTCAGAACCAAGGTGTCTCAACTTCACAAAAAGGGTGCAGCCACTCTCGCTAAATGGCGCATGGGACGAGCCAGGAGGATTCATGATGTAAGTGCCAGCAGGATAGCTGCCCGTCTCATCACTAAATACACCATCTAAAACAAAAATCTCTTCACCGAATTCATGGGTATGCGAAGGGAACTTCGCTCCAGCCTCATAACGAACAATTGAGGTGGCCTTGGCTATCTCATCTCCTTGACGATCCAGCATCCGCCTCTCAACACCCACGGATGGACTAGAAATCCAAGGTAGATCATGATGATTAAGAACTACCCGCTTACTGTAGTCGGAATGTATATCCATGGATAAATCTTTGCATTAATTGATGGCAATGCCCAAGAATACCAATGGAACGGAATTGCTGCTCAAAGAAAAACCCTCGTCATTGCTGACGAGGGTTGCTCATAAATATCTGTCTGCGCCCTAGGGCACCTC
>ERZ1034363.1704-NODE-1704-length-11820-cov-6.553947_pt1 | contig 11820 bp, 10 predicted proteins | sample MGYA00520616_ERZ1034363 | MGnify/ENA primary metagenome ERZ1034363 (study PRJEB33736, sample SAMEA104284506) | Azolla filiculoides | biome: Urban; feature: Water surface; material: Ditch water | place: Netherlands | collected 2015-10-28 | depth 0-0.1 m ...
AAATATTTTTGTGGATAACTTTGTGGATTTTCTTCACGAGGCACTTTAAGTGCCGATTTTGGCGCATTGATTTATATGGATATTTTGCGGCGCAACTTTGTTCAAAAAGTGCGCTAACCCATTGTTGTCATTAGGAAAAATATGAAAAAAGTGCTTGACCGGCTTATTTTTGTTGTCTAAAGTGGAAAAAAGTGGGGAAAAGTGGGAATCCGCTGATCCGCACCCTATTCAACTTGCCAACGAAAACGGTCATGTCCTTTCAAGGTGCTATCGCTCTAACGCTCGACGCTAAAGGTCGGCTCGCCATTCCGGCGCGCCACCGGGAGCCGCTGACGTCTGCGTTGGCCGGGCGTGATGTGGCGTCGGCAAGTGGTGGCCTGATTCTGACCGCGCATCCGCACCGGTGCCTGCTGCTCTACCCGGAGCCTGCCTGGACGCCGATTCGTGATCGCATTCTTAAAGCGCCGAGCTTCGATACACGTTCGGCAGCGCTCAAGCGTGTGCTGATTGGTAATGCGCGTGAAGAAGCGATGGATTCGGCGGGGCGTTTGTTGATTGCCCCAGAGCTGCGTGATTTTGCTGGTCTGGAGCGCAAGGTCTGGATGGTGGGTCTGGGTACCCACTTCGAATTGTGGAGTGACGCCGGTTGGCAGGCACAAAATGCGGCCGCCGTGGAAGTCTTGCAATCAGCTGAGCCGCCTGCTGGCTTCGAGGACTTCGCACTGTGACAACCCGCGCCGAGGTGAGCAGCCTGGAACCTCGCGCCCCCAGTGTCTCCGCCACCGCTGCAGAATCGATGTCCGAATTTCATCAGACCGTATTGCTCGACGAAGCCGTTGAGGCGCTGGCGATTCGCCCGGACGGGTGCTACATCGATGCCACTTTCGGGCGTGGTGGTCATTCACGAAAAATTCTCTCGCTACTCGGCCCTCAAGGCCGGTTGCTGTCATTGGATCGTGACCCGCAGGCGATTGCCGCCGGGTCGATGCTCGATGACCCGCGCTTTACGCTGGTGCATACCGCTTTTGATGGCATGACTGCGGCGGCCAATCAGGTTGATATGTCCCGTGTGGATGGCGTGTTGTTTGATCTGGGGCTCTCATCGCCTCAGCTCGATACAGCGTCGCGGGGATTCTCGTTCCGATTTGATGCGCCGCTGGATATGCGCATGGATACAACCCGTGGACAAACGGCTGCGGCCTGGTTGGCGGAAGTCGATGAAAAAACTTTGGCGGAGGTAATTAAGGACTATGGCGAAGAACGGTTTGCTGTCTCGATTGCAAAGAAGATTGTGGTTGCTCGGGCCGAGTGTCCTATCACCACAACAGGGGAGCTTGCAGCGCTCGTACGTTCGTGCGTGCGCACCCGTGAGCCCGGCCAGGATGCGGCGACGCGCACCTTCCAGGCTGTACGGATTTATCTCAATCAAGAGCTCGGCCAGCTGGCGCTAACACTGCCGCAGGCTTTTGATCTGCTTAAGCCGAGTGGCCGCCTGGTGGTGATCAGTTTCCATTCGCTGGAAGACCGGGTCGTCAAGCGCTTTATTCAGTTAGGTGCGAACCCTGCCGAGCCGCCCAAGGGCGTGCCACTAACCGCAGCGCAACTACCCAAGCCAAAGCTGGCGGTTATCGGCAAGCCAGTCAAGGCAGGGTCTGCCGAAGTAGCCGCTAATCCGCGGGCGCGCAGCGCGATCATGCGTGTTGCAGAAAAGTTGGCGGCCTAACAATGCGCCGGACCAATCTTCTTCTGATTGTGGTGTTGCTGGTATCAGCCATTGGTGTGATCTCTAGTCACCATCAGGCGCGTAAGCGTCTGCAGGCGCTAGAGCAGGAGCGCGACCGGACCAACAATCTGGAAGTTGAATTCGGCCAATTGCAATTAGAGATGTCTTCTTGGGCGGCGCATACGCGAATTGAGAGAATTGCTCGAGAGAAGTTGGGTATGCAACCGCCCGACATGAAGAAAGTGCAGAAGCTGGGAGGTGGGCAATGAGCCGTAAGGACCATCGCTTTACCGAAAGCCCGGTGTTAAAAGACCAGCTCGCGAGCTGGCGCATTCATTTTGTATCGGCACTTATTTTTGGCGCCTTGTTGGCGCTGGTGGGCCGCGCTTTTTATCTGCAGGTGATTAACGAAGATTTTCTGCAGGAGCGCGGTGATGCGCGTTATCGCCGCGTGCTTGAAATTCCCGCCTCTCGCGGCAAAATTCTAGATCGTCACGGTGAGACACTCGCCCAATCAACGCCAATGCGCGCTGTTTGGGCGACCGCAGATGCCAAGCTGGACAAAGAGCAGCTTAAGGCGCTCAGTGATCTACTGGAAATGGATCCGCGTCAAATAGAGAAGAAGCTGGTTGGGGACAAAAGTTTTATCTATCTGAAGCATCAGGTTCCGCCAGAGGCTGCTGCCCGCATTGCCGCACTCAAGTTGCCTGGTATTCAGATGGATCGCGAATACAGCCGTTTTTATCCAGCAGGCGATATGGCAGCCCACATGGTAGGTTTTACGGGCAAAGAAGACAAGGGCCAGGAAGGTGTAGAGCTTGCGTTTGAATCGCGCCTGATCGGTACCAATGGCGAACGGACCGTCATTAAAGATCGTCGCGGACAAATTGTTGAAGAGATTGGTTCGGAGCGCCCTCCACAGGATGGTGAAGACATCCAGTTGGCAATTGATTCGAAGATCCAGTTCATTGCATTCAACGCATTGCGTAACGCGATCGACAAATTTAATGCTAAGGGCGGCAGTGTGATTGTTGCCGACATCAAGAGCGGTGAAATCCTGGCGCTGGCCAATTGGCCGACCTATAACCCGAATAACCGTTCACAATTATCAGGGGGTCAGTTACGTAATCGTGCGGTGACCGATAGCTTCGAACCCGGCTCGACCATGAAGCCATTCATTGCTGCGCTGGCGCTCGATCGCGGCAAGTATAAATTCGATTCGATCATTAATTGCGCTCCAGGCAAGATGACGATCGGTTCGGCCACCATTAGCGACGCCCATCCGCATGGCGCATTAACACTGGCGCAGGTCATCCAGAAATCTTCCAATATCGGCGCGACAAAGATCGCCCTGGGTTTTCCATCGGAAGACATGTGGACGATGTTCTCCAAGCTAGGGTTTGGTAAACCTGTCGGTCTAGGGTTTCCGGGTGAAGTAGGTGGACGACTGCGACCATGGCAAACCTGGAAGCCGATCGAGCAAGCCACCATGTCTTACGGTCACGGTATTTCGGTTACCGTTGTGCAACTGGCGCACGCCTATAGCGTATTTGCCCGGGATGGGGATGTGGTGCCGCTTTCCCTGCTAAAAACAAACGGTGCCGTTGCTGGGAATACGGTATTCGCACCGGAAACTGCACGCCAGGTTCGTCAGATGCTGGAGATGGTCGTTAGTCCTGAAGGCACTGCTAAAAAAGCAGCGGTGCCCGGCTACCGTGTTGGCGGTAAAACAGGTACGGCACACAAACTCGTGGGCGGCCGCTATGCCAACAAATATCTGGCCTCATTCGTAGGTATTGGCCCGATCTCGGAACCAAGGCTCGTGGTCGGCGTTGTTGTCGATGAGCCGGTCGGTGGCCACTATGGTGGCGACGTGGCGGGCCCGGTTTTTTCGGAAGTGATGGGTGGCGCATTGCGTACCTTAGGCGTGCCACAAGATCAGGATTCGACACCTGCTGCATTAAGGGCAACGGTTGAGACGCCGGCCGCAAAAGCAGCACCGCTTGCCGTTGCAGCAGCGAAGAAGGGGGGAGGGCACTAATGGCGCCACTCGCGACCCGTGAAGATGTGTTGAGCTGGGTGCTAGCACAAGGCTTGCGGCCTACAGGCGTTTGCGCCGATAGCCGTCGCGTACGGGCGGGTGATCTCTTTGTTGCAGAAGTGCCTGAGTCAGGCGCGCGCGCCGTCTATGCCCGTGATGCATTGGCTAATGGCGCTTGCGCGGTACTCTGGGCAGCAGATATTCCCTTGTGTGAAGCCGAGTTCGGTAGCGCGCCGATTGTTGCGGTTGAAGGCTTGCATGCATTGGTGGGCCCAATTGCCCAGCAGGTTTATGGCAACCCGAGTGCCCGCCTGCGCGTATTGGCGGTTACCGGCACCAATGGCAAAACAACGGTAACGCAGTGGTTGGCGCAAACGATGCCGGGGCGCTGCGCGGTTATTGGTACGTTGGGCGCTGGTTACCCGGACGCCATGGTTGAAACGGGATTCACGACACCGGATGCCGCACAGTATGCGCATTTGCTGGCTGATTTCGCCGAAGATGGTGCAACGGCGTGCGCCGTGGAAGCCAGCTCGATCGGTATTGAAGAAGCGCGTATGGCTGGCAGCGAAGTCGATTGTGCGGTCTTCACGAATCTGACGCGCGATCACCTGGATTATCACCACACCATGGAAGCCTATGCGGCAGCCAAGGCCAAACTGTTTGGCTGGTCCGGACTGCGGGCAGCAGTCATTAATCTCGATGATGCCTTCGGGCGGGCCTTGCTAGACAGAACAACTGCTAAGTTGATTATTGCCTATGGCCTGACGGGTCGCCCGGCAGATCTGCCGGAAGGCGTGTTGTGGGTAGGTGCAGAATCTGTGCAGACAACGGCTCAGGGCATGGGCGCGACACTGGTCTTTGGCGAAGAGCGTTTGCCATTTAATACACGGATTCTGGGCCGCCATAATCTATCAAATCTACTCGCTGTGGCAGCGACGCTGGTGGCGCAGGGTGAATCTGCCGCAGAAATTATTGTCGGGCTGGCCAAACTGCAACCGCCTGCAGGTCGTATGGCCTGCCAGGGTGGCGATCAGACGCCACTGGTTGTTGTTGATTACGCACACACACCAGATGCCTTAGCGAATATTCTTTTGGCCCTGCGCGACGTTACCCAGGCTCGGGGTGGCAAACTGATCTGCCTCTTTGGTTGTGGTGGCGATCGTGATCCAGGCAAGCGCCCACAGATGGGTGTGGTGGCCACTAAGGGCGCTGATATCGTTTGCATTACTTCCGATAATCCGCGTTACGAAGTGGCTGCAGAAATTCTTGCTGCGATTGCAGTCGGAGCGCCATCGGCACTGGTTATCGAAGATCGTGCCCAGGCGATCAAGCAGATTATCGCTAATGCGGCTGCCGAAGATGTGGTGCTTTTGGCAGGCAAGGGCCATGAGACTGAACAGGAAATCCGTGGCCAGCGTTATCCCTTTGATGATGCTTTACATGCCAAGGCTGCACTGCAGCTCTGGCAGCAGCAACACTTGAGCGGGGCGGAGGCCTGATATGGCAATGAAACCCATGCGCTCGGTTCGTCTTGCAGAGGCTGTGCCGCTATCGCTGGTTACGGATTGGTTGTCGGCTGCTTTGCCGTCTGCTTCGGCGAGCGTTATGGTGCAAGGCGTTTCAACGGATACCCGTACCTTGCAGGCAGGCGATCTCTTTGTCGCGCTACGCGGCGAGCAGTTTGATGCCCATGAGTTTCTGGAAGACGTGCGTGAGGCAGGCGCAGTGGCCGCGGTTGTAGAAGCCGGACATCCTGCGTTGACTTCTCCGGCGCTGGATGGATGGCCGCTGATTATTTGTGACGATACGCGACACGCACTGGGCACATTAGGCCAGGCATGGCGCCAGCGTTACAGCTTGCCAGTGGTTGCTGTAACGGGGTCGAATGGCAAGACGACGACCAAAGAACTGGTGACGCATCTATTTAGTACCCTGGTTGGGGCTGATGCGGTGCTCAGCACGCTGGGTAATTTCAATAACGAGATTGGGCTACCGCTAACGCTTTTGCGCCTAGCGCCTACCCATCGGTATGCCGTCATTGAATTGGGTATGAGTCACCCGGGTGAGATTGCTGCCCTGGCGCAACTCGCACAACCGTCAATCGCCATCGTCACCAATGCACAACGGGCGCACCTGGCCGGTGTGGGTTCGCTGGTTGGCGTGGCAGAAGAAAAGGGCAGCCTATTTGATGCGCTGCCGGAAGCAGGTACAGCAATTGTTAATCTGGATGATCCACATGCCGGTTTATGGCTGTCGCGCATCAAGCCGGGCCGCCAAGTCTTCGGAACGCATGTGCAAGGCGCTGCGGCAACCTCGGTTGCGCCTGCGTTTTCGGTAGAGGTCACAGCATCCTCATTGCAGGGCCAGCAGTTGCGTGTGGCTACACCGGTGGGTGAAGTAGCGGTGAGCCTGCCCTTAACGGGCGCACACAATGCCAGCAATGCACTACAGGCTATGGCAGCAGGGTTTGCGGCTGGACTGGATGTCCAGTCGATGGCTGAGGCATTGGTCAGTTTCGGAGGTGTGGCCGGCCGTCTTCAGCGCAAAGTTGCTCAGTGCGGCGCTTGTGTCATTGACGACACCTACAACGCTAATCCGGATTCGATGCGCGCGGCCATTGATGTGCTGGTGGGTAGTGCTTCGCCAACGCAAACTGTCATGGTCATCGGCGACATGGGTGAAGTTGGCGCCGAAAGCGAAGCGCTGCATGCCGAAGTAGGTGCTTATGCCGCAATGCGTGGCGTTGCTGTTTTGTATGCCGTTGGGCCGATTTCGCGCGCTGCGGTTGCCGCTTATCAGCAGCAAGGCGCTGGGCAAGCCCGGCACTTTGCAACGCAGGACGATCTGGTTACAGCTTTGAAGAACAGCCTCGGTGCAAACGCCGTGGTGCTGGTTAAAGGGTCGCGCTCATCACGTATGGAAAACGTGGTGAACGCACTGGTGGAACAAGGGTAGGGATAACAAGATGCTACTTTGGCTATTTGAATGGCTGGCACAGGACGTACGCGCTTTCAATGTCTTTGGTTATCTGACATTGCGCACGGTGCTTGCGTCGTTGACGGCGCTGGTGATCTGCTGGGTAGCTGGGCCGGCGGTTATTCGGTGGTTGGCTGCCAAAAAGATCGGCCAGGCAGTGCGTACAGACGGTCCGCAGACGCATCTAGTCAAGTCCGGTACGCCGACCATGGGTGGTGTGTTGATACTGATTGCGACGGGCTTGTCGACGTTGCTCTGGGGTGATCTGGAAAACCGTTATGTCTGGATCGTGTTGCTGGTGACATTGGGCACCGGTGCTGTGGGCTGGTATGACGATTGGCGCAAAGTGGTTTACCGTGACCCCAAGGGCCTGGCTAGCCGCTGGAAGTTCTTCTGGCAATCTGTGATTGGCCTGGCCGCTGCAGTATTCCTGGCGCTTACTGCCAATACGCCGGTGCAATTCGAATTGATTCTGCCGTTCTTCAAAGATGTGGCGATCCCACTCGGTGTGGGTGGCTTTATTGTGCTGACTTATCTTGTGATTGTAGGCACCTCGAACGCGGTAAACCTAACGGATGGTCTGGATGGCCTAGCGATTATGCCGGCTTGTATGGTGGCGGCAGCGCTGACTATTTTTGCTTATGTGGCGGGTAATGCGGTTTATGCCAAATATCTGTTCATGCCCTACATGCCAGGCGCGGGCGAAATTTGCGTGCTGCTTGGTGCGCTGGTCGGTGCGGGGCTAGGGTTCCTCTGGTTTAACGCTTATCCGGCAGAAGTGTTCATGGGTGATGTGGGCGCTTTGGCCATTGGTGCTGCGCTCGGGACCACCGCCGTGGTCGTGCGTCAGGAAATCGTGCTTTTCATCATGGGTGGCGTGTTCGTTGCAGAAACCCTATCCGTGATGATGCAGGTCGGGTATTTCAAGGCCACCAAAGGCAAGCGGATTTTTCGCATGGCACCACTCCATCACCACTACGAACTGGGCGGCTGGAAAGAAACCCAGGTTGTTGTCCGGTTCTGGATCATCACCATCGTGCTGGTTCTGCTCGGTCTGTCCACACTCAAGCTTCGTTAATTGCTTAAAGCCTAAATATTGTGACCCAATTCCTCAACGCCTCGCATAGCACCCCGGCCGACCTGAAGGGTCGTCGGGCGCTCGTCGTTGGGCTGGGTGAGTCCGGCCTGGCGATGGCGAAGTGGTTGGGTCAGCAACAGGCGCAGATTGCATTCGTGGATACGCGTACGGAACCGCCGGGTGTGAAGGCCTTGCTTGCGCAGGTACCGCGCGCCGAATGGCGTTGCTGTGGCGAAGCCCTAGACGGCGCGAGCATTAACAAAGCCTTGCAGGACATCGAACTATTGTTGCTTTCGCCGGGTGTGGCATTTGACCATCCGCTCGTGCTTGCCGCCAAGGAAATTAATCTGCCGGTCTGGTCCGAGATCGATTGTTTTGGCGTGGCGCGTGCCGCAGCTTGTCCGCAAAGCAAGGTGATTGCCATTACCGGTGCCAACGGTAAGACAACCACCACGGCACTGACGGCACATGTGCTTAATGTGGCCGGGGTTGATGCAATGGCCTGCGGCAACATTTCGCCTTCGGCACTGGATGCCTTTATGGCACGTGCATCGTCGGGGCAGTGGCCAGACGTCTGGGTGCTTGAACTGTCGAGCTTCCAGCTGGAAGCCACCAGCCATATGCACAGTGATGCAGCCATCATCCTTAATTTGAGCGAAGACCATCTGGATCGCCATTACACGATGGTCGGTTACGCAGCCGCCAAGGCGCGCATTTATGAACACTGCGCCCATCCAATATGGAACCGGGCTGATATCTGGGCAGATGCATATGGTCTGAATCAAACCGGAACGCAAAGCATTGGAGATGATGAACCTGTCGCAGCCGATGATTTCGGTTTGGCCAAGGGCCACATCATGCTGGGTAATACACCGGTGCTGGCACTTGATGCGCTGCCTTTGCTAGGCCGCCATAATGCATTGAATACTGAGGCCGCACTGGCGCTCGCTATGCAAGTGCTGCCAGCAGCTAAATCTCTCAAAGATTTATTGCCAGGCGTGTTGTCCTTCAAGAGCCTGCCGCACCGGGTATCGCTGGTCGCCACGATCGATGATGTGCGTTACGTGGATGACTCCAAAGCGACCAACGTTGGCGCTACCCTGGCTGCCATTGATGGTCTGTTTGACGCAGCACGCGGCAAGTTGTTGATGTTGATGGGTGGAGAAGGTAAGGGCCAGGATTTTGCCCCGTTGGCTGCCCCTCTGGCACGTTCAGCACGGGCTGTTGCGTTAATTGGCAAAGATGCCGACCTGATTGCGCAGGAACTGCCCGAATCTCTGCTTATCGAAAGTTTTGCAACGTTGCCTGAAGCAACACGCTGGCTGGCTGATCAGGCGCAACCTGGTGACACGGTGTTGTTATCGCCGGCTTGCGCTAGCCTCGATATGTTCCGCAATTACGCCGAGCGTGCACAGGTATTTATCGATACAGTGAAGACGCTGGGATCTTGCGCAGCCGTTAAAGACGGGAGGGCGGCATGAACCGTCTGATGCGGATTATCAATTCCCCTGAAGAGCAGTCGGAAGTCGATCCGCTGCTGGTCTGGAGTGCGCTCGCACTCCTGCTGATCGGCATGGTCATGGTCTACTCGGCATCTATTGCCTTTGCCGAAGGCAGCCGAATGTTCGGGCGCAATCCGAACTACTTCCTGATTCGTCATGCCATCTTCTTGATGATCGGTCTGGCAGCCGCCGGTGTGGCCTTCCAGATTCCGATCCAGACCTGGCAACGTTGGTCGCCCTTGCTCTTTGTCGGCGGGATTGTGCTGTTGGCACTGGTGCTCGTACCAGGCTTGGGGCGCGATGTGAATGGTGCACGCCGCTGGTTGCCACTTTTTGTAGTGAACCTGCAGCCTTCCGAGTTGATGAAACTCTTTGTCGTGCTCTACGCCGCCGATTTTACGGTGCGCAAGATGAACGTGATGCATAGCTTGAAGAAAGCTTTTCTGCCCATGTTTGTCGCCATGGTGCTGGTCGGCTCCTTGTTGCTCAAGGAACCAGACTTTGGCGCCTTCGTGGTGATCATCTCGATAGCCTTCGGCATTCTGTTCCTGGGTGGCATGAAGACGCGCCTCTTTGCCATTTTGATTCTGCTGTTGCTCATGGCCTTCGCCGTGCTGATTATCGTTTCGCCGTATCGGCGAGATCGTATCTTTGGCTTTATGGATCCATGGGCCGACGCGCTGGGTCGTGGCTATCAGCTCTCCCATTCCCTCATCGCATTTGGCCGGGGTGAATTTTTTGGGGTGGGGCTTGGGGGCAGTGTCGAAAAACTGTTCTACCTGCCGGAAGCCCATACCGACTTCCTATTGGCCGTGATTGCCGAAGAGCTGGGCTTTGTTGGCGTCATTGTGGTGATCGCACTGTTTGGGCTGTTGATCCAGCGCATCATCATGGTCAGCAAACAGTGCATCAAGCTGGATCGTTGCTTTGCGGCTTTAGTGGCGCAAGGGATTGCCATCTGGATTGGTGTGCAGAGTTTCATCAATATGGGCGTCAACATGGGCCTATTGCCCACCAAGGGTTTGACCCTGCCGATGATGAGCTTTGGGGGTTCGGGCATTCTCGTGAACTGCATCTCAATCGCTATTATTTTGCGCATTGACTGGGAAAACCGTCAGATGATGCGGGGGCGGCGCACATGAATAAGACGCTCCTCGTAATGGCAGGCGGTACTGGCGGACATATTTTCCCCGCCCTGGCAGTGGCGGATGTGCTGCGTCAGAAAGGCTGGCGCATAGTCTGGATGGGTAATCCGACCGGGATGGAAGCCAAGCTGGTGCCGGCGCAGGGTTATGAATGCGCCTGGGTGCAGTTCGGCGCCCTACGCGGCAAAGGCTTGTTGCGTAAGTTGATGCTGCCTATAACGCTGCTGCGTGCCTGTCTGGCTGCCCGCCGGGTGATTAAAGAGGTGCAGCCGGATGTGGTGCTCGGCATGGGTGGTTACATCACCTTCCCTGGTGGCGTGATGGCCCGTTTAGCTGGCGTGCCGTTGGTTGTGCATGAGCAGAACGCCGTTGCCGGCCTGGCCAACAAAACCCTGGCCCGGATTGCAACACGGGTGTTGACCGGTTTCCCGGATACTTTGCCGGAAGGTCAGTGGGTGGGTAATCCGGTCCGTACAGACATCACACAGTTGCCAGCACCAGAACATCGTTTTGCTACGCGCTCGACGCACGAGCCTTTACATGTGCTCGTAGTCGGCGGCAGTCTCGGTGCTCAGGCCTTGAATCAGACATTGCCGGCGGCATTGGCGCTATTAAATGCAAATGAACGTCCGCTGGTTCGACATCAAACAGGCCCGCGTGATCTAGTCGCTGTGCGCGCCGCTTACGCCACGCTGGATCTTCAAGCAGAAGCGCAAGCGTTTATTGATGATATGGCAGACGCATTTGCGTGGGCAGATCTGGTGGTCTGCCGCTCTGGTGCGCTTACCGTCGCGGAGTTGGCGGCAGCCGGTGTCGCTAGCGTGCTCGTGCCGTTCCCGCACGCGGTAGATGATCATCAGCGTGTGAATGCTGAATTTTTAGTGAATGGTGGTGCAGGTCATTGCCTCATCCAGACCGATTTGACCCCCGATACCTTGGCGCAGCTGCTCCGTCAGTCGCGCGCTCAACTGTTGAAACAGGCTATTGCAGCGCGGGCACTGGCAAAAGCCGAGGCCGCTCAAAGCGTGGCAACCATTTGTGAGGAGCTTGCCGCATGAAACACAAGATCCATCATCTGCACTTCATCGGTATTGGTGGCTCGGGTATGAGTGGCATTGCCGAAGTGTTGCTGAACCTGGGCTACGGCGTGAGTGGTTCAGATCTCCAGGCAGGTGCAGCAACACAACGATTGAGTGCACTGGGCGCCAGGATTTTACTTGGGCATGAGGCGGGCAATATCGTTGGCGCCGATGCCATCGTTGTGTCGACTGCGGTGCAGGCGGATAACCCCGAAGTGATTGCAGCGCGTGAAGCGGGTATACCGATTGTGCCACGCGCCCAGATGTTGGCCG
>ERZ1034363.1708-NODE-1708-length-11800-cov-11.553357_pt1 | contig 11800 bp, 9 predicted proteins | sample MGYA00520616_ERZ1034363 | MGnify/ENA primary metagenome ERZ1034363 (study PRJEB33736, sample SAMEA104284506) | Azolla filiculoides | biome: Urban; feature: Water surface; material: Ditch water | place: Netherlands | collected 2015-10-28 | depth 0-0.1 m ...
GTATCTTTCACTTCGTAGGGCAAGCGGCAGGCCTGCGAGCAGTCGCCCCGATTGGCGCTGCGCCCCGTATGTGCATGACTGATATAGCAGAGGCCGCTATAGGCAACGCATAGGGCGCCGTGAATAAAGAACTCCAGCGCGGCACGGCCAGCTGCATCGCGTGGGCCTAATGCGGCATCAATGGCAGCGATTTGTGGCAGTGTCAGTTCGCGGGCCAGTACGATCTGTGAGAGACCGCAGTCCTGCATGAAGCGTGCTTTTTCCGGTGTGCGGATATCCGTTTGCGTGCTGGCATGCAGCTGGATGGGCGGCAAGTCGATTTCCAGCAGCCCCATATCCTGAATAATTAACGCATCGACGCCGGCATCGTAGAGCTGCCAAGCGAGCTTGCGCGCAGGTTCCAGTTCGTCATCGCGCAGAATGGTGTTGAGCGTCACGAAGATGCGACTATTGAAGCGGTGCGCATATTTGGCCAGCCGGGCAATATCCTGAACCGTGTTATCAGCCGCGGCACGGGCGCCAAACGATGGCCCCCCAATGTAAACGGCATCGGCCCCATGAATAACGGCTTCAATACCGATGTCGGCATCACGGGCAGGGGCAAGGAGTTCTAGATGATGGGGCAGCATGGGCGTTATGATATCGCTTCATTGTCCAGGAGTGCGCTATGCCCCCAGTTCCCTTTTCGACTGAGCCAAGCCGTGAAGAAGTCGACGCCATGCGCGGCGCGGTGTTGCTTGAATTTGGTATCAATGAATGCCCGCATTGTCAGGCGGCTCAACCACTCATTGCAGATGCGCTGAAACGATACCCTGAGGTGCGGCATATCCGCCTGGAAGACGGTAAGGGCAGGCGCTTGGGGCGTAGCTTCACCGTGAAACTCTGGCCGGCGTTGATTTTTGTAAAAGACGGCCAGGAAGTGGCACGTGTGATCCGGCCAACCGCGCAGCGGGAAGTTGATGAGGGGTTCGCTGCCTTGTGATGCCGTCGGTTTAGTCTTTAGCGGATAAAGTCCTTAAGGACAGCGCGAAACTCGGGGGTGTTGGCTTTGCCTAGCCATTCAAACGCGACCATCTCCCGGGAAACGATATCAGCGCCATGCTGGCGCATACGCTGTAATGCCAGTGCTTTATCACCGGGCTTTCTGGAACCAACGGCCTCTTCCACTACGGCAACCTGGCGGCCAGCGGCTAATAGATCCAGCACGGTCTGCTGCACACAGACATGGGACTCAGTGCCACAAACCACCCATTGGAGGCGATTGCCATGGGGGTGGTTGAGCAGATTGCCTTCAGCTACCGCAGAAAAATGGGTTTTTTCCACAAGTTCGCCGGGCAGGAGTAAATCGGCAATCTGGGGCGCAGACGAACCTAATCCCAATGGGTATTGTTCGGTAGCGATGACAGGCACACCCAATTGGCGGGCAACCCCTATCAGCCAGGCGGTCTGCTCGATAACCGCTTGTCCACCGTCAATTGCGGGCAAAAGGCGTTCCTGCAGGTCAACGATCAGCAAGATGGACTGTTTGGCATTCAATGTCATGGCAAGTGCTCTCTGATTCAGAAGCTATTGAACTTATAGGCAAAAACAATTGCCAGAGACCCTTCTAGGGCTTATATTACAACCCATGTCTGCAATGTTTATGATTCTTTTCGCTAATGCCACTGGCACCCTCAAGGTGGCCTCGGGTGGTCGTGCGACTTATTGGCTGCATCTGCTGCTGGGTGCACGGCCGCTGCTGCGCGTGGCGCGCACACTATAAACCCCCACTCGCATTGCCATGACTGATCCGGCGCCTTAGCCGGAACCCCGATTTTGATTTAGGGCATGGGCACACAAATTGCCTAGCCCGTAGGAGCCTGACATGAAAAAAGACCAATTGATTATTTTTGATACCACCTTGCGCGATGGCGAACAGAGCCCGGGTGCTTCAATGACCAAAGACGAGAAGATCCGTGTTGCACGCCAGCTGGAGCGTATGCGCGTGGATGTGATCGAGGCTGGTTTTGCAGCCGCATCGCCGGGTGACTTTGATTCGATTAACTCGATCGCTCAGGTGATTCGTGAATCGACGATCTGTTCATTGGCACGTGCCAATGAAAACGATATCCGTCGTGCGGGCGAGGCAATTGCCCCGGCACCACGCAAGCGTGTCCATACCTTTATCGCTACTAGCCCGATTCATATGGAGAAAAAACTCCGCATGACACCGGATCAGGTGGTCGAGCAAGCAGTGAAGGCTATTGGCTGGGCACGTGAATACACGGACGATGTGGAGTTCTCGGCAGAAGATGCCGGCCGTTCGGATATTGATTTCCTCTGCCGTGTCTTCGAGGCCGTCATCAAAGCCGGTGCGACCACCCTGAATGTGCCCGATACCGTGGGCTACAACGTCCCGGGTCAGTACGCCGAAACGATCCGTCAGCTCATCGAGCGCGTGCCGGGTTCGGACAAAGTGGTCTGGTCGGTCCATTGCCACAACGATCTTGGTTTGGCGGTTGCCAATTCTTTGGCTGCTGTGATCGCTGGTGCCCGTCAAGTGGAATGTACGGTTAACGGTTTGGGTGAGCGTGCCGGTAATGCATCGCTCGAAGAAGTGGTGATGGCGGTACGCACGCGCGCCGATGTCTTCCCGGTAGAAACACGCATCGATGCCACGCAGATCGTGCCAGCCTCGAAGCTTATCTCGCAAATTACGGGTTACCCGGTGCAGCCTAACAAGGCGATTGTCGGTGCCAATGCTTTTGCCCATGAATCCGGTATTCACCAGGATGGCGTCCTCAAGCATCGCGAAACCTACGAGATCATGCGTGCAGAAGATGTGGGCTGGTCGCAGAACAAGCTTGTGCTTGGTAAGCATTCGGGTCGCAATGCGTTTAAGTCGCGTTTGAACGAGCTTGGTGTAGTGCTTGAAAGCGAAGAAGCGCTTAACTCGGCTTTTGCCCGCTTCAAGGAGCTTGCCGACAAGAAGCATGAGATCTTTGATGAAGACCTTCAGGCTTTGCTTTCTGATGAAGCTGTCACGCCGGAAACCGAACACTACAAGCTCACCTATTCGCAAGTGACTTCCGAAACAGGCGAAGTGCCTGTGGCGCGTTTGACGTTGTCCGTAGGTGGCGAAGAGAAGAAAGCTGAGTCCACAGGTTCTGGTCCGGTAGATGCCACCTTCAAGGCGATTGAATCGGTGCTCAATACCGGTTGCGAATTGCTCCTGTATTCGGTGAATAACATCACTTCCGGTACCGATGCCCAGGGCGACGTAACAGTGCGTCTTTCGAGGGGTGGTCGTGTGGTGAATGGCAGTGGTGCCGATACCGATATCGTCATTGCTTCGGTGAAGGCTTACCTTAATGCCTTAAACCGCCTGCACAACGAACCGGCAAAACTTAACCCGCAAGAAGGCGTTTGAGACTCTCAGGGAATGATCATGGTTGAAACTAGAAACACAACGACCCAGGCCAGCACCGATGATGTGCGCATTGGCGCTATCAGTGAGTTGGCGTCGCCATCCAGTGTACTGAATGCTTTCCCGGTGAGCGCGCCTGTGGCACAACGCGTTACGGCTGCACGTCATGGTATTCACCGCGTGCTGCATGGCGCGGACGATCGCCTGGTGGTGGTGATTGGGCCTTGCTCGATTCACGAACCGGAAATGGCGCTGGATTATGCACGCCGCCTGGCAGTTGAAGCAGAACGTCTATCCGATGATCTATTGATTGTGATGCGCGTTTATTTTGAGAAGCCGCGCACAACGGTGGGTTGGAAAGGGCTGATCAACGATCCGCATCTGGACAACAGCTTTGACATTAACGAAGGCCTACGCCGCGCCCGCAAACTGCTGCTCGATGTAAACACCATTGGCCTCCCGTGTGCCACGGAATTCCTGGATATGATCACGCCGCAGTACGTGGGCGATCTGATCAGCTGGGGTGCTATTGGTGCCCGCACAACCGAGTCGCAAGTGCACCGGGAATTGGCCTCGGGTCTATCGTGCCCGGTAGGCTTCAAGAATGGTACAGATGGCAATGTGCGCATCGCGCTGGATGCCATTCGTTCGGCACAGTCACCACACCACTTCCTATCAGTCACTAAATCAGGCCATGCCGCCATTGTGCAGACGCTGGGCAATGAAGATTGCCATGTGATTCTGCGTGGTGGTAAAGAGCCTAACTATGATGCGGCCAGCGTTGATGCGGCTTGTACCGATATGGCTAAAGCTGGCATTCCGGCACGTGTGATGATTGACTTCTCTCATGGCAATAGCCGCAAGGAATATCAGCGTCAGATGGAAGTTAGTACCGATGTGGCTGCACAGCTGGCAAATGGTGAAGAACGCATCATGGGCGTGATGGTGGAGTCGCATATCAATGCAGGCCGTCAGGATCTGGTGGCGGGTAAGCCACTAGATTACGGCGTGAGCATTACTGATGCCTGTATCAACTGGGAAGACAGCGTCAAGCTGCTTGATCAGTTGGCGGAAGGCGTGCGTCAACGCCGTCTGGCAATCGCAGACAAGTAATTGTTACGTTGCATAAACAAAAAAGCCCGGTTCTCACCGGGCTTTTTTCATGGTGCCGCTATAAAGACTTCATTAGCGGCCGCGGGTATTGTTCCAGAGAATATCGCCTTGGCCGCCGGCACGATTGAGCGTGCGACCCAGCACAAACAGTAGATCCGATAAACGGTTCAGGTATTGGCGGGCATGCACCGAAACCGCTTCGTTATGACCGAGATGTACGATGGAACGCTCGGCACGGCGGCAAATGGTGCGGGAGAGATGCGCTAGGGCTGCAGGGCGTGTGCCGCCAGGCAGGATGAACTCCTTGAGCGCAGGTAATTCGGCGTTGTATTCCTCGGCCCAACCTTCGAGCATGGTGACATGATCTTCGCCAATGCTCTTATGCCCCGGAATACAGATTTCCCCACCGAGATCAAACAGGTGGTTCTGTACGGTCAGTAAGCACTCGCGAATTTTGTTACCGCAGGGCTCTGGCAATGCTTCCGCAAGAAGCACGCCGATGGAAGAGTTCAGTTCATCCAGCTCGCCCAGCATGTCGATACGCGGGCTGTCCTTGCCAACACGGGAACCATCTCCCAGGCCGGTGGTGCCGCTATCTCCCGTGCGTGTCACGATCTTGCTCAATCGGTTACCCATGATCGACTCCGTTGATATTAAGTTTGGGGCTTTTTAATGCCGCCCAGCAGGGCTGCTACCATTTTGCCAGGACGGCGAGTTGGTGTGGCTGCTTGGCTAACGCTATTCGTTGTTTCAACCGTGCCGCTGGGTGCTGATTCATAAGGCTTGTTGAAATCAAATCCATCGGCAGCAACCGTTGTCGGCTTAGGTGTGTAATGGCTGCGTGATCGATCCTGTTGCGGGCGATCAGTACGCTCAGTGCGACGCGTGGTGTGCTCCGAACCGCGAGCGGCATATTCCGAACCCCGTTCAGGCCGCTGTGTCGGGCGGGCTTCTCGAGGGGTCCGTTCGTTACGTTCAGTGCTTCGACTTGAATTCAGCGCACTGCGATCCCGTTTTTTGCCGGACGGCGGATAACACCAATCATCTTCCGGCTCGAAGCCAGGGACGACAATCTGAGTGATTGGCTTGTTGATCAGTTTTTCAATATCGGCCAGGTATCCGGTTTCGTCTGCGCAGACCAGTGACAGCGCATTGCCCAGATTGCCAGCGCGGCCGGTGCGGCCGATGCGGTGGACGTAATCTTCCGGCGTATGCGGCAACTCGTAATTAACAACATAAGGCAGCTCTTCAATATCGATGCCTCGAGCTGCAACATCGGTGGCCACCAATGCCTGCATTTCGCCTGCTTTGAAAGCACTTAACGCCTTCATTCGTTCTGATTGTGATTTGTCGCCATGAATGGCATCGGTCTTGATGCCAGCATGGTGTAGGGCTCGCGCCAGACGGCTGCAGCCTTGTTTGGTGCGTACGAAAACCAGCGCCTGATTCATGGTGCCGGTGCGTAGCAGATTGACCAGTAAGGCCATCTTGCGGGATTCGGCTACCGGGTGTACCTGATGGGTAATCGTATCGGAGACGCTATTGCGCTTGGCAACCTCGATGTACTCAGGGTTTTGCAGCATGGTGTCGGCCAGCCGCTGGATTTCGGTAGAGAAGGTTGCCGAGAAGAGCAGCCCCTGGCGCGTTTTAGGCAGCAGATTCAGGATGCGCTGGATGTCTGGAATAAATCCCATGTCCAGCATCCGGTCGGCTTCATCCAGGACTAAGGCTTGAACCGAATTCAGGGTAACGGCTTTTTGTTCAACCAGATCCAGAAAACGACCCGGGGTTGCCACCAGAAATTCCACACCCAGCTTCAGTTCGGCGATCTGGGGTTTGATATCCGTACCGCCGTAAACGCAGGCAATGCGGTAGGGCAGATACTTGCCATATTCTTTAAGATTGTCATAAACCTGAATCGCCAGCTCGCGGGTAGGCGTCAGAATCAGCGCGCGTACGGGATGCTTGGCAGGTGAGGTGCTACTGTTGGCATGCGGTAGCAGGCGCTGTAGCAGAGGGAGGCTGAAAGCCGCCGTTTTGCCGGTACCTGTCTGGGCACAAGCTTTTAGGTCACGGCCACCCATGACTGCAGGAATTGCGGCAGCCTGAATGGGGGTGGGTGTAGTGTAACCAGTATCGGTAATAGCCCGCACGATGGCAGGATCAAGACCCAATTCGGCAAATGTCGGGGTCGGCGGTGTATCTTCCGCAATCAATTCAGTCATGGGCTGATTATACACAGCCAAAATGCCAGATTTTGCCCTTAAATCCGTATAATTCAGGGTTTTGGCGCAGATTGACCCGTGCAATTTGCATCGCATCGTCTTCAAGCTATTAAGGACTCCGACCATGTTTCAAGCAAATACCGCTTTTGTACGTCGCTCATCGTTATTGTTGACGCTGTTGCTACCGGTGAGTGCCGCTTTTGCCAAAACCGAACTGACGCTGGCGCACCAGCTTGAAGGCCAGCATGCTAAAGAGCTCCAACAACTGGTCAGTCGCTTCAATGAGAGCAACAAAGACGTTGACGTTCAGCTTGTTAAACGTGCACCGAATGGCAAGCCTTCGATCCTGAATCTGGCAACCCGTGTCGATCTGGCCAAATACCTGAACAATCCGGATGCGTATGTCTCCGTTGAAAAACTGTTGGCTGATAACAAGGTTAAATTCAATCCTAAAACCATCGCTGAGCCACTACGCAACGCTGTTACCGTGAACAATCAGGTGCAGGCGCTGCCGGTTGCCTTTACAACGCCCGTGCTGTTCTGGAACAAAGCCATCTTCAAGGCCGCAGGCTTAGACCCTAATAAGGCGCCGAAGACCTGGGAAGAAATGCAGGATATGTCTGGCAAGATTGACGCAGCTCATGCGACAAATTGTGAGTACACCACGTCATGGCCGGTTTGGGTTCACATTGATAACGTCTCAGCCTGGGCGGGTGCGCAAACAGTTACGCCTGACGGCAAACTCGCCTTCAATACGCTGATTCAGGTGCGCCATCTGGCACGCCTGACATCCTGGTACAAAACTGAATACTTCACGAGCTTTGGCCGCAATAACGAAGCAGATGCGCATTTCGTCAATGGTGAGTGTGCGATGATCACCACGAATAGTGAATTGATCACCGAATTGCAAGCCAGCAAGAAGTTTGATTTCGGTGTGGGTTCGTTGCCTGTGATTGATGACAATGCAGGCGCACCTTTCAATACGCTGGCGGCTGGTGCTGCAATATGGGTTGGCCAAGGTCATGCGAAGGAAGAGTACAAAGCTGCTGCCAAGTTCCTCGAGTACACGCTGACACCGCAAACACAATTGACAATTGCTCGTCAGGGCGGTTTCTTGCCGTTGACGCCAGCTGCACAAGCAGGTGCGCAAAGTAAGCTGCTGCGTGACGATCTGCAAGCGCAGGATCTGGGTCTGGCAAATGTCATGAAGCCTGCTGCTTCGGGCGCCACCGTAGGCTGGATTTCACTGAATCCGCAGTTGCGCCAGATTGTTGATGAAGAAATGGAAGCAGTCTTCATGGGTAAGAAGTCGGCCAAATCTGCTTTGGATAACGCTGTTGCTCGCGGACAGGCTGTTTACAAGCCGCTACCTACCGTTACAAGCACCGGCAAAGCACGTCGCAAATAATCATCTGTTCATTTACCAGCATAAGCATTAGGACCACCCCGTTATGAAAAGCGCCGAAATCCGGGAAAAGTTTCTCCGTTTCTACGAATCCAAAGGGCATACGATTGTGCCCTCCAGTTCGCTGGTTCCGGGAAACGACCCAACCTTGCTTTTCACTAACTCGGGGATGGTTCAGTTCAAGGATGTGTTTTTAGGTCAGGACAAACGTCCGTACACGCGTGCGACCTCGTCACAGCGTAGTGTGCGTGCCGGTGGCAAGCACAACGACCTGGAAAATGTCGGCTATACCGCACGTCATCACACCTTCTTTGAAATGCTGGGTAACTTCAGCTTTGGCGATTATTTCAAGCGTGATGCGATCAACTTTGCCTGGGAACTCCTGACAGGTGTTTACGGTCTGCCCAAAGAAAAGCTCTGGGTCACGGTTTACCAGGAAGATGACGAAGCCTACGACATCTGGGCTAACGAAGTCGGTGTGCCGAAAGAGCGCATCATCCGCATCGGAGACAACAAGGGTGCCCGCTACGCATCAGACAACTTCTGGCAAATGGCGGACACCGGCCCTTGTGGTCCGTGTACGGAAATCTTTTACGACCATGGTGCAGACATCTGGGGTGGCCCACCGGGATCGGCAGAAGAAGACGGTGATCGTTACATCGAGATCTGGAATCTGGTGTTCATGCAGTTCAACCGTGATGAAGCGGGTGTCCTGCATCCGCTGCCACGTCCCTGCGTGGATACCGGTATGGGTCTTGAGCGTATTGCCGCCGTGCTGCAGCATGTACACAGCAATTACGAAATCGATCTTTTCCAGAGCCTGATAGCGGCTGCCCAGAAGGCTGTTCATGTGGCCGGCGGTGAAGCGACGATTGATGCGGCCTCTCTAAAAGTCATTGCCGATCACATTCGTGCTTGTGCATTCCTGATTGTGGATGGCGTTATTCCGGGTAACGAAGGTCGTGGTTATGTGCTGCGCCGTATCGTCCGCCGTGCGATTCGTCATGGCTACAAGCTCGGTGCGCGTACGCCCTTTTTTAATACGCTGGTATCAGCGCTGGTTGCCGAGATGGGTGAAGCCTATCCGGAACTTGCCCGTGCTGAACAGCGCGTCACCGATATCCTGCGTCTGGAAGAAGAACGCTTTTTCGAAACCATCGCGCATGGCATGGAAATTCTGGACGGTGCTTTGGGTAGTTTGCCTACAGGCGGCGTGCTGGATGGCGATATCGCTTTCAAACTGCACGATACCTATGGCTTCCCGCTGGATCTAACGGCCGATGTTTGTCGTGAGCGTGAGCTGAATGTCGACGAAGCCGGCTTTGACACGGCAATGACGCGCCAGCGCGAACAGGCGCGTGCAGCCGGCAAATTCCATATGGCAGCGGCGTTGGTCTATGAAGGCCCGCAAACGCGCTTTGAAGGTTACGACCGCATGGCGGTTGAAGCCAATGTGGTGGCGCTGTACCGTGATGGCGTTGCCGTTAATGAACTGAAGGCCGGTGATGCCGGTGTCGTCGTTCTGGATCAGACGCCGTTCTATGCCGAATCCGGTGGTCAGGTGGGCGATAGCGGTGTGTTGAAGTCCGTACACGGCGAGTTTCTGGTGGAAGATACCCAGAAGATCCAGCCGCAGGTCTTTGGGCATCATGGCACGCTGCGTGAAGGTTCACTGACGGTTGGCAACACCGTTCAGGCCTCTGTGAATGTGGTTGATCGTGAGCGCACCATGCGTAACCACTCGGCCACACACCTGATGCACAAAGCTTTGCGCGAAGTGCTGGGTGAACATGTGCAACAGAAGGGCTCTCTGGTTGATGCCGAGAAGACCCGCTTTGACTTTGCGCACAACGCGCCGATGACCGCCGAGCAGATTTGTACGGTGGAAGATATTGTTAACCGCGAGATTATGCGTAATCTGCCGAGCGAAGCTCGGGAGATGGGTATTGAAGATGCACAGCGTCTTGGTGCCATGATGCTCTTCGGTGAAAAATATGGCGATACCGTGCGTGTGTTGGATATCGGCACATCGCGAGAGTTGTGTGGGGGTACACACGTATCCCGCACAGGCGATATCGGTCTATTTACGATCATTGCCGAATCGGGTGTTGCCGCTGGCGTGCGTCGTATCGAAGCACTCACGGGCGATTACGCTTTGGCAGCCGTACAGTTCCGTCGTCAGGCGCTTAATGAAATTGCGGGCTTGGTGAAATGTAAACCAGCTGAAGCACCAGCGCGTATTGCTGCCGTGCTGGAAGGTATCAAGGTTCAGGAAAAAGAAGTCGCCCGCTTGCAATCCAAACTGGCTGCGGCTCAAGGTGGTGATCTGGCAAGCCAGGCGCAGACCGTCAATGGTGTTTCCGTGCTGGCAGTTAAGCTGGAAGGCATCAGTGGTTCTGCATTACGTGAAACGCTGGATCAGCTGAAGGATCAGCTCAAGTCGGCGGTCATCGTGCTGGGTGTTGCCGAAGGTGAAAAGGTTTCTGTCATTGCGGGCGTTACCGCTGATCTGACAAACCGCTTCAAGGCCGGTGAACTCGTCAACTTTGTTGCCGGTCAAGTCGGTGGCAAGGGCGGTGGCCGTCCGGATATGGCCCAGGCAGGTGGTACACAGCCAGCCAATCTGGCGAACGCTTTGTCTTCGGTCAATGCCTGGGTTGCTGAACGGTGAGTAAGCTAATTCACGCCAGTATTGCTGCACTGTTAGTGGTGGTGACACCGCTGGCATGGGCTGATATTGCCGATACGCCGGAGCGCACACCCATTGCTGGCAAAACTGCCAATGGCGAAGATATTCTGCTATTTCCGAATGGCCGTTGGGAATACGTTAATACCGTCAAGGCGGCTGAAGCCAAGAAGGTAGCGGATCAGTTCCCAGAGAATAAAGTTCGCCCAGAAGGTGCTCAAGGCGGTGCTTTTGGTATTGGCCGCTACATCCTGCCCGGTGACAAAGACTACAACCGGGGCAGCCTTAGCGGCAAAGGCCGCTAAGCGCTTATCTTAGAAGGGCAGTGCTAGGCCCGGGCGTGCAGTATTGAGTACGCGGCGGAATTCAGCCTGAATACGTTCTAGCGCTGCCGCATTGTCAGCCTCAAAACGCAACACAACTACCGGTGTGGTGTTCGACGGGCGGGCAAGGCCAAAGCCGTCGGCATATTCAACGCGTAAGCCATCAATCGTGATCACGTCACGGGCGCCGGGGAAATCCGGTGCCACGGCCAGCTCTGCCATCAGGGCATGTGGCTCGCCTTCTTTCATGCTGATGTTCAGTTCCGGTGTGCTCTGGCTGTTGGGTAATGAAGTCAGTACCGGGTTGGCATCTGGCGAACGCGACAGAATCTCGAGTAAGCGTGCGCCGGTGTAAAGCCCATCATCAAAACCAAACCAGCGTTCTTTAAAGAATACGTGGCCGCTCATTTCGCCAGCCAGAGGGGCGCCGGTTTCCTTGAGCTTGGCTTTAATCAGCGCGTGGCCGGTTTTCCACATCAGCGGCTTGCCACCGGCGGCGCGAATCGCATCACCCAGCAGGCGGGAACACTTCACATCAAAAATGATGTCGGCGCCAGGGCAACGGCTCAGCACATCCTGTGCAAAGAGCATCATCTGGCGATCCGGGAAGATAATCTGCCCGTCTTTAGTGACAACGCCCAA
>ERZ1034363.1710-NODE-1710-length-11782-cov-3.429304_pt1 | contig 11782 bp, 15 predicted proteins | sample MGYA00520616_ERZ1034363 | MGnify/ENA primary metagenome ERZ1034363 (study PRJEB33736, sample SAMEA104284506) | Azolla filiculoides | biome: Urban; feature: Water surface; material: Ditch water | place: Netherlands | collected 2015-10-28 | depth 0-0.1 m ...
TTCGCTTGTTGATATGCAGGGCTTTGACGCTCTGGAAATCGCTTTCGTCAACGGCACCGTCACGGATGCTGGCGCGGCTGCTGGCTTTACTTCCAAGCTGCAAGAAGCCGATGTGACCACCGCCGCGTCTTTCACGGACGTTGCGACCACTAACGCCGTAAATGGCGTTGCGACTGTGACGACCACACTGGACACCGACGACGACAAGATCGCAGGCGTGCTTGGCTACATCGGAGGCAAGCGTTATGTGCGCGTTTCCGCCACTGGCACCACCGCATCCGATGCAACTGTGTTTGTCATCGGTCGTCGGTCGCGCGCTGCCAGCCTGCCGCCTACCTTGGTTGGCACCGCCACTGCTGCTACCTGATTTATGGTGTGGGGCGGCGCAATCCGCCCCCATCCATAGCGCAGGGGATACCACATGCGGCTTTCAGAAATCATCCGATCAATTCGCCCCGCGACGTTTGCCGAGAAATCATTGGCGCGCATCGCTGGCGTATCTGGTGGGGTTGATGTTTCATTGCCCTATCTGCAATCCGGTTGGGTCAATGTGGCGGATAGCCAATACACTGCCGGATCACCGCTTGCCATTACTGGCGGGGTTCGGACACAACTGACAATCAACGGGCTTGGCGCGACCACGAATAAGCTGTTTGCCAATGGCATGCCGCAGGATGTGTGGTCTGATAACAGGTTCAAACCGTCTGACATTGGCGAGTGCTATAACCTGCGGCTGACTGCCACGGTAACGCAAGCGCAGGCTGGGTCTGGGCATCATGTGACGTTTGAGGCTGACATTGGCACAGAAGAAGCGCCATTTATCGCTGCGTCTCAATCCATCCCGCTAAACAAGGGGAACGGGGTTCCTTCGCTGATAACCATATCAGCGCCGTTTTTCACCCTAGGGACATTCGGGCTAAATGGTGCTAGACTGTTCCTGACCCCTTCTGTCAACGTGACCGTGCATAGCATGGCGATATTCATTCAGAGGACGTTCAAGCCATGACCTATAACCGCCGCACGGTTTCAATCATTACCGCGCCTGCGTCGCTGCCCGTGTCTGTGGCGGACTGCAAAGCCTTCCTGAATGTCGAAGGCACGGCTGATGATGCGCTGATCGAGGCATTTATCAATGCTGCGGCTGATGCGGTTCGGCAGTATTGCCGCAGGTCTTTGGTGGCGGAAACGCTGGAACTGCGGATGGACGGATTTCCGCAGTATAGCTTAGACCGGCTGGATCGGCTCGGGCCGGGGGTGCATGTCGTATCGGTCCCGTTTATCGAAGGCTCACCCAACGTGATTGATCTGCCGTTTGGTCCGGTGGCGTCCATCACGTCGATTACCACCTACGCGCGGGATAACACTAGCGCGGTGTTTTCATCGGCCAACTATGGCTTTGATGCGGGGCGGGTGTATCTGTATGAAGGATCAAGCTGGCCTTCCGATCTGAGGCGCGTGGACGCTGTTGCAATCCGCTATGTGTCAGGCACGTCGCCTATTCCTGCCGCTATCGTGCAGGCGCTAAAAACCCACGTTGCAGCGATGTATGAGTGCCGTGAAGGGTGCGAGATGCCAGCGGCGTGCAAGGCCATGCTGGGGGCTTATCGTCGTCTTGATCTGATGGGGTTTGAATGACCTGCGCGAAATACCCTATCGGCGCGCTACGGCAGACTGTGGCAATTCAAGCCAAGACGCGCACGGCTGACGGGCAGGGCGGCTTTACAACGTCGTGGGCTACCGTGTCGGGATCAGCAACGCGGGCGATGATTACCGCCGCGCCGGGGTCTGAGAAGTGGGGCTTTATGCGGTCGGTTCCGGGCAACACCATGAAGATGGTAACGCGCTGGTTTGACGGGGCCACGGCGGCGCAAAAGGTGGTCTGGAATACCAAGGAATACGCGGTCTTGGGCGTTGTCGATCCTGACGGGACTGAGACATGGCTGGATTGGCGCATTGCTGACGGGGTGGCATCGTAATGGGCTGTGGTGTTCGCCAGCCGCGATCCACCAATGATCGCCCGCCGCCACCGACGCCGACACGGCCAAAGCAATTGCCATTGCTTCAGTGTGTTGGATGCGGCGCATGGGGGAATTCGACATATTGCCAGTATTGCGGGGTAGCCCACAAATGACCCGTATCAACATTGATCTTGACGGCATGGGGCAGTTGCTTGGGCAGCTTAATGCGCTGGTCGGCGAGGCGGATGATGTGGTTCGTGAGGTGATCACCGATCTGGTGACGGACACCCATGCAATCGCGGTCGCAGGCATTCAGAGCGGCGGCGGTGGTCGCGTCTATCAGAAATCAAATCCGAACCGAACGCATCGCGCATCAGCGCCGGGGGCATACCCTGCAACGGATACGGGGCGTCTTGCATCATCGGTGCGGATGATCCTGCCAACGGCGTCTAGCATGGCTGGCGAGGTTGGCACGGCAGTTAAATACGGCGCTTGGCTGGAGTTTGGCACAAGCCGGATGGCTGCGCGTCCTTGGCTGCTACCATCGTTTGAGCGGGCGAAAGTCGGCATTGAGAAAGAACTGAAGGCGCGTATTGAGGCAATGGTGAAATGAACGAGAAACATAGCATCACTATCTGTATGCCGAGTTATCGAATAATTGCCGTTCGCGCGGCGATATATCTTATCAGGGCAGCATGTTTTTGCAGACTGATCGGATCAAAAAGCGCCATCAGGATTGTGAATGGCATGGCAAGATGGGTTGTTAAAGGTGCTTACGTCAAATGAGCTTCCTAAACATCGCGCAACAGATCATCTTTGACCGCCTGACAGGTAATCTTGGGTCTGGCGTTTCGCTATTCGATACCGCGCCATATCTGCCAGAGGGCGCGCCTAGCACGTCATTCCCCTATGTCGTCATGGGCAATGATACTGGGGTTCCTTTCGACACAGACGATCAGGTTGGAGCGGAAATCACGGTAACGCTGCACTTCTGGTCGCGCGCCGAAGGATTTAACCAAGTCAAAACCATCATGCAGGCCGCATATGATCGGCTAAACCGCGCAAGCCTTTCCAAAACAGGCTATTCTGTGCTAGATTGCCTGCATGAGTTTTCCGAGGCAATGGACGACCCTGACGGGGTGACAAAGCACGGAATACAACGATACCGATTGACCATACAGAAGGTGACATGACATGGCTGGCACGAATGGCCGTTCCTTGACGATTGATTGGGCCAGCACCACGCTTGTTGGTGTTCGGTCAAAAGGCTACACAATCACAAACGATTATGTCGATGTGACAACTGACGACGATAGCGGATGGCGCACTTTGCTTGCCAATCCCGGCCTGCGGTCGGTTGAAGTCACCGTATCTGGCATTTCATCGGATCAAATCCTGATTGCTGAAATGATGGAAGCTACGGTTGATAGCGAGACGCTCACTGTCCAGTTGCCTACCACCACCGGAACGCTGGCGGGTGCTTTTCTGTGCAGCAGCTTCGAACAAACTGGCGAACATGATGGAGCGGTGGAATTCACTGCTACGTTCATGTCTGCCGGAACTGTAACCTATACGGCGGGGACTTGATAAATGGCGGGCGCATCTGGGCGTGATCTAACGATTGAGTGGGGTTCCGGCCCGACTACGCTGGTGGGGGTACGGTCCAAGGGATACACCATCACTAACGACTATGTTGATGTTACCACCGACGACAATGCAGGTTGGCGGACGCTACTGGCAACCCCGGGGTTGCGATCAATCGAGGTGACGGTTTCCGGCATTTCTTCGGATCAGGTATTGATTGCAGATATCATGGCGGGCAGCGTCACGGCGAAAACCATGCATATCGAGTTTCCTCTGACGACTGGCAATATCACGGGGTCTTTCCTGTGTTCGTCATTCGAGCAGACTGGCGAACATGATGGCCCGGTGGAATTCACTGCCACGTTCATGTCAACCGGAACACTGACCTACAACGCCACAAACCCGTAAGGAAACCTGATGCGATCAATGACGGCTGAATTTGGCGGCTTGCGGCTTGAACTGGCCGCGAACTTCGGGGCAGCGCGGGATATTGCAAAGCAGGTCGCAGATCCGCTGGCAATCGCCCGTGAGGCCGCGCTAGAGGCAATGATGGGGCAGGTCGGGCAAGTTTACCATCCGAAGTTTTCATTTACCGTCGATAACGTGCCTGTGATTATCCATATCGGCGCAAAGGCGGCGGGTGAAAAGGTGACGCTGGCCGATGTTCAGGATGCTGTCTTTGATGCAGGGCTTTTGATGGGCAAGGCGATTGCTTCTGATTATCTGGCCTTGATTGTCACGCCACGGTCTGAGGAAGCTCAAGCCGAAGAGGGTAAGGACGCGGCGGGGGAGTAACTTGGGCGGCTTTTGAGCGATCCGCATATCAAGCCGCCCGATCTTGGGACATGCAGCCGAGCGAGTTTTGGGGGTTGCCGATCTATGACTGGTGGGTTGAGCTAGACGCCAAGATAGTCGAAAGCCGCCGGATTGAGGAACTATCAAGCGGCAAGGCCAAGGATGGCGGATTCAGCAAGGCCCAATGGGACAAGGCGCGCAGGGAACATAGGGAAAAGATGAATGGCCGAACTGAGCGCGCTTAACATCAAGATTACGGGCGATGCGACTGACCTAAAGGCGGCGGTCGGATCAGCCACTTCCGAGCTTGGAAAGGTTGCGGTTGCGGCAGATAAGGCCAACGCTGGATCGGCGCGGCTTGCGACGGGGCTTGGCAATGTCGGAACGGCGTCTGGCAATAGTGCAAACATGCTGCGCGGTGCGGCGCAACAGCTTTCGCAAGTCGGTCAGCAGACAATGGCGACGGGCAACTTTGTGCAGGCGCTGGCAATCCAGTTGCCAGACCTTGGCCTAGCATTTGGTGCGGCTGGTGCGGCTGCGGGCTTGCTGGCTGGTATCGCTCTGCCATTGCTTATGTCCGCATTTGGCGGCACAAGCGAAAAGGCTGCGGCGCTTGCGGCTGCCACCAAGGAATTGACCGATGCGACTGAGGCTTTCCGCCTACAGGCGGCGGCAATCACTCTTGGCGTTGATCAAGAAGAAGTCGCGAGCGTTGAGGAAATCAAGCGGCTTACGGCAGAACGAATTGCGCTTGAGACGCAAATGGCTGAAACCACTGGCAAAGCCCTCATTGCACTTGAGTTGCAACGGAAATCAATAAATGCGCAAATTGCAGAGCAGCAACAACTGCTTTCTAATTATCGTGCCGCACGAGATGAGACAAACAGGCTTTTAGATAATGTCGATGGTATCACGTCAAGCATGGGTGGCATGGTCAAGAATACTCTTGACGCTAAAGATGCGATTGCAGCGATGGTGGCAAACGCACCAAGCGGCGGATGGCTGTCCGGCGCTATCAGCGATGCGGGCGCGCTTGCGGCAAAGCTATGGGATGCGGCATCGGCGCAGGCTTCACTGAAGGCGGAAGGATCGGCGCAGGTTGGCAACGCCCCGCCGCCAAAGCTAGGGTATAGCGGCGGCGCGGGCGGTGGCACAATCAACATGCCTATGGGCGGCGGCGGTGGAGGCGGCGGTGGAACAAACCCAATCGTCGGCGAGTTGGAAACTCTGCAAAATAGCCTCATGACGCAAGAGCAGTTGCAGTTGGAAAGCTACACGCGGCAGCAAGAAACCCTGCGCGCGGCGCTTGATCAGCGACTTATCACGCAAGCCGAATATGCCGCGATGATGGAGCAAGCCCAGCAACAGCACTCCGACAAGATGAGCGAGATTGACGTTTACCGCTATGGCGACGGGTTGCAAAAGGCTGGCGCATTCTTCGGGGCCATGGCCGACGCCATGGCATCCGGAAATGACAAGATGATGAAGATCGGTCGGGCATTTGGCGCGGCTGAGGCGCTGATAAACGCATGGCGGGCCTATGCACAAACCCTAGCAACACCGGGGCTTAATCCGCTGGCGAAGTTTGCAGCGGCTGCAAAGGTGCTTGCTGCTGGCATGGGTGCCGTGCAGGCAATCAAGGGCGGGTCAAAGACAAGCGCGGGCGCGTCTGGGTCTATCGGCGCAGCAGCGGCACAATCCAGCCCGACGCAAACGCTAAATTTCACCCTGACGAATGACCAATTCGGCTTCGGGGAGCGTATTGTCCGGCAGATCGCAGCTCAACTCAATCAGGCAAGCCGGAACGGCATGAACATTCAGGCGGTGGTGCGATGACCCTATCAACATCAGGCTACACTGTAGGGGCAAATCAGCCGCTCAATCATGCGCGCATCCTCTATAGCCCGATCACTGGCACGGTGACGGCAGGCGGCACCAATGGCGACTATGCCACGAATGACTATACCTTTCAGCGGTGGGCCTGCGGGGCGCTGACTGCAACGTGGAACCTTGTCACGGCGGCGGATGCGTCTGTGGATACGGTATTCATCGCGGCGCATAACCTTGGCAGCACGGGCAGCACGGTCGCCATTAGCACGGCGTCAACTGTGGGCGGGGCGCATACCACGCGGGCAACGGTTGTTCCGACGGACGATAGCGCCATTGCGGTGATGATCAACAATGCAGGCACGGCATACACCATCCGCGAAATCAAACTGACCATCACGGGCGCATCGGCCTTGGCTGAGATCGGTATCATCCGCGCAGGTGTGGCGCTGCAAATGGAGCGGCCTGTCTATGGCGGTATCCAGCCGATCGGCCTAACGCGGCTTGTGGAAACGCGGCACAGCATCAGCGAGACGGGGCAATGGCTTGGCCGCACAATTCAGCGGCAGGCGTCCAGAACGTCAATGCCGTGGCAAAATCTCACGGCTGCATGGTATCGCAGCACGTTTGCGCCGTTTGCCCTGACCCTGCCGCAAACCCCATTCGGGCTTATTCAAAACCCGTCCAAGATGCCAGAGAGTGTAGCATGGTGCTGGACCGATGAAACTCCGCAGCCTGAGAACATGGGGACGCGCGATCTGATGGCGGTTTCGCTCAATATCACGGGGCTGCTAGACACATGACATTCACCCGTGAGCCTCTGCAAATTGTCGAGATTGTGCAGCCATTGTGCAGCCGCGTTTTCGGCACGTCGCCATGCCTTGCCACGGGCGAAAAGTGCTTTAACACCGACGTGACATGCAAATACCTTGCCGCTCTGGACCTCACCGATGAAGTGGTAATGCGATTTGTCGCGCCTGCCGCTAATCGCTGGATCAATGATGCGCTGGCGTTTCAACCATCGTCTGCAATCCCTGCGCTGATGGCTGTCGATACCGCGCCCACGGTGCTGAATGTGGGCGCAGGCAATGACGATATTTCCCCGCTTGGACTTCGGGCCGTGGCAACGGTGGCAATCAAAGACTTCCCCTATAACGATGTGGGGTTTGATCCTTACCTGTCGTCGCGGTCTTATGATCCGATGGAACGCGGATCGTTCTGGACAAAATGGCTTGTGCGAAATCCATATCACACGGGCTATGTGATGCGGATTTACGATGGCTACTTTGGCGATGCGCTGACCGATATGATCAAGCGAGAATACTCGATTGAGAAGATCGATGCGTCGCGGTCGTCGGTGCAGATCACCGCCAAGGATATCTTGCGCAAGGTGACGGATACGCAGGTGACTTGCCCGCCATTGTCGCCGGGGTCTCTGTCTGCCGCATTGACGGCGGTTGCGACTACGTTTGAGGTGGCAGGGGCCGAGGTTGCAGACTACGCGGCAAGCGGGTGGGTGCGGATCAACTCCGAGATCATGTCCTATACGTCGGTTTCGCTGGTAGGGTCGAATGTGTCGTTTAGCGGGGTCACGCGTGGCCGGTTGAACACCACTGCATCGGCGCATAACCAATTTGATAAGGTGCAGCGGGTGGTAGCCTATGAGGCCGAGCCATTTACCGATATCATCTATGACCTGCTAACGACATGGGGCGGCATTCCAACGGGCTACATCACAAAGGCTGATTGGGATGCGGAATTTGCCGAGTGGCGGTCAATTTACAATTTCACAGCGTATCTGTCCGATCCTGTTGAGGTGCAAAAGCTGGTTGGCGAGTTGTGCCAGCAGGGGCTTGCGAATGTCTGGTGGGATGAGCGGGTGCAGAAAATCCTACTGCGCGCCCAGCGTCCTAATTACAGCGCGGCAACTTTGACTGATGCTGCGAATATTGTGGCAGATAGCGCGGTCATTGAGGAAAACCCAAAAGACCGCGCTTCGCAGGTCTATGTCTATTATGGCTTGCGAAACCCGACACTGAACGTCACCGACAAATTCAGCTTTGCCAATGGCGAGGCTATCATTGACGTTGATAAAGAGCGGCAATACGGCGAAAGCAAGGTCAAGGAAATATTCTGCCGATGGGTCAACACAAGCGTAATCGCGTCAACACTTGGCAACGCATATTTGCAGCGGTTCAAGGATGTTCGAAAGTCGATCACGTTTAACTTGGATGCCAAGGATATTGCGTCGGTATGGACTGGTGACGTTTTGCTGATTAGCCATTTCCTTGACGTTGACTTTTACGGGGCTACCAAAAGCGGGGCTTGGCTGATAACATCAGCTGAGACGGTATCGCAGGGCGGGGTTTATCGTTTTGTTGCCGAGGATAACGAAAGCGCAGGATTGCTGTGGGAATGGGTGGCGGATGGCAACACCGACCCTATTGCAGAAACTGGATGCTGGGTTGACGCGGATGGAACGGATGGGGCTGGCAATCTGATGCCTTACAGGTGGATCTGATATGACGACGTATACCTCAATTTCAAACGCACTTGTCGCAGTTGGGGCAAAGCCTTTTGCCACGACCGTTCAGGCGCTTCGAGATAATCCGCTGGCTATTGCCGAGGCTACATCAGGCGCGCCAGTTGTCGCGGCTGGATGGCATCCATACAATAAGGTAACGGCTGGCGACGCAAACACAGGGCTGATCTATTCATTCGCCGTGAATGGGGCGCAGGCTACTGTAACTAGCCCAGACTTTGAGGATGGTTATGAATATGCGTTTTTGCTAAACCATATTTCCGCATCATCTGGAACGACAAATACGATGCGCATTAACATGTATCGACAAACCACCGCAGCCTATGCTGGTGTGCAGGCAATATCTGCGGCGACGATTGGCGGATCTGTTACTAGCACTCCGGGCCTTAGCGGGTGGGTCGAAATCAACCGACCGCGTCAGGTTCTGCGGGCGCACAGCCTTGCCGTGGCGACGTGTCTTGCTGACAGTTCTGCGACTGTCACTCCGGGCGCTGGTATAGATCAAACGCTGTTTGTCGCGCATGGATCAACTGCACAAAAAATCCTGCGCGCGCAATTCTCAATGACGCCAAACAATATCGGGTCTGCAAATGGACCGTGCGAAATCTACATGTTCAGGAGACGCGATTACCGCGCATGACTGTAAATTCAGCGCATGTTATGGTATAACATCGTTAGTCCTAAATGAATGGAGGCCACAATGGCACAGAATACCGACCTGAATATCGCCGCAAACACTTGGACTATGATCACCGATAGTGACGTATCGCAGATCACGTTCCAGAATAAAGGCGGGACGCATATCATGGTGAAGGCCACGACTGACACCACCGCGCCAACGACATTTGACGGGTCAATCCGGTATAATCCGGGGCAGGGTGAACGCAACGCGCTGCTATCCGACATTTGGCCGGGGCTTACTGGCCGTGATCGAGTGTGGGTCTACGCATATGGCCCGGTAACGGTGTTCGTCAGCCATGCGTGATATCTCCAGCCCGCTTGATGGGTTTTCATCGCCATTTGGCCCGCAGCGAAATAGGACGCTGCAATCCCTGCTATTCGGTCAGGCAGAACCCGGCTTCACCTTCGAGCCTTGGGATATCACGACGCTGTATCAGGACCGCGCAGGCACCACGCCTGTAACGGCTGCTGGGCAGAGTGTCGGGCTGCGGCTGGATAAGTCGAAGGGGCTGGCGCTTGGGCCGGAGTTGGTCACGAATGGGGATTTTTCGGCTGACACGGGGTGGACGTTAGGGGGAAACTGGTCAATCAGTGGCGGTACGCTAAACGGGGCAGCGGCAACAAGTTACTCGTACATTCAAGCAATTGGGCTTAACCCATCGAAGACATATAGATTGTTGGTGAGTGTCACTGTCTCTATAGGGTCAGTGGCCATAAACTTGGGCGGTATAAACGAAGTAGCATTTACAAGCTCAGGCCAAAAAACAGCGACACTACTTCTTGACCCATCCGCCATACCATTTGTTTATGTGTCGGGGAGCAATTTCACCGGCACCATCGACAACATCTCCGTCCGCGAACTCTCCGGCAACCACGAAGTCGCAATCAACGACGCATCACGTGGCATCTACGGCTGGATGCCCAAGACGGGGCGGCGGAATTTGCTGACGTATACCGAGCAGTTTGATAATGCTGCTTGGACAAAAAGTGCCACAGTTACTGTAACAAGCAATAGTGCCACTTCTCCGATTGGTGACATGACAGCGGACACTGTTTCTTTCAGCGACATTTCTCAGTCTTTGGTTGGCTCCACCACCACTTCAATCTCAGGTCTTGTTGTCACTGGGTCAATCTACGTCAAGGGAGTTGCAGGAGAAACAATTCAAATTGCCGCTGGGGGGCTTGACGAATTATTTACGCTGAATGGGCAATGGCAGAGATTGTCTCTAACAAAAACTGCAATCACCGACACCATAAACGCATTTAACATCAATACATTCGGCGGTGCAACGGCTAGAGTTGTAAATATCTGGGGCGCACAACTCGAAACAGGCTCAACCGCCACAGCCTACCAGCGCGTCAACTCGCAATACGATATCACCGAAGCTGGCGTTCCTACCTGCTACTACGTCCAAGCGGACGGGGTGGACGATGCCTATGTGACGCCCACGATCACGCCGAACACGGATAAGGCGCAGGTGTTCGCGGGGGTGCGGAAAAATAGCGATGCGGCGACTGGGATGCTTTTTGAAACATCAACAAACGCTGACAGTAATACAGGGGCTTGGTATTTGGCATTGTTATCCGGCGGAAATTGGCAACCTCAAACTGGCCCTGTTGGGTCCAGAACTTATACCCCGTATTTCCTAGGCGCGGCTCCAAAAACTTCCGTTTTGACGGTAACGATTGACAACGCAGTAGCTGGCGCGGGAGAAATTGACCTACGCGAAAACGGTCAAGCCAAAATAGGCAGTGCTATTGTTGACGGGGGCGCTACGGGAAACTTCCTCGCCTACCCCGCCTATATCTACGCCCGTGGCGGCACATCTCTACCATTCAACGGCCTAGACTTCGGCCACGCTGTGCGCTTCGGGCCGAACCTTGACGCCGCAACCATCGCACGGGTGGAAGCCCTGATTGCCCGCAACACGCCGGAGGTGACGCTATGACAAGCGCAGTTTTGATACTGCCGGATGCCTATCGCGCGGCTGGCGATGCCTTTGGCGTGGCGCAGGGATGGGGAGATGGCAACTTCTCCGTGCCCCTGTCTGCTGACGGGCTGGAGCCTGCAACGCACTATGGATGCCGCGCGGAGGTAGATCAAGCGTTCATCGAAAGCGTCGAGAACCCTACGCCGGAAGCCGCACCGCTGGTGGCCGTGATGGTCTACAGCTTTGCAGATGGTGTGCAGCCCTATGACCATTGGATTACGACACTTGAACTTAATGACTTACAAAGGGTCACTCAAAATGAAGAAGTCTAAAGCTAACACAAAAGTATCTGCTGTGATGAAAGAGTTCAAAGCAGGTAAGCTCCACGCAGGTAAAGACCCAGATGGTAAGGGGCCACGTAAAGCTCCTACTGTAAAGAACCCAAAGCAGGCACTTGCAATTGC
>ERZ1034363.1711-NODE-1711-length-11776-cov-6.255834_pt1 | contig 11776 bp, 9 predicted proteins | sample MGYA00520616_ERZ1034363 | MGnify/ENA primary metagenome ERZ1034363 (study PRJEB33736, sample SAMEA104284506) | Azolla filiculoides | biome: Urban; feature: Water surface; material: Ditch water | place: Netherlands | collected 2015-10-28 | depth 0-0.1 m ...
GTATCTTTCACTTCGTAGGGCAAGCGGCAGGCCTGCGAGCAGTCGCCCCGATTGGCGCTGCGCCCCGTATGTGCATGGCTGATATAGCAGAGGCCGCTATAGGCAACGCATAAGGCGCCGTGAATGAAGAACTCCAGGGCGGCGCGGCCAGTTGCATCGCGTGGGCCTAAACCCGCATCAATAGCGGCGATTTGTTCCAGTGTGAGTTCGCGTGCCAGAACGATCTGCGAGAGACCGCAGTCCTGCATGAAACGCGCTTTCTCGGGTGTGCGGATATCGGTTTGTGTGCTGGCATGCAGCTGAATGGGCGGTAAGTCGATCTCCAACAGACCCATATCCTGAATAATTAACGCATCGACGCCGGCATCGTAGAGTTGCCAGGCGAGCTTTCGGGCAGGATCTAGCTCGTCATCACGCAGAATGGTGTTGAGTGTCACGAAGATGCGGCTATTGAAGCGGTGGGCATATTTGGCCAACCGGGCAATGTCCTGCACGCTGTTATCCGCAGCGGCACGAGCGCCAAATGAGGGCCCCCCAATGTAAACGGCGTCTGCGCCATGAATGATGGCTTCGATACCGATATCGGCATCACGGGCAGGGGCGAGGAGTTCTAGATGATGGGGCAGCATGGGCGTTATGATATCGCTTCATTGTTAAGGAGTGCGCTATGTCCCCAGTTCCTTTTGAAGCAGAACCAGCCCGAGAGGAAGTCGACGCAATGCGGGGTGCCGTGCTTTTAGAGTTTGGCGTAGATTGGTGCCCACATTGTCAGGCGGCCCAGCCACTCATTGCCGATGCGTTGAAGCGGTACACAGAAGTGCGGCATATTCGTCTGGAGGACGGTAAAGGTAAGCGGCTGGGTCGTAGTTTTACGGTGAAAGTCTGGCCGGCGTTGATTTTTGTTAAAGATGGCCGGGAAGTAGCCCGGGTAATTCGTCCAACCGCGCAGCACGAAGTTGATGAGGGCTTTAATGCCTTGTGATGCCGCCGATTAAGTCTTTAGCGGATAAATTCTTTAAGAACAGCCCGAAACTCGGCAGTGTTGGCTTTACTCAGCCACTCGAAGGCCACCATCTCCCGCGACACGATATCGGCACCATGCTGGCGCATACGCTGTAATGCCAGGGCTTTATTGGTCGACTTTCTCGAGCCAACGGCCTCTTCAACCACGGCAACTTGTCGGCCAGCAGCTAGCAGGTCCAGCACAGTCTGCTGCACACAGACATGCGATTCCGTGCCACAAACCACCCATTGGAGGCGGTTGCCATGAGGGTGGTTGAGCAGATTGCCTTCAGCTACTGCAGAAAAGTGGGTTTTTTCCACAAGTTCGCTGGGCAGGAGTAAATCGGCAATCTGGGGTGCCGAAGGGCCTAACCCCTGTGGATATTGTTCGGTAGCGATTACGGGCACACCTAAGTGGCGGGCAACGCCGATTAGCCAGGCAGCGTGATCGATAATGGCTTGCCCACCGTCAATTGCGGGCAAAAGGCCTCCCTGCAGGTCAATTACCAGCAAGACGGACTGTTTGGCATTCAATGTCATATAAAGCACTCCGTGGGCCGAAGCTATTGAACTTATAGGTGAAAACAATTGCCAGAGACCCTTCTAGGGCTTATATTACAACCCATGTCTGCAATGTTTATGATTCTTTTCGCTAATACCACTGGTTCCCTTAGGGTGGCCTCGGGTGGTCGTGCGACGTATTGGCTGCATCTGCTATTAGGTGCACGTCCGCTGCTGCGCGTGGCGCGCACACTATAACCCCCCCCCTCGCATTGCTATGACTGATCCGGCCAATTAGCCGGAACCCCGATTTGATTTAGGGCGTGGGCACATAAATTGCCTAGTCCGCAGGAGCCTGACATGAAAAAAGACCAATTGATTATTTTTGATACCACCTTGCGCGATGGCGAACAGAGCCCGGGTGCGTCGATGACCAAAGATGAAAAGATCCGTGTGGCGCGTCAGCTGGAGCGTATGCGGGTGGATGTGATCGAAGCCGGTTTTGCGGCTGCGTCACTAGGTGATTTTGATTCGATAAACTCGATCGCGCAGGTGATTCGCGAATCGACAGTCTGTTCGTTGGCACGTGCCAATGAGAACGATATCCGTCGTGCGGGCGAAGCGATTGCGCCAGCACCACGCAAGCGTGTCCATACCTTTATCGCTACCAGCCCGATTCATATGGAGAAAAAACTCCGCATGACACCGGACCAGGTGGTCGAGCAAGCGGTAAAAGCCATAGGCTGGGCGCGTGAATACACGGATGATGTAGAGTTCTCGGCAGAAGATGCCGGCCGCTCGGATATCGATTTTCTTTGCCGTGTGTTCGAGGCCGTCATCAAGGCTGGCGCGACCACCTTGAACGTACCGGATACCGTAGGTTATAACGTCCCGGGTCAGTATGCGGATACGATCCGTCAGCTCATCGAGCGTGTGCCTGGCTCTGACAAAGTAGTCTGGTCGGTGCATTGCCATAATGATCTTGGCTTGGCGGTTGCCAACTCTTTGGCCGCGGTAATGGCCGGTGCCCGTCAGGTGGAGTGTACGGTCAATGGGCTGGGTGAGCGTGCCGGTAATGCTTCACTTGAAGAAGTGGTGATGGCGGTGCGTACGCGCGCCGATATCTTCCCGGTTGAATCCCGCATTGATACCACGCAGATTGTTCCGGCCTCGAAACTCATTTCGCAAATTACCGGATACCCGGTTCAGCCGAACAAAGCCATCGTGGGTGCAAATGCCTTTGCTCATGAATCCGGCATTCACCAGGATGGCGTGCTCAAGCATCGTGAAACCTACGAGATCATGCGTGCAGAAGATGTGGGCTGGTCGCAGAATAAGCTGGTGCTTGGTAAGCACTCGGGTCGTAATGCATTCAAATCACGTTTGAACGAACTTGGTGTCGTACTTGAGAGCGAAGAAGCTTTGAATTCAGCCTTTGCCAAATTCAAAGAGCTTGCCGACAAGAAACATGAGATCTTTGACGAAGATCTTCAGGCCTTGCTTTCAGATGAAGCCGTGACGCCGGAAACTGAACACTACAAACTCACCTATTCGCAAGTCACCTCGGAAACCGGTGAAGTGCCTGTAGCGCGTTTGACGTTATCAGTGGGTGGTGAAGAGCAGAAGGCTGAGTCCACCGGGTCTGGCCCCGTAGATGCCACCTTCAAGGCGATCGAATCCGTGCTTAATACGGGTTGTGAGTTGCTTCTTTACTCGGTGAACAACATCACTTCCGGTACCGATGCCCAGGGCGACGTGACCGTGCGTCTGTCGAGAGGTGGCCGCGTGGTGAATGGTAGTGGCGCTGATACAGATATCGTTATTGCTTCGGTTAAAGCGTATCTGAACGCTTTGAACCGTTTGCATAACGAACCAGCCAAACTCAATCCGCAAGAAGGCGTTTGAGCAATAGGAAATCATTATGGTTGAAATGAGAAACACAACAGCCCAGTTGAACACAGATGACGTACGCATCAGCGCGATCAGTGAACTCGCGCCGCCAGCGAATGTGCTGAACGCTTTTCCGGTGAGCGCAGCGGTTGCGCAGCGTGTAACGGCAGCCCGTCAGGGCATTCACCGTGTGTTACATGGTGCGGATGATCGTCTGGTCGTTGTCATTGGTCCTTGTTCCATTCACGATGCAGAGATGGCCCTGGATTATGCGCGGCGCTTGGCCTTTGAAGCAGAGCGTCTGTCGGATGATCTGCTGATCGTTATGCGCGTCTATTTTGAGAAGCCGCGCACAACGGTCGGTTGGAAAGGGCTGATCAACGACCCGCATCTGGACAACAGCTTTGACATTAACGAAGGCCTGCGCCGTGCTCGCAAACTGTTGCTCGATGTCAACACGATCGGCCTGCCGTGTGCCACAGAATTCCTAGATATGATTACCCCGCAATACGTGGGTGATCTGATCAGCTGGGGTGCTATTGGTGCCCGTACGACCGAGTCACAGGTGCATCGTGAATTAGCTTCGGGACTCTCGTGTCCGGTAGGCTTCAAGAATGGTACCGATGGTAATGTACGCATCGCACTAGATGCAATTCGTTCGGCACAGTCGCCGCATCATTTCCTATCGGTCACCAAGTCAGGTCACGCCGCCATTGTGCAGACGCTGGGCAATGAAGATTGCCACGTGATTTTGCGTGGTGGCAAAGAACCTAATTATGATGCGACCAGCGTTGATGCAGCTTGTACCGATATGGCCAAGGCGGGGATTCCTGCTCGGGTCATGATTGACTTCTCGCATGGCAATAGCCGCAAGGAATATCAGCGGCAGATGGAAGTCAGCGCTGATGTGGCTGCACAGCTGGCAACGGGTGAAGAGCGCATTATGGGTGTGATGGTCGAGTCACACATCAATGCGGGCCGTCAGGATCTGGTGGCGGGCAAGCCTCTTGATTACGGCGTGAGCATTACGGATGCCTGTATCAACTGGGAGGATAGTGTAAAGCTACTCGATCAGTTGGCTGAAGGGGTACGTCAACGACGTCTGGCGCTTGCCGAAAAATAATTTCCGATGTCCAAACTAAAAGCCCGGCTCATGCCGGGCTTTTTTATGGGTCAATCACGTTGTCAATTATTGACCGCGTGTATTGCTCCACAGGATATCGCCTTGACCACCGGCACGGTTGAGTGTGCGGCCCAGTACAAAAAGCAGATCCGATAAACGGTTCAGGTATTGGCGGGCATGGACAGATACCGCTTCGTTGTGTCCGAGATGAACGATAGAACGTTCAGCACGTCGACAGATCGTGCGTGACAGGTGGGCAAGCGCTGCGGGACGGGTGCCGCCCGGCAGAATGAACTCCTTGAGCGCAGGTAACGCAGCGTTGTATTCTTCTGCCCAGCCTTCTAGCAAGGTGACATGCTCTTCACTAATGCTATTGTGACCCGGAATACAGATTTCACCGCCTAGATCAAACAGGTGGTTTTGTACGGTCAGTAAGCATTCACGAATTTTTGTACCGCAGGGCTCTGGTAACACCTCTGCCAGCAGCACACCTATAGATGAATTTAGTTCATCCAGTTCGCCCAATGTGTCGATACGCGGACTGTCCTTGCCAACGCGTGAACCATCGCCCAAACCAGTGGTACCACTATCGCCAGTGCGCGTTACGATCTTGCTTAATCGGTTGCCCATGATTTGCTCCGAATGAGTTACGGTTGGGGTTTCTTGATGCCGCCGAGCAATGCTGCAACCATTTTGCCGGGCCGACGACTTGGTGCCGAGGGTGTAGTGGAAACTGCAGAATTTTCGCTAGAGGTGCTGGTGGGTGCTTCGTAGGGCTTGTTGAAATCAAATCCATCGGCAGCGACAGTTGTTGGCTTAGGTGTGTAATGGCTACGCGAGCGATCCTGTTGCGGGCGTTCAGTGCGTTCCGGGCGACGTTCAGCCCGCTCATTCCGTTCGCCCCGGGGGTTGCGTTCGGTTCGTTCGCTATTGCGGGCTGAATTCAGGGCGCTACGATCCCGCTTTTTTCCTGATGGGGGATAGCACCAGTCATCTTCAGGCTCGAAACCTGGCACCGTAATCTGGGTGATCGGTTTGTTAATCAGCTTTTCGATGTCAGCAAGATAGCCTGTTTCATCTGCGCAGACCAGCGACAAGGCATTGCCCAGGTTGCCGGCACGGCCCGTGCGGCCGATGCGGTGCACGTAATCTTCCGGCGTGTGCGGTAGCTCGTAATTAACGACGTAAGGCAACTCTTCAATATCAATGCCGCGGGCAGCAACATCGGTTGCCACAAGGGCTTGCATCTCACCCGCTTTAAAAGCGTTCAAGGCCTTCATGCGCTCTGATTGAGATTTATCACCATGGATGGCATCAGTTTTAATGCCGGCATGTTGCAGGGCGCGCGCCAGGCGGCTACAGCCCTGTTTGGTGCGCACGAAAACCAGTGCCTGATTCATCGTGCCAGTGCGCAATAGATTCACCAGCAAGGCCATCTTGCGGGATTCGGCAACCGGGTGCACCTGGTGGGTAATCGTATCCGAGACGCTGTTTCGTTTGGCGACCTCGATGTATTCCGGATTTTGCAGCATGGTGTCGGCCAGCCGCTGGATTTCGGTAGAAAAGGTTGCCGAGAAGAGTAGGCCCTGGCGTGTTTTAGGCAGCAGATTCAGAATGCGCTGGATATCCGGGATAAAACCCATATCCAGCATGCGGTCGGCTTCATCGAGTACGAGCGCCTGAACAGATTGAAGATTGACGGCCTTCTGTTCAACGAGATCCAGGAAACGGCCTGGTGTTGCTACTAAAAATTCTACGCCGAGCTTTAATTCAGCGATCTGGGGTTTGATATCCGTACCGCCGTAAACACAGGCAATCCGGTAGGGTAGGTATTTGCCGTACTCTTTCAGGTTGTCGTAGACCTGAATTGCCAGCTCTCGGGTAGGCGTTAGGATTAACGCGCGGACTGGGTGTTTGGCTGGTGAGGTGCTGCTATTGGCATGCGGTAACAGACGCTGCAGCAGCGGCAAGCTGAACGCTGCGGTTTTACCGGTGCCGGTCTGGGCGCAGGCTTTAAGGTCGCGTCCACCCATGACGGTAGGAATCGCAGCAGCCTGGATAGGGGTTGGCGTGGTGTAACCAGTGTCAGTAATGGCCCGCACAATGGCAGGATCAAGACCCAATTCGGCAAAAGTCGGGGTCGGCGGGGTGTCGTCCGCAATCAGTTCAGTCATGCGTTGATTATACACAGCCAAAATGCCAGATTTTGTCCTTAAATCCGTATAATTCAGGGTTTTGGCGCAGATCGCTGTGGGTGATTTGTGCCGCAACGTCTCCAAGTTATCAAAGGATTCTGATCATGTTTCAAGCCAAGACCGCTTTTGTACGCCGCTCGTCATTATTTCTGACCCTGCTGGTACCAGTGAGTGCTGCATTTGCCAAAACGGAATTGAGCATGTCGCACCAGTTAGAAGGTCAGCACGCTAAAGAGCTACAACAGCTCGTAAATCGCTTTAATGAAAACAATAAAGACGTTGAGGTGCAGCTTGTAAAGCGTGCGCCTAATGGCAAACCGACGGTGCTGAATCTGGCAACGCGTGCTGATCTGGCTAAATACCTGAACAATCCGGAAGCCTATGTTTCCGTTGAAAAGCTGCTTGCTGACAATAAAGTTAAGTTCAATCCTAAAGCCATTGCCGAACCCTTACGCAATGCTGTTACTGTGAACAATCAAGTACAGGCACTGCCAGTGGCGTTTACGACACCGGTTCTGTTCTGGAATAAGGATATCTTCAAGGCCGCAGGCCTGGATCCGAATAAGGGACCGAAGACCTGGGAAGAAATGCAGGACCTTTCTGGCAAGATCGACGCAGCGCGTGCGACCAACTGTGAATACACAACTTCCTGGCCGGTTTGGGTGCACATCGATAACGTGTCAGCCTGGGCGGGTGCGCAAACAGTGACCCCTGACGGCAAACTGGCCTTCAACACGCTGATTCAAGTCCGCCATTTGGCACGTCTGACCTCCTGGTACAAAACAGAATACTTCACGAGCTTTGGTCGCAATAACGAAGCAGATGCACACTTTGTAAATGGCGAGTGCGCCATGATTACCACCAATAGTGAACTGATCGCCGAACTACAGGCCAGTAAGAAATTTGATTTTGGTGTAGGTTCGCTGCCTGTGATTGATGACAATGCAGGCGCACCGTTCAATACGCTGGCGGCAGGTGCGGCTATCTGGGTTGGGCAAGGTCATTCGAAGGATGACTACAAGGCTGCTGCCAAGTTCCTGGAATACACACTGACCCCGCAAACCCAATTGACGATTGCTCGTCAGGGTGGTTTCTTGCCGTTGACACCTGCAGCCCAAGCCGGTGCACAAAGTAAGCTACTGCGTGATGACCTGCAAGCGCAGGATCTGGGTCTGGCAAATGTGATGAAGCCGGCAGACTCGAGTGCCACCGTAGGCTGGATTTCTTTGAACCCACAGCTGCGCCAGATTGTTGATGAAGAAATGGAAGCGGTGTTCATGGGTAAGAAGTCGGCGAAATCTGCGCTTGATGCCGCTGTTACTCGCGGCCAGGCCGTTTACAAGCCACTGCCTACTGTGGCTAAAACAGCCAAAGCACGTCGTAAGTAATCAAACCTGATCAACTACAGCAATCGCACTAGGACCACCCCGTTATGAAAAGCAACGAAATCCGGGAAAAGTTTCTCCGTTTCTACGAATCCAAAGGCCATACCATTGTGCCTTCCAGTTCGCTGGTGCCGGGAAACGACCCGACCCTGCTTTTCACCAATTCGGGGATGGTCCAGTTCAAAGATGTGTTTTTAGGCCAGGACAAGCGTCCGTACACCCGTGCGACTTCGTCGCAGCGCAGTGTGCGTGCCGGCGGCAAACACAACGATCTGGAAAACGTGGGCTATACCGCACGTCACCATACCTTCTTTGAAATGCTCGGCAATTTCAGCTTTGGTGATTACTTCAAACGTGATGCGATCAACTTTGCCTGGGAACTGCTGACCGGCGTTTACGGTCTACCCAAAGAAAAGCTCTGGGTCACGGTCTACCATGAAGATGATGAAGCCTACGACATCTGGGCTAATGAAGTCGGTGTGCCGAAAGAACGCATCATCCGTATCGGCGACAACAAGGGTGCCCGCTACGCCTCGGACAATTTCTGGCAGATGGCAGACACGGGGCCTTGTGGTCCTTGTACCGAAATCTTTTATGACCATGGTGCAGACATCTGGGGCGGCCCACCGGGATCTGCCGAAGAAGATGGCGATCGTTACATCGAGATCTGGAACCTGGTGTTCATGCAGTTCAACCGTGATGAAGCAGGTGTCTTGCATCCGCTGCCACGCCCCTGCGTTGATACCGGTATGGGTCTTGAGCGGATTGCTGCAGTCCTCCAGCATGTCCACAGTAACTATGAAATCGATCTTTTCCAGAGCCTGATTGCGGCTGCCCAGAAGGCTGTGCATGTGGCGGGTGGTGAAGCAACGATTGATGCGGCCTCACTGAAAGTTGTTGCCGATCATATTCGTGCCTGTGCATTCCTGATTGTAGATGGCGTGATTCCGGGTAACGAGGGTCGTGGCTATGTGCTGCGTCGTATCGTGCGTCGTGCGATTCGTCATGGTTATAAGCTTGGTGCACGTACGCCATTTTTTAATACGCTTGTCTCAGCCTTGGTTGCAGAGATGGGTGAAGCCTATCCGGAACTGGCGCGTGCCGAGCAACGCGTTACCGATATTCTCCGTCTGGAAGAAGAGCGCTTCTTCGAGACGATTGCCCACGGCATGGAAATTCTCGATGGTGCATTGGCAACGTTACCAGCGGGCGGCGTGCTGGATGGCGATATCGCTTTCAAACTGCACGATACCTATGGCTTTCCATTGGATCTAACGGCAGATGTTTGTCGTGAGCGTGAACTGAATGTTGATGAAGCCGGTTTTGATGCTGCTATGACACGTCAGCGTGATCAGGCGCGTGCTGCAGGTAAGTTCCACATGGCTGCGGCATTGGTTTATGAAGGCCCGCAAACTCGTTTTGAAGGCTATGACCGCATGGCGGTTGAAGCGAATGTGGTGGCGCTCTACCGTGATGGCATTGCTGTCAACGAACTGAAGGCCGGAGAGGCCGGTGTCGTTGTGCTGGATCAAACGCCGTTCTATGCCGAATCCGGTGGACAGGTGGGCGACAGTGGTGTGTTGAAGTCCGTGCACGGCGAGTTTCTGGTGGAAGATACCCAGAAGATCCAGCCGCAGGTCTTTGGTCATCATGGCACGCTGCGTGAAGGATCCCTGACGGTTGGTAACACCGTTCAGGCCGCCGTCAATGTGATTGATCGAGAGCGCACCATGCGCAACCACTCGGCCACCCACCTGATGCACAAAGCCTTACGCGAAGTGCTGGGCGAACATGTTCAGCAAAAGGGTTCCCTGGTTGACGCCGAAAAGACCCGTTTTGACTTCGCGCATAACGCGCCGATGACGGCCGAACAGATTTGTGCCGTGGAAGACATCGTTAATCGCGAGATTATGCGCAACCTGCCGAGTGAGGCACGTGAAATGGCGATCGAAGATGCGCAGCGTCTTGGTGCCATGATGCTCTTTGGCGAAAAATATGGCGATAGCGTGCGCGTGCTCGATATTGGTACGTCACGTGAATTGTGTGGGGGTACACACGTCACCCGTACGGGCGATATCGGCCTATTTACAATTATCGCCGAATCGGGCGTAGCAGCTGGTGTGCGTCGTATTGAAGCACTGACAGGTGATTATGCTTTGTCAGCCGTGCAGTTCCGTCGTCAGGCGCTGAATGAAATTGCTGGCTTGGTCAAATGCAAGCCAGCTGAAGCTCCGACGCGCATTGCGGCTGTACTTGAAGGCGTTAAGGTTCAGGAAAAAGAAGTCGCCCGTTTGCAATCTAAGCTGGCCGCCGCCCAAGGTGGTGATCTGGCAAGCCAGGCACAAACCGTTAATGGCGTTTCTGTTCTTGCGGTTAAGCTAGAAGGTGTTAGCGGTTCTGCATTGCGTGAAACGCTAGATCAACTGAAAGATCAGCTGAAGTCCGCAGTCATCGTGCTGGGTGTTTCTGAAGGTGAAAAAGTTTCTGTGATCGCGGGTGTTACCGCTGATCTGACGAACCGTTTCAAGGCCGGTGAACTCGTTAACTTCGTTGCCGGTCAAGTGGGTGGTAAGGGCGGTGGCCGTCCGGATATGGCACAGGCAGGTGGTACCCAACCAGCTAATCTAGCGAATGCGCTGACTTCAGTTAACGCCTGGGTTGCTGAACGGTGATTAAATTAATCCAAGTCGGTGTTGCCGCGCTACTACTGACGGTGACACCGCTGGCATCGGCTGACATAGCCGATACGCCAGAGCGCACCCCGATTGCCGGTAAAACAGCCAATGGTGAAGATGTACTGCTATTTCCGAATGGCCGTTGGGAATACGTCAATACCGTGAAGGCCGCTGAAGCCAAGAAAGTGGCGGAGAAGTTCCCTGAGAACAAGGGGTGCCCCGCAGGATCGCAAGGTGGTTTGTTCGGTGTTGGCCGCTGCATCATGCCGGGCGACAAAGACTACAACCGCCGGAGTTTAAGCGGTAAGTAGTTGAACCGGGGCTATGAGTACCCCAGCCCCAGACACATTGGCATTAGAACGGTAGCGCCAGACCCGGTCGCGCTTTGTTAAGTACGCGACGGAATTCTGTCTGGATGCGGGCAAGCGCTTCTGGCGTATCCGCTTCAAAACGTAGCACAACCACCGGGGTGGTATTCGACGGGCGGGCAAGGCCAAAGCCATCGGCATATTCGACACGCAAGCCATCAATCGTAATCACATCTCGGGCGCCGGGGAAATCCGGCGCAACGGCTAGCTCAGCCATTAGGGCGTGCGGTTCGCCTTCTTTCATGCTGATATTCAGTTCCGGTGTGCTCTGGCTGTTCGGTAATGAAGTCAGTACCGGGTTGGCATCTGGCGAACGCGACAGAATCTCGAGTAAGCGTGCACCGGTATATAGGCCATCATCAAAACCAAACCAGCGTTCTTTAAAGAATACGTGGCCGCTCATCTCGCCAGCGAGAGGGGCGCCGGTTTCTTTGAGCTTGGCTTTAATCAGCGCATGGCCGGTTTTCCACATCAGCGGCTTGCCACCGGCGGCGCGAATCGCATCGCCCAGCAGGCGGGAACACTTCACATCAAAAATGATGTCGGCGCCAGGGCAACGACTCAGCACATCCTGTGCAAAGAGCATCATCTGGCGATCCGGGAAGATAATCTGCCCGTCTTTAGTGACAACGCCCAA
>ERZ1034363.1712-NODE-1712-length-11769-cov-2.599555_pt1 | contig 11769 bp, 9 predicted proteins | sample MGYA00520616_ERZ1034363 | MGnify/ENA primary metagenome ERZ1034363 (study PRJEB33736, sample SAMEA104284506) | Azolla filiculoides | biome: Urban; feature: Water surface; material: Ditch water | place: Netherlands | collected 2015-10-28 | depth 0-0.1 m ...
TCTTGCTGTTGGCTCTGCATGCGCAGTTTGCTTCGGCCAAAGCGCGTCTGGATGGTGAGCACGAAGGCAATGAGCTGATTGCCCAGATTTCTCATACCGTGCGCTTGGTGCAGCAGCACCGCGGTTTGTCAGCAGCGGTGGTGGGTGGCAACAAGGCAATGGCAGACGCGCTGTCCAAAAAGGACGCCGAAGCCGATGCGTCCTTTCGCCATTTGATGGGCGTGCTGAACACCGTTCGCCATCTGACCGGGGATACGTCCCAGACCGAGGCCGCCTGGGACCGCATTCTGGCCGAAGGACGGGGGTTGACGGTTGCAGACAATTTTGCCCGGCACAGTAGCCTGGTAGAGCGCTTGCTCGATCTGGAAATTCAGGTGGCCGACCGCAGCGGCATGATTCTGGATAGCGAGATCAACACCCACTATTTGGTGGACATCACGGTTTCCCATTTGCCCGCGGTACTGGAACGTCTGGGGAAAATCAGGGCCTATGGCACCGGCATTCTGGCGGACCACCGCATCTCCCAGGAGCGGCGGTTTGAGCTGCTGTATCTGATTGCAGACTTTAAAAGCACCCTGAGCACGGCGCAGATGCAGTTGCTGCGCGTGCGCGAGCACAGTCCCACCTATGACCAGAAGCTCAAGCGCTCGGGGGAGGTCATTGCCGATGCGGCGTCCAAGTTCACGCAGACCGCCACCGATCAAACCTTGGACGCCCTGTTCACCATGACGCCTGAGGTGTTTTTTGCGACCATGACGCGGTCTATCGACACCATTTACGGTGATTTATGAAAGCCAACACCAGCTACGCCATTTTTTCACCCTGGAAGTCCATCACCACGCGCGTAATTTTGCTGGGCGTGGGCATGATGTTAGTGGCCTTGGTAGCGCTGGGGCTGTACGCAGGGCATCGACAGCGCTTGGACATGCAGCAACAGCTCGGGGCCCAGCAATCTTCCACCGTGGGTTTTATTGCCGCCCTGATGGACCGTGAATTCGAGTTGCGCATCGATGCGCTCACCACCATTGCTGAACCCATCACCCCGGCGGTGTTGTCGCGACCGGCCGAGGTACGGCGCCTCATGGCCGAGCGGCCGGTTTTTCAAGGCTATTTCAATGGGGGAACTTATGCCACGGACATGCATGGCCAGCCGGTGGCCATGGTGGCTGGTACAGCAAGCTCGGTTGTCAACGACCAAAGCGACGCACAACAGGTTGCGGCTTTGTTGCAGTCGTCAGCAGCGAGCTTGGTTTTCTTATCTGGCGCGCAATCCGATGTGCTGCATATGGCGGTTCCGATTCGCCACCAGGGGCGAACTATTGGCGCTTTGGTGGGTACCAACCAGTTAGCCCTGCCCAATTTTTTGGACACCCTTGCACAAAGCCGCTACGGTCAGCACGGAGCGTATGTGCTGTACGCAGCGCCGCAGCGCAAAGTGGTCAAGGCGTCCGGTTTTGCGGCGAGTGCGGGCAACAGCCCCGCCTATTTGGCTTTTCTGCAGCAGGATGGGTTTTTGAACCCTGCCGACGGCACCCACGTCGGTCGCGCGCCCGATGGGCAAGAAATGCTCATTTCCAGCCGTTCCATAGGCACTGCAAGGTGGACTATTTCAGTGCTGCTGCCCACTGCAGAGGCCTTCGCCATCGTCACCGATCAGCAGCAGCGTCTGTGGATTTTTACCCTGGGATTTGCATTATTTTTGGGTTTGGCCGCTTGGTGGATATTGCGGCAGCAGTTCACCCCGATCCGCAGCACGGTGGATACATTGGAAAACATGGCCCAATCTGGAGGTGCCCTGCATGCACTAGATGCTACGGGCCAGCAAGAAATCGACAGCCTGATTGCCAGCTTCAACCACTTGCTTTCGGCCCTGGCAGATCGCAACACCGCGTTGCAAGACAGCCTTGCGCTGAACCAAGACACATTGAATTCATTGGCAGAGCATGTGGCTGTAGTGGATGCAAAGGGTGCCGTGTTGGCGGTCAATAAAACGTGGACAGATTACAGCGTGCCTTCGCACTTGCCTGTGCAGGCCGATGCCGCGGGCCACGCGCACTTTGGTGAGCTGTTTGATGAAATGCAGGGTCATGAAAGCGACGAAGCACAGCAAGAACTCCTGGCGGGTATTCAATCCGTACTAAGTCGTCGGCAATTGACTTTTGCATGCGAATACCACATCAAGACACCCACGGGTGGTCGCTGGCTGCATCTCAGCGTGACACCGTTGGGTGGCTCCAAGCAGGGGGCCGTTTTGTCCCGATCCGACATCACCGAGCGCAAGCAAGCGGACGCGCGCTTGCGCAAGCTCTCACATATTGCCGACCAGGCTCCGCTGGCCATTCTCATTACCGATGTGCAGGGGCAAATTGAGTACAGCAACCCCTATTTCAGCGAAATCACGGGCTACCAAGCCCAAGAAGTGCTCGGCCTCAACCCCCGCCTGTTCAAGTCTGGCCTGACCCCGGCGGAAACCTACCAAGAACTCTGGGCTAGTCTGGCCGCAGGTAAGGTCTGGCGCGGGGTGTTTTTGAACCACCGCAAAGACGGCACGCTGTTGGTAGAACGTGCGGTGGTGGCGCCTGTGATCGATGCGACGGGGGTGGTCACCCACTACGTGGCGCTCAAGGAAGACATCACCGAGAGCCAGCGCCAAGAGCAACGCAGGCAAGATCTCACGGTGCGCATTGAAGAGCTATCGCGTCGGTTGGTAAAAGTGCAAGAAGACTCCCGCATGCGCTTTTCACAGGAACTACATGACCGCACCAGCCCGAACTTGGCGGCATTGCGCATCAACCTCGACATCATTGCGCAGACATTGAAGCCATTGGAGCTGGAGGCTTCCGTGTTTGACCGCATGGAAGACACCCGCGCACTGATTGATGACACGACACTGAGCATTCGGGAGATTTGCGCCGGGCTGCACCCGGTGGCCATTGAGCGCGGCGGCCGGCTGGGGGGGCTGGGCACCTATTGCGTGCAATTTTCCAAGCGAACCGGGATTCAAGTCGATTTACGCTGCCCCCACGAAGACAAGCGTTTGGATGCCGATTTAGAGCTGGCGCTATTTCGCATTGTTCAGGAAGCGCTAGCCAACTGCGCCAAACATGCCCAGGCTCAGACAGTAGAAGTGCGGATGCAACTGGACCAGCGACCCTTGGTACTCAGCATCAGCGATGATGGATGCGGTTTTGACGCCCAGGCAGCGCTAAACGGCTGCACGCTGTACGGGCTGGGGCTGGTCAACATGCGCGATACGGTGGACTTTGCGGGCGGGCGCATGCGCCTGGACACCGCGCCTGGGAGAGGTACGAGAATCTACATTGAAATATAAATCCGGCACGTGAGGGTGACATGCAAACAAAAATACTGATCGCGGATGATCACCAGATGTTCCGCGAAGCGCTGTTCAACCTGATCAACGGTGAACCCGATATGCAGGTGGTGGGCCAAACCGGATCCGGCACGGAAGTGTTGGCGCTGATGGAGCAGCACCAACCCGATGCAATTTGCATGGACATCAATATGCCCGGCCTCAATGGCATTGAAACCACCCGCCAACTGCTGCTACGTTGGCCGCAGGCGCGCGTCATTGCCCTGTCCGCCTACGCAGAATCGCGTTTCGTGAAGGACATGCTGGCAGCAGGTGCCTGCGCTTACGTGACCAAGGCCGAAGCCAGTGCAGAACTGCTGCGTGCCCTGCGCCTTTCCGCTCGGGGCAAAACCTACTTATGCCCGGATATTGCGGCCGTGTTGGGTGAAGCTTTGATCACGTCGCCCTCAACAGGAACTGCGCATGTTTTAAGCCCCAGGGAAATACAAGTCGCGCAATGGGTGGCCACGGGACTGACCTCTGGCCAGGTGGCCGAGCGCCTCAACATTGCCGCCTCCACCGTCGAGGTACACCGGCGTAACATTCTGCGCAAGCTGGAAATCCACAGCGTCGCCGAACTCACCCGTTACGTGATGGTACAAGAATGGCGAGCCCCGTAAGGGGCGGGCTTCACAGGATGGGCGCTACCTGTTTTACGGTAGCCAAAATACCCGTGGTAGTGTATTCACGGTAGGCACCTGGTGCCTTAAGGTTGGAAGCAACACAAAGCTTCACCAATCTCCGTGACCACCGTCCCCATTCCTGCTGCACTTGCTGGTGCAAGAGTACCTTGCGCCGCGTGGGGTAACGGCCCTGACGCGCATCCGCAGCCCGCTTTGCTGCGCTTGCCAACTCGAATCTCCAAATCGTGTCGCGCGATGTTCCTGCTTTATATTGAGCGCTTGGATCAGTTTGTGCAGGTCTGCCAACGTGGCACCCCCCGCGAAGCGCTCGACACGCTGTTCCCCAGCTTGCTGATTGACATTCAGGCCCGCTTCGCCCATGAGGAGCTCCTCATACACACAGCAGACTTTGCTGATGGCTCCGGGCATATCCACACCGCCCAGCACCACGAAATACTGATGGACTTGCAAACGCTCTACCAACAACGCCTGGTCGCGGGTTACGCCAAGGCGGCAACAGAGCTGGGATATTACGTGCGACACCAGATGATGTTCCACGTGTCCAGTGCAGACTGTGAACTGGCGCGCAGGCTCCTGGGCCGGCCGATTGTGCGCGAAGATGCATGACGTGGGTACTGACTGCTGTACCCGCTGGCGACAAGTACCTACGTATTCGTTTGACGCAATTGCCGTACTGGACGCGCGCGCTGAAAAGTGTTTTGGTTGGCTGCCGCATGACATATACGGGGAACCACTGGCGTGCAGAGTCTTGTCAAAAGCCAAGGCAGCGGCCTTTTCGCGCGAGTTTGAGGCGCTGCAAAGTGACCCTGGAGTAGATCCGGCCCGGCAGATACTGCTTGGAATGACGGCTACGCGCTGCACAGGCCACACCATCCCCATCGAAATCTCGCTGACCCGCGGCGGAACTGCTCAGCAACAAGAGATCGTGGATTTCATTCCCAATATGTCAGACCGGCAAAGCCCTGCGCATTGCGTCGGTAGCACTCCAGGCACTGGAAGAAATGAGCCTGGTGAGCGCCATGGTGGCCATGGGGCACGCGCTGGGCTGCAACGTCTACCAGCGTTACCACATATGCCACCCCATGCCTGCTGACGCGGTCAACGCTCGCTTGGTAGCGGGTGGGGAAAGTGCAGCACCTCACAACATGCATTTGGATAGTTCACTTAGGAGTTAAAAAATGAAAATCAAAGATTTACGTATCAGTACCCGTCTGGGAGGCGTTTTCGTCATCATCATTGCCCTCATGGTGGCAGCCATCGCAGTGGCGACGCTGCGCTTTGGCACGGTGCGAGATATCAACACCCGCATCATTGAGCGCGATTGGGTCAAGGCCGAAGCCGTGAACACGGTAAACGCCTCTACGCAATCCAACGCCCGGCGCTCACTCGAAATGTTGAACGCCACTGAAGCGACCAAAATCACTTTTCTGAAAGAGCGCATTGCCGAAAACCGCACCGCCATCGACAAGGCTTTGGCAACCCTGGATGCCAATATTTTCCTTCCCGAAGGCCGGACCCTGCTGACCACCATCACACAGGCGCGGGGCAACTACGTGACATCCTTTCTGCAAGTCATCAAACTGGTGGAAGAAGGTAAGCGCGAGGATGCGAGTACTCTCATGGAGAAAGAAACTTTGCCGCTGCTGGACGCCATGCAAAAACCCATTGGCGCACTGGCAACCCTGCAACAAAAAATTGTTGCAGCCAGCAATGCCGAAGCCGAAGCGGGCATACAAACTGCTCTGACGCTGATGTTTTCGCTGGGTGCGGTAGGTATCCTTGTAAGCATCGCGATGGCAGTGTGGATCATGCGCTCCATCACGCAACCGCTGGTTATTGCCAACCAGGTTGCAGAAGCCGTAGCCAAAGGTGATATGACTACGCCCATCGAAGTGCGTTCCAAGGATGAACTCGGGCACCTGCTGTCCTCGCTTGCCAACATGCAAAACAACCTGAGCACTGTGGTGTTGGGGGTGCGCCGTGGTTCTGAACATGTGCAAACAGCCAGTGCCGAAATCGCGTCTGGCAACCACGACCTTTCGGCTCGCACGGAGAGCCAAGCTAGCGCACTGGAGGAGACAGCGGCCTCCATGGAGCAACTCAGCGCCACCGTGAAGCAAAACGCGGACAACGCGCGTCAGGCGAATCAACTGGCGATCAACGCCAGCGGGGTTGCCTCCAAGGGCGGAGACGTGGTGGCAAAGGTGGTGCACACTATGAAAGACATCAACGATTCGAGCCGCAAAATCTCGGACATCATCAGTGTGATCGACGGCATTGCATTCCAAACCAACATCTTGGCGCTCAATGCTGCGGTAGAGGCTGCCCGCGCGGGCGACCAAGGCAGGGGTTTTGCAGTGGTTGCGTCCGAAGTGCGTAGCTTGGCTGGTCGCTCTGCAGAAGCGGCCAAAGAGATCAAGGCCTTGATTAGCGCCAGCGTCGCGCGTGTGGATGAGGGTACGCAGCTGGTGGATGATGCCGGCACCACCATGACCGAGGTGGTCTCCAGCATCCGCCGCGTAACCGACATCATGGCGGAGATCACAGCGGCCAGCGCCGAGCAGGCAGCGGGTGTGTCGCAAGTGGGTGAGGCCGTGATGCAGATGGATCAGGTCACGCAGCAAAACGCAGCTCTGGTAGAGCAAATGGCAGCAGCAGCGTCCAGCCTTAAGTCGCAGGCTGAAGACCTGGTGCAGTCGGTGGCAGTGTTCAAGGTAGCAGGTGCTGGGGCGTCCGTTGGTATGTCTATTGGCTCCGTACGCAAAACAGCGCCCAACGTTGCGCATTTTGCCGGCCACGAGCGCCGCGACGTTGCCAAAACAGCCAGCGCCTCATCAGGTTCAGCAATTCAACGCGCCAAGGCACGCACGGCCGCGCATCCTGCGGCTCCCAAGTCGATCCCCATGGCTGCTGCCAAACCTGCAGCGGGTGGAGACGATGACTGGGAAACCTTCTAGAGCGGCCCGGCTCATGGTTTCCTGTTCCGCGCAAGTCCCCGTGAAAGCTGTCACTGCAGCGTTGCCCTCAAATGCCCGAGCAGGTCATGCGTTTTTGCGCAGCATGCAAACCCATATTGCACTGCTGTCCAAACCATCGGTAGAGATGGCTGCAGCGCTGGTGGCCGTTCAGTATGGATTGCCTCAAGTGCTGAGTAACTGGATGCTGGCGGAACTTAGCCAGCGCGCAGACTTAAGCCACGTTTCGCCCTTGGCGTCTGCCACCATGAAAATTGGCTTACGTTCGTCGATGATGCACATCCGCGTGGAATTGCAGGACAGCACTGCTGATTTCGCATTGATTCATGTGCTGGGACGCGACGCAGCGCTGGAAGAAGCCCGCCAGTTTTTGGCGCTGTTGGTGCAAAACCTGGAGTGTTTGGCTTTGGTTCAAGACTGAATCTGTACGCCTTGGGTGAGGGTCAGCGTTGCGGCACTGCAACTTCAGGGTGTCCTTAGAACTTTGACAAGCGACTCAGCGCATATCCCGCGCGCGGGTCAACTTTTCCGGTGATTTCGGGCACGAGATAGGTTTGCTGGAGATATCCGTAAATACCGACGGACTCATCGTACGCATCTATGCCAATCTCGAATAGCCAGTACAGAAAGCCAAACCACAATGAAAAGACTGATGCTCCATGGGGCCGTTAGCCACATGGGTGGCCAGGAGGCGGGCAGCCTTTACAACCTTCGATTCCGCATCCGGAATACGATTTGCGCTTAACCTGCGTCCAATCCAAGGAGACAAGCAATGCACAACCCCAAAGAGCACTGGGAAAAGGTTTACCAGACCAAGCAGCCAGACGCGGTCAGTTGGTTTCAGGAGCACGCAACGCGCTCACTTGAACTCATCCGTTCAGTTGGAACGTCATCGGACGCCAACATTATTGATGTGGGTGGTGGAGCTTCAACGCTTGTTGATGACCTGCTGGGTAGCGGTTTCAAGAACGTATCCGTATTGGACTTATCAGCCAGCGCCTTGGAGGTTGCTCGCCAACGACTGGGTGCGGCAGGAGACTGCGTCACCTGGATTGCTGGGGACATTTGCACTGTGAACCTACCAGATCAGGTGTACGACATCTGGCATGACCGTGCCGTTTTTCACTTCCTGACCAATCCGGTTGACCGCGCTGCGTATGTACGGCAGGTCATGAAGTCGGTAAAACCCGGCGGCCATGTCATTGTTGCGACTTTCGCGCCCGATGGTCCTGAGCAATGCAGTGGGCTGCCAGTCGCCCGGTATGCCCCAGGCGAGCTTCACCAAGAGTTCGGGCCTGCGTTTGAGCTCCTTGAGCACATGAGTGAAGAGCACAAAACCCCTTGGGGTTCAGTTCAGCATTTTATCTACTGTCACTGCTTAAAACCGCATTGAGCGACCGCTTGCGGCAACCCCAATTCGCTGTCCAAAGACCCGCTTCCCAGCCCGACAGAGTCAAAGGGGGCGACTGACAGCCCTATCTGGTGGCCCTGAAAAAGCTCGGAATTTGTCCAAATTCCTGCCGCTGGCTCCGGAGGGCTGTGCGCGGGTGCTCCCGACAGTCCGCTGTCCGGTAGTCCAGTTCAAGCCCGTTCAACAACTGTCCATGGACTTCGGCACAGTGCCCGCTGCAGTTGCTGCCCGAAAAATGCCGAATTTCCAAGGTCACCATCTCCTGCGGGCTGATTGCAGAATTTCAAATTTCCAGATAGGCCACCACTCCAAAGCAAAGACGAAGAGCTTCAGGAGATTGATAGGCCAACTTAGGCCTCGCCGCGCACCTTAGCGTAGATGCATCTGTTAACAAGGACACCGTTTGGCGCGACACGCTCACTGCGCATGATGCCTTCCAACTTCATGCCTGCTGATTCGCAAACGGCTCGGCTTGGAAGGTTTTCTTCCTCGGTCAGCGCTTCGATGCGATTGGCACCGAGCCCTTCAAATGCGTAGCGTACAAGTTCGGAGGCGGCTTCCGCTGCAAAACCTTGACGCTGACGATTAGCTCTGCACCAGTATCCAATCTCAAACTTTGGAACTGACCAGTTGATCGCATGCAGGCTCGCGATTGCAACCAGAGAACCCGATTCATCGACCGCAAGGTATACGAGAGAAGTGCGTTTGATGAATGCAGCTGAACTTTCCCGGCAGAACGTTTCTGAAGCAGCAATTGAAGGTTCAAACATTGCCCACGGTAGCGATACAGGCCAAGCTCGGAGTTGTTCAAGTGTCTCAAGGACTGCTTCGTGAACGAGTTGGCCATCCCCTTCTTGTGGACGGAACGCAGTATTAGCCGATCGGTTCGCAGTTCGCGCAAGACCTCGCGAAGGATGGGGGCGCTGTTCATTTGATGCCTAAGGATGCCTGTGCGGTCAGATTGAACAAACTATAGCCCAGTGGACCATGCACTTGATGGGCAGCTATCGCTGCTCCGCGGGCATACATCCCTATCCAGACCTGACATCTAGTTTTGAACGTTAGCTTCGGGTAAAAGTTACTGGTTCCATAGATCTGGTTCACGCAGGCTGCGTATCCCAAGTCGCACCCTATCAAAGCCCCAGTGTCTGCCAGACCGCTTCCATCTTTTGCGTGACCGTTGCATCCATGCCCATTGGGCGGCCCCATTCGCGGTTGGTCTCGCCTGGCCATTTGTTGGTGGCGTCTATGCCCATCTTGCTGCCCAGGCCGCTCACCGGTGAGGCGAAGTCCAGGTAGTCGATGGGTGTGTTGTCGGCTAGCAGCGTGTCGCGTATCGGGTCCACGCGGGTGGTGATAGCCCATATGACTTCGGCCCAGTCGCGGATGTTGACGTCCTCATCCACCACGACGATGAACTTGGTGTACATGAACTGGCGCAGAAAACTCCAGATGCCAAACATCACGCGCCTTGCATGGCCGGGGTAGGATTTGTTGATCTGCACCACGGCGAGCCGATAGCTGCAGCCCTCGGGCGGCAAATAAAAGTCGGTGATCTCCGGGTACTGGCGCTGCAGCAGGGGCACAAACAATTCGTTCATGGCCAGGCCCAGCATGGCCGGCTCGTCCGGTGGCTTGCCGGTATAGGTGGAGTGATAAATGGGCTCGCGCTTGCGCGTGATGCGGTCGATGGTGAACACCGGAAACGCAGCCTGCTCGTTGTAGTAGCCGGTATGGTCGCCATACGGGCCTTCGAGCGAATGCTCGTAGCCGCTGGGGTGGTTGGCGTCGGGGTAGATATGGCCTTCGAGCACGATCTCGGCCGAGGCTGGCACACGCAGCTCGCTGCCAATGGCCTTGACCAACTCGGTACGGCTGCCGCGCAAGAGACCTGCAAACTGGTATTCACTCAAGCTGTCGGGCACAGGTGTGACTGCGCCCAGAATCGTGGCCGGGTCTGCGCCGAGGGCCACACACACCGGGTAGGGTGCGCCCGGATGCGCAAGGCCGTGCTCGCGGAAGTCCAGCGCGCCACCGCGCTGCGGCAGCCAGCGCATGATGACCTTGTTGCGCGCCAGCACCTGCTGGCGGTAAATGCCCAGGTTTTGCCGCGCCTTGTTCGGGCCCTTGGTAATCACCAGACCCCAGGTGATGAGCGGCGCCACGTCGCCGGGCCAGCAGTGCTGGATCGGCAGTTGACCCAGATCGACGTCATTGCCTTCCAGCACCACGTCCTGGCAGGCGGCCGAGCGTTGCTCCTTGGGTGCCATGCTCCACAGTGTTTTCACCATGGCACCCAGACCGATGAATTCCTTGAAGCCGCGCGGTGCCTCTGGCTCCTTGAGGGACGCCAGCACCTGACCGAACTTGCGCATCTCGCTGATGTCGGCCACGCCCATGCCGAGTGCCACGCGGCGCGTGCTGCCAAACAGATTGCCCAGCACCGGAATGCTGTGGCCGGTGGGGTTTTCAAACAGCAGGGCCGGGCCACCGGCACGCAAGCTGCGGTCGCAAAGCGCCGTCATTTCGAGATGCGGCGAGACCGGTTGTGTCACGCGCTTGAGCTCGCCCAGCTGCTCCAGCTGGGCCATGAATTCACGCAGGTCGCGGTAGGTCATGGCGGGTCAGGCCAAATCGGGCAAGGGTGCGAACTCGGGCGTCAAGCCCACCCAGCGTTGCGCGTCGGCCTGCGGCAGGCCCAGCACATCCAGCACGCGGCTCACGGTCTGGTTCACCATATCGTCAATCGAGGCGGGATGGTGGTAGAAGCTGGGCACCGGCGGGAAGATGATGCCGCCCATTTCGGTCACAGCCGTCATGTTGCGCAGGTGTGCCAGGTTCAGCGGTGTCTCGCGCACCATCAGCACCAGACGGCGCCGCTCTTTCAGCATGACATCGGCAGCGCGCGTCACCAGGTTGTCCGACAGGCCATGGGCCACGGCCGCCAGCGTGCGCATAGAACACGGTGCGATCACCATGCCGTCGCATTGGAAAGAGCCACTGGCAATCGTGCCTCCCACGTCGTGCGAGGCGTGCACCACGTCGGCCAATTCTTCCAGATGGGTCAGATCCAGATTCAGTTCGTGGCGCAGCGTCAGCAGGCCAGAGGTGGAGACGGTGAGGTGCGTTTGCAAACCGCCCAGGGTTTTCAGGGCTTGCAGCAGGCGCACGCCGTACCCGGCTCCGCTGGCGCCAGTGATGGCGACGATGATTTTTTTGTACATGGTGAGCTCCGGTGGAAATTCAATTCAGTCCGTAGCTTACCAAGGCGAATGAATATTTGCTGTTAGGGAAATCCTCAACCCGCGGACGTGCATCCGTCATGCGGCGGGGAGGGCGGGCGGCGGCGACCTGCTTCCGGTCAACGCC
>ERZ1034363.1714-NODE-1714-length-11757-cov-8.339897_pt1 | contig 11757 bp, 9 predicted proteins | sample MGYA00520616_ERZ1034363 | MGnify/ENA primary metagenome ERZ1034363 (study PRJEB33736, sample SAMEA104284506) | Azolla filiculoides | biome: Urban; feature: Water surface; material: Ditch water | place: Netherlands | collected 2015-10-28 | depth 0-0.1 m ...
TTTCCGTATTCAGACATTGATATTTTAGTGATTTTGCCTGTTGATGATATTGATGAGTATCAAGTTGGATTAAGTGCGTTTTTTACCTTTCTTTGGGATATTGGCTTAAAACTCGGTTATAGCGTGCGCAGTGTGGCGCAATGTGTTGACGTGGCCACTCATGATCAGACGATTATGACGAGTTTGCTGGAAATTCGCCTAATTAGTGGTAGCACCGATTTACTCAAAGCTTTAAAGCAAGCGACCGCACCCGATAAAATTTGGCCGTCAGATCAATTTTTTGCCGCAAAAATGCAAGAACAACAGGCCCGTTACGCAAAATACCATGATACCGCTTACAACTTAGAGCCAAACGTTAAAGAAGGCCCCGGTGGATTGCGTGACAGACAGGTCATTGCATGGGTATTTAAGCGTCACTACAACGCGGCAACGCTAAAAGAATTGATTAAATATGATTTTTTACCTGAAGAAGAATATGCTGAATTGGTGACTTTGCTTAGCGTGTTATGGCGTATTCGTTATGCACTTCACCTTCTCACTAATCGCGCAGATGATCGCCTAGTCTTTGATTATCAACGTGATTTAGCGGTGCAATTTGGGTTTAGCAGTGATAATCAAGCGTACAATCAGGATGTTGAGCGTTTCATGCAGTTTTACTTTAAAACCGTATTGGGGCTTGAGCGCTTAAATGAAATACTCTTGCAACTTTTCAATGAGCGCTTTGTGCCGCGTGAAAGTAATGATGTCATGCGATTAAATGCCGATTTTTCAATCATTAACGGGTATTTAGAAGCGGTGAATGCGCAAGTATTTGAGCGCAACCCTTTAGCGTTATTAGAGTTATTTTTAATTTTAGAACAACGTCAAATTAAAGGTGTTCGTGCAACAACGTTGCGACTTATTCGCAAAAATCTTTACTTGATTGATGAAAATTTTCGCACAAATAAAGCAGCTAATCGTTTATTTATTGAAGCCTTTAGGCAACCAAGTGGCATTACCAATCAACTTCGTAGAATGAATCGTTATGGCGTGCTTGCCGCTTACATTCCAAGCTTTACTAATATCGTTTCACGTATGCAATATGATTTGTTTCATATTTACACAGTTGATGAGCACACGTTATTTGTTATTCGCAATTTGCGTCGATTTACTATTGAAAAGCATCGTGAAGAATTACCTTTTTGCAATGAAATTTTTGAGCGAATCAGTAAACCGGAAGTGTTATATTTAGCTGCATTATTTCACGATATAGCTAAAGGGATGAAGGGCGATCATTCGCAACTTGGCGAGTTGATTGCTAGAGATTTCTGTGCGCAACATGACTTGCCACGCCATGACTGCAATTTAGTAGCGTGGCTTGTGCGTAACCATTTAGTTATGTCCATGACAGCGCAGCGCAAGGATATTAGTGATCCTGATGTGATACTTGAGTTTGCTCAAAAAGTAGGGAGTACCGAGTATTTGAATTACCTTTATTTACTCACTGTTGCTGACATTCGCGCAACAAATCCTGAGCTTTGGAATTCATGGAAAGATGCACTACTCAAAGAATTATATTCTGAAACTTACACCGTGATTCGCAAAGGCCTTCCCAATCCCGCTGCACTGGCCGATAGATTAGTTGAAAATACACAAGAAGCCAAAGCAGAATTGCTAAAATTAGGTATGATTGAAGCATCCATCAACCAAGCGTGGCAGCACGTGAGTGATGATTATTTTTTGCGCTATTCGGCAGACGAAATTGCATGGCACACGCTGGCTATTGCTGCTTCAAAAGAATCTGAATTGCCGCTAGTGTTACTGCGTCCACAAACGCAACGTGGTAGCGCTGAAGTATTTATTTACACGAAAAATGAAGGTGCTATTTTTTCGTTAAGCACGGTGACACTTGATCAACTAGGCTTAACTATTTTAGACGCGCGAATTATGACCACACTCGATGGTTATGTGCTCAATAGCTTTTTGGTGCTTGAGCAGTCGGGTGAACCTATTGATGATTTATTTCGAGAAGTGCATATTTGCAAGTCGCTACGTCATAATTTATTGCAAAATAAAGTAGCGAAAACCAAGAATATTCATCGCCAATCTCGTCAAGCCAAGCATTTCCCTATTAACACGGTGATTAATTTTCACATTGACCCGCTCAATCGCTATACGTTACTTGAGTTAATTACCACTGATCATGCAGGATTATTATCAAAAATTGGTCAAGCATTTGTACAGCAGCGAATTTATTTACATAATGCTAAGATTACGACAATTGGCAGTCGCGTTGAAGATATGTTCTATATCACCAACGCAGATCAGCAGCCCATTACTGAATTACAACAACTCGAAGCATTGCGGCTCACTTTATTAAAACAGCTAGCCATTATTTAATGTTTTTATGTGTTAATTTTCTTCGCGGGCAAGTAAGCGACGAATATTGCTCTCATGACGCCACAACAAGAAAATTGTCATGATAAATGCAGCTACCGTGAGCACAGGGTCTTGCGTTAAAAACCAAGTATAAATTGGCGATAAACTTGACGCCACTAAGGCAGAGAGTGACGAGATTTTGCCAATTTTATAAATAAGATACCAAGTCAACGCAAAAGCAGCACCGGCAAATAAGGAAAAACCCAGTAAAACGCCCAGCGAGGTTGCAACGCCTTTACCGCCTTTAAATCTAAAGAAAATAGGGTATAAATGTCCCATAAATGCCGCAATACCCACAAAAGCAACAAGCGGTGAGGGCGCTCCAAGCAAGGTAGTTGCCACAACAGGTAGAAAGCCTTTGAGTAAATCGCCACCTAATGTAATAGCAGCGGCTTTTTTGCCACCAATGCGCATGACGTTTGTGGCACCGGGGTTACCTGAGCCTTGTTCTCGCGGGTCAGGTAAGCCCATGAATTTACAAACAATGATGGCACTTGAGATAGAGCCAATGAAATACGCGAGTGGGATGATAAATCCTAAAATCATGTTGCACCTTAACTAAACATGTGAATACTTGTAAGTTTGCCAGTTTTACAGCGATACTTACGCAATTTTTAAATGCTACATCATAATGGGAAAAAGATAAAATATGACAGACATCATTTTTTTGCGCAATTTGCACATTGATACGCTTATCGGTATTTTTGATTGGGAGCGCACGGCGAAACAAACGCTTATTTTTGACATTGAAATGGCATTTGATTGCAGTCATGCAGGGCAGAGTGATGCCATTGAAGACGCGCTGGATTATAAATCGGTTTACGACAGATTAGTGGCGTTTGTGTCAGAAAGTGAATTTTTCTTAATTGAAAAATTGGCCGCGCAGATGATTGCAATTATTCAACAAGAATTTCATGTTTCATGGGTAAAATTGACAGTGAATAAAAAAGGGGCTGTTGGCGCAAATATTGATGTAGGCGTTATCATGGAACGTGGAATACGTTAAACTTTACAAAAAAATAGTGAATTTATCTCATTTGTCTAAGGTCAAGGTAGGAATGTTATGACGTTAAAAATTCTCGTGCCGCATCTTCCCGAGTCGGTAAGCGATGCAACGTTGGTTGCGTGGCATAAAAAAGTGGGTGATAGCGTCATCAAAAATGACAGTCTTGTTGACTTAGAAACAGATAAAGTCACCTTAGAAGTTGTTGCGCCTGAATCGGGTGTTTTGCAGGAAATTCTCAAGCAAGATGGCTCGATTGTTTTAGGCGGTGATGTGCTTGCGATATTAAAACCCAGTGAGGTTAGCGTCGACATGTCGCCAGTATTGGATGACAATGACGAAATAGATAATCCGTTGACGCCATCAATTCGACGTTTGCTACGCGAACATGAATTAAATGCAGCGGATATCGTCGGCACGGGAAAAGATGGGCGCTTAACAAAGCTCGATGTGACGAATTATATCCAGCAGCGTACCTTGCAAGAAGCACAAGTCATTGTTTCTGAACAACCCGTTATTGAAGCGCCAATCAGTGAATTGGAATTCACAACGCCTGTCATTAATCTGCGACCAGAACAGCGTGTACCCATGACACGTTTACGCGCAAAAGTAGCGGAACGATTATTGCAAGCACAACAAAACGCTGCCATGTTAACGACGTTTAACGAAGTAAATATGCAAAATGTCATGGATTTGCGTAATCAATATAAAACCCGTTTCGAGCAAAAACATGCGGTAAAATTGGGCTTTATGTCGTTTTTTGTCAAAGCGTCAATTGAAGCACTTAAACGTTTTCCCGTGATTAATGCGTCCATTGATGAAAATGACATTATTTATCATGGCTATTATGATATTGGCATTGCGGTCAGTACGGAAAAAGGGTTAATTGTGCCTGTGTTGCGAGATGCAGATCAGCTTGATTTTGCTGGCATTGAGCAAAGTATTGTTGAATTTGGTGAAAAAACACGTAGCGGCCGCTTAAGTTATGATGACTTAAAAGGCGGAACGTTTACGATTACCAATGGCGGCATTTTTGGATCAATGCTTTCAACGCCTATTTTAAATCCACCGCAATCCGCTATTTTAGGGATGCACGCTATTAAGGAGCGTGCTGTTGTTGAGAATGGGCAAATTGTGATTCGCCCAATCATGTATTTAGCATTGTCATACGATCATCGTTTAATTGATGGTCGTGATGCGGTGCAATTTTTAGTCACGATTAAAGAATGTTTAGAGTCACCAGCGCATTTGCTTTTAAACATTTAGAACGTGTGAATTTAAGTTGTTAATGTTTTTTTGAGCATTGACAGATTATTTATATAACAGTAATTTAAACCACTTTAATTACCTGATTACTTAAGAGTTATTGATGAACGAATTTTCTAGAATTAGTCGCTTACCCCCTTACGTTTTTAACATTGTCAATGACTTAAAAGCAAAAGCCCGTGCGGCAGGTGAAGATATTATTGATTTTGGCATGGGAAATCCCGATCAGCCAACGCCACAGCATATTGTGGATAAATTAATTGAAGCGGTAAGTCGCCCTGACACGCATCGCTATTCTGTATCGCGCGGCATTCCGCGTTTGCGTCGCGCCATTACTAACTGGTATAAAACCCGTTTTGATGTGGATCTTGACCCAGAAACTGAAGCGATTGTGACCATTGGCTCAAAAGAAGGTTTAGCGCATTTGGCACTTGCAACTTTAGGTCCCGGTGATGTTGTTCTGGTACCAAATCCAGCTTACCCAATTCACCCTTATGGCGTGGTGATTGCCGGTGCGGATGTGCGTCATGTTCCCTTAATTGAAGGTAGTAACTTTTTTGAAGAGTTGATTAGCGCTATCAATAATTGTTATCCAAAGCCAAAAATGCTCATTCTTAATTTTCCAGGTAATCCAACAAGTGAATGCGTGGAATTGGAATTTTTTGAAAAAATTATTGCGATTGCCAAAGAACACAAAATTTGGGTCGTTCACGATTTAGCGTATGCGGATATTGCATTTGATGGTTACGTTGCCCCATCGATTTTAGAAGTCGAAGGCGCGAAAGACATTGCAGTCGAGTTTTTCACGTTATCAAAAAGCTACAATATGCCCGGATGGCGCGTTGGTTTTATGTGTGGCAATAAAGAGTTAGTGGGAGCGTTGTCGAGAATTAAATCGTATTTAGATTACGGTACATTTGCGCCAATTCAAATTGCAGCTATCGCCGCATTAGAAGGGCCTCAAGAATGTGTGAAAGAAATTTCAGATATGTATCAAAGACGCCGTGATGTGTTGTGCGAAGGATTAAATGCCGCAGGGTGGAAAGTGGAAAAACCTAAAGCTACCATGTTTGTTTGGGCAAAAATTCCCGACGCGTATTTAGAAATGGGTTCACTTGAATTTTGTAAAAAATTATTACTTGATGCCAAAGTGGCGGTTGCGCCGGGTATTGGCTTTGGTCAATACGGTGATGATCATGTGCGTTTTGGCTTAATTGAAAACGAAAACCGCACACGCCAAGCGATTCGCGGTATTAAGGCGATGTTCAAAAAAGATGGATTGATTTAGGAATGACAATGAAACCTGTAAAAATAGGGATTTTAGGACTGGGTACTGTTGGCGGCGGCGCTGCGGTGGTTTTGCAACGCAATGCGGCTGAAATTGCGCGTCGCGCGGGGCGTGAAATTGTCATTACTCGCGCGTCTGCGAGTGATTTAACGAAACCGCGTCTTTGCGATACGTCAAAAATTGCGATGACCCAGAACGGTTTTGACATTATTAACGACCCTGACATTGATATTATTATCGAAACCATCGGTGGCGCCGGAATTGTCAAAGAGATGGTGATGCAGGCCATTGAAAATGGCAAGCACGTTGTGACAGCAAACAAGTCATTGATTGCACTTCACGGTAATGAAATCTTTGCTAAGGCGAGTGAAAAAGGCGTTATTGTCGCGTTTGAAGCGGCTGTTGCGGGCGGCATTCCTATCATCAAAGCCATTCGTGAAGGCTTGAGCGGTAATCAAATTGAATGGCTTGCGGGTATTATAAACGGCACGGGCAATTTCATTTTGACCGAAATGCGTGATAAAGGACGTGATTTTGCAGACGTTTTAGCCGAGGCGCAAGCGCTTGGTTACGCTGAAGCCGATCCCACTTTTGACATTGAAGGCATTGATGCAGGACATAAATTGACCATTTTAGCGTCGATTGCGTTTGGTATTCCGTTGCAATTCGATAAAGTCTACACCGAAGGCATTACCAAAATTACCCGCACCGATGTTGAATACGCTGAGCAACTTGGATATCGAATTAAAAGTTTAGGGATTGCGCGTAAAACTGCAAAAGGCATTGAATTACGTGTGCATCCGACATTGATTCCAGAACGTCGTTTAATCGCCAATGTGAATGGCGTCATGAATGCGGTACTTGTCAAAGGTGACGCGGTAGGTGCAACACTTTATTATGGTGCAGGTGCTGGCGCAGAGCCTACGGGTTCAGCTGTCGTGGCTGACGTGATTGATGTTGTGCGTGCGTTGACAAGCGACCCTGAAAATCGTGTGCCACATTTAGCCTTCCAAGCGAATGCGCTAGCGGATATTCCCGTTTTAGATTCGGGTGATTTTGAAACAGCGTATTATTTGCGTCTGAATGCAGAAGACAAATCGGGCGTTTTAGCAGATGTTACGCGAATTTTGGCAGATTGCGATATTAGTATTGAGGCCATTTTGCAAAAACCACCTGCCAAAAATGAAACGATTGTGCCGATTATTTTGCTCACGCAAGTGACCCAAGAACACAAGCTGAACGCGGCCATTGCGAAAATTGAACAATTAGAAACGGTTAGCGGTAAAGTGAGTCGGATTCGATTGGAAACGTTGGGGTAAAACGTTTATAGAAAAAGGCATGAAAGGGATTTTGTGTCTTTCACAACAAAATTTTCGTTCTTTTTTGATGATTGAATGCTGGCAGGGAACTTTAAAAATGAACTGGATTTATTTGACGATAGCTATTCTTTGCGAAGTATTGGCAACGTCAGCCTTAAAATCATCTGATGGTTTTACGCGACTATTACCCTCTCTACTTGTTGTAACGGGTTATGGTGTTGCTTTTTATTTTCTTTCACTAACCTTGCGTACTATCTCTGTTGGTGTTGCTTACGCGGTTTGGTCTGGTGTTGGCATTGTTTTGGTGTCGCTTTTGGGTTGGCTATTTTATGATCAAAAATTAAATTTTGCCGCTATGCTGGGCATGTTTTTTATTATTGTCGGTGTTGTGATCTTGAATCTTGTTTCGTCATCAACTAATCACTAACAAAAAAAATCAGTGAGGCGTTTTGAAAATGATTTCTCAGTTATCACAATTAACCAATTTAGGGGCCAAATATGCACGCTGAAAAACTCAATAAATTTGAAAATGCCGAAAATTTGGCTGGTAAAGCATGGTAGCATGCAGTGAATTGTGACTTGCTAGAACAAGTTAAATTTAAAGATTGTTCTATGCACTGCTTTCATTATCAACAACTATTTGAATTATTGTTTAAATATTTACTTGAAACACGTAGCGAATTTGGTGCATATCCAAATACACATAAGTTAGATAGGTTGTTGATGCAAATAGTTAAAGAGACCGAATTCAAAATTGATATTGAAAAATACACTAGCGCGTTAATTGCTTTAACAGTTTGCGCTGAAGCATATCGATACAATTTTTTATTAAACTGTGAAACCTACAAAAATACCGTTAAAAACCTTAATCCATTACTTGATGAATTGACCACATTTGCCAATAACTAAGGTAATTTAACGAATTGAAACATGTTAAATGTTTTGAATTGACGTTCATGTTGAAATACATTTTATGTATTTCAATTAGTAACAAATGACAAAACAGTTAAAATACCCCAGCTAAAAATTTATATATTAAAACTTTTCATAGGAAAAAAAATGAAACGCTATACCGGTTTAATTGAAAACTACCGCAAACGCCTGCCCGTCAGTGAGTCAACACGTATTATCAGTTTAGGCGAAGGCAATACACCGCTCATCGAATTGCACCACATCCCCCGTTTAATCGGCAAAGAGGTGAAAATTTACGTCAAATTTGAAGGCTTAAACCCAACGGGTTCCTTCAAAGATCGTGGTATGACCATGGCGGTAACAAAAGCAGTTGAAACGGGCAGTCAAGCGATTATTTGCGCATCAACGGGCAACACCTCAGCCGCTGCTGCAGCGTATGCTGTTCGCGCAGGAATTCAAGCATTTGTTTTAATTCCTGAAGGGAAAATTGCGATAGGAAAATTAGCGCAAACATTAATGTATGGCGCGAAAATTATTCAAATCAACGGCAATTTTGATCGCGGTATGGCGCTTGTAAAAGAAGTAGCCGACCATGCACCGGTTACGATTGTGAATTCAATTAATCCTTATCGCTTAGAAGGGCAAAAAACAGCGGCATTTGAAATTGTGGATGAACTTGGTTTTGCGCCAGATTATCACTGTTTACCGGTTGGTAATGCGGGCAATATCACCGCTTATTGGAAAGGCTATAAAGAATACTTTACGAGTAGAGTTTGTGCGAATACGCCTGTTATGTGTGGTTATCAAGCCGCTGGGGCGGCGCCGTTTGCGTTAGGCGCTATGGTCGACAATCCTGAAACACTGGCGACAGCTATTCGTATCGGGCATCCACAATCGTGGGATTTAGCATGGACTGCGCAAAAAGAATCAGGTGGCTGGTTCGATAAATTTAGTGATGAGCAAATTTTAGCTGCGCAAAAAATGTTATCACAATTTGAAGGCGTGTTCTGTGAACCCGCGTCAGCGACATCGTTAGCAGGTGCGCTACACGATATTAGCACGGGTAAAATTCCTGAAGGCAGCACGATTGTTTGTACATTGACCGGTAATGGTATTAAAGATCCTGAAATTGCCATGCAACAATGTGCTGATGCAAAGCCAGTCACTATTGACGCGAGTTTAGACGCGGTGAAAAAAGCAATTTTAGATCAGATCTAATCTTCCTCTTTATGTGACGCTATTTGGGTAAAATAGCGTCACATCTTAGTGTCATTTATCGCATTAAAAAATGTTTATTTCCAGCTGTTTACGGCATTGAGTTCTGTGAAGGCTTGCTCTAAGCGAGCAATCATTTCAAGTTGACCCGCACGTTGCCAGGCACGAGGATCATAGTATTTTTTATTGGGTTTATCTTCACCATCGGGATTGCCGATTTGACCTTGCAAATACCCTTCATTATTTTTGTAATAATCCATGACACCTTTCCATGTCGCCCATTGCGTGTCGGTATCAATATTCATTTTGATGACGCCATAGCTAATCGCTTCTTCAATTTCGGCTGCTGATGAACCTGAGCCGCCATGAAAGACAAAATCTAACGCATTTTTAGAGAGTGCAAATTTTTCAGATACAAACGATTGCGAGTCGCGCAAAATAGTGGGAGTCAATTTGACATTGCCGGGTTTGTAGACACCGTGAACATTGCCAAAAGATGCGGCAATGGTGAAACGAGGGCTGATTTTGATTAAATGTTCATACGCATACGCCACGTCTTGAGGTTGTGTGTAGAGTGATGATTGATCAAGATGACTGTTATCCACGCCATCTTCTTCGCCGCCCGTGCAGCCGAGCTCAATTTCGAGCGTCATGCCAATTTTGCTCATACGCTCTAAATAATTTGCGCAAATATCGATGTTCTCATGCAGTGATTCTTCAGACAAATCGAGCATGTGTGAACTAAATAGGGGTTCACCTGTTGCTGCAAAATGTTTTTCACCCGCATCAAGCAGGCCATCAATCCACGGCAATAGTTTTTTCGCCGCATGATCAGTATGCAAAATAACCGGAATGCCATAATGCTTGGCTACGGCATGAACATGCTGCGCACCGGAAATAGCGCCTAAAATCGCGCCTTCTTGACCGCTGAGTTTTAAGCCTTTTCCGGCAATAAACTGCGCACCACCGTTGGAAAATTGCACAATAACAGCGGAATTCGCTTTGCTTGCCGATTCTAATACCGCGTTAATGGAATCGCTATTAATCACGTTCACCGCAGGCAAAGCCATGTGATTTTCTTTACAAAAGGCAAAGATTTTTTGCACATTTTCGCCAGTGACAACGCCAGCGGGGATAAGAGCAGATAATTTTTGTGACACGAGATATTCTCCTGAAATTGATAAAGTGATCGCTGTGCATTCTACAACACAATTGCCCTTCATATAAAAAAGCATAAACGTTTGCATCTCACCGCAGACAGTGCCATGATTTGTATTATTTCGTTTAATTTATAGACATTTTTATGAGCAATCAATCTCCCCGTATTTTAGTTGTTGATGATGAACCCGATATTCGCCATTTAGTGAGCGAAATTCTCGAAGATGAAGGCTATCAAGTCAGTCGCGCAGAGAATGCAACGGAAGCTAAGTTATTAAAAAATTCGACGCAACCTCATCTCATTTTGCTTGATATTTGGATGCCTGATACCGATGGCATCACGCTGCTTAAAGAATGGTTAGCTGAAGATAAAATGCTGTGCCCCGTGATTATGATGTCAGGGCATGGATCGGTTGAAGCAGCCGTTGAAGCAGTCGATGACGCCCCAGCTGACGCCAGAGCGGGGACGAACGAGCCGATGGTGCCCGTGACCAACCAAACACTGCCAGCCGTGCCGCTTGCAGTGGCCGTGTCTGCTTTGCAGCAAACGGTGGCAGGGTGGGTGCGCTCTGACGAACCCGCGTTGCTCACTGCTGACACACCTCACGTGGCCGAGGCACAGGTGTCAGGCGTGCCCGTGTCAGCACAGCCTGTGGCTGCTGCGGCGGAGGTGCACCCCGAGTTGGGCGAGGCGGTCCAGCATTCATTGTCTTCGACCAGTCTGGACATTGAGCTGCCAGTAGAACCCTTGGTGCAAGCCGTTCCCGGTGCAGATTCCGAATTGAATGGGGCTGTCGGCAGGTCGGCGTGGGCATCGCAAAACCAGGATCCTGAACCGCAGGCCGATGTGGGCTTCATCCGACAGGCGCGTCGCCAGGCTGCTTGGGCATCTGGTCCGGCGCGTGCGGCGTTGGGTGCACTCATCATGTTTGCGGCAGCGTTGCTGCTGCTGCAGGTGTCTGTGCACGAGCGCGACCGACTGGTGGCCATGGCACCTGCGCTCAAGCCCTGGCTGGTGCAGTTGTGTGAGCCGATCGGATGCGACATTGCGCCGTTTCAGCACATAGAGGCCGTAGAGATCGTCAGCACCGAATTGGTCCGGGCCAAAGACGGTACCTACCGGTTTGAATTGGGTTTGCGTAACAACGCCGTGTTGCCAGTGGCCATGCCGGCTGTCG
>ERZ1034363.1715-NODE-1715-length-11757-cov-2.622774_pt1 | contig 11757 bp, 11 predicted proteins | sample MGYA00520616_ERZ1034363 | MGnify/ENA primary metagenome ERZ1034363 (study PRJEB33736, sample SAMEA104284506) | Azolla filiculoides | biome: Urban; feature: Water surface; material: Ditch water | place: Netherlands | collected 2015-10-28 | depth 0-0.1 m ...
TTTCTTGGGGTTATTTATGCACCAACGCCGGAAAAAAATAATCGATGAAGAATGGTCACGTATTTATTGCAAAAACTTATCATCAATTATGTTTTATAAAGAGAAATACAGTGTTAACATAATCTATTGATTTTCAGATAACTGCCAAACCCCACAATAGCGTTCAGGTAGCATACACAGATGTTGATTGTAAATACTCCAGCAAGGAGCGGCATAAAAATGTGCTCCTCCAAATCCCCCAAATAAAAGAATATTTGGCTTTCCATACGGATTTTCCAAAACAATACGTGAAAATACGCCATTCTCACTTTCAAAATTTGTCCAGTTACCTCCAAAACCATGTCCAGGCTGGATAATAGCCACAGCTTCTGCTGTTTCCTGATTCCCATTGTATATAGCTTGATAAGTCGCTGCGCCATCACCACAAATATACAGTAGACTAAAACGTTCTGGACCATGCTCCTTGTTGTAATGATTCAAACGTTCAAAAATAGACCATATAGCAAAAGGTCGTTGTATATGGTTACGTAATCTTTCTAGACGATTTAGCTCGTCTGGAAGAGTTATTGGCATGACTGGATGCCAACCATTTGGGGTTAAATCATTTTTGGTTAATTCTTTAATTCCCAATAATTTATAGCCCATAAACCCATTTTCTGGCTCAGTGATTTCATTCATAATTTCTTGTTTTTCATATCCATAATCTACGTATATGAAACTCAAAAAATTTCCTGCAAGAAATTTTATAGGAGTACCATTTACACCCGATGCAGGGTAATACAATGATTCCGAGATAATATCTTTTAATGGAAAATCACTTATTATTAATCCATTATTAAATTCTAATTGTTTTAGCCAATTAGGCTGCTCTTTTTCTTTTAGTGCGTCAATCATAATTTATTTACTTGATCTAAAAAAATAAAATTGGTTAGATATTCTGAAAAGATTAAATATTATTTTTCGATTCAATATAATCAATAATAATGTCAGATAATTCCACTCTAGGATTAGTAAGTGATGGACATTGATTCAAGGCAATTCCAAACACAAATTCTTCAATTTTAGAAACAGGTACATTCAAAATTTTAGCCCATTCATTTAATAAATTGATGAACTTCCAATATGCCTCAAATTGATTATTTTTATTTCCTCTTAAAGAAATAGTACATATATTTCTGTTAAGCCTTCTACTATGTTTCAAATTCACTTTTTGATTGAAAAACTGGCTCAATAGATCGTATTCTTTGATTTGAGATAATAAAGCAAAAAAAGCATTTTGTGTCCACTTGTCAAAAATCAATGGTTTCAACATGATTTCATCATTAGCTTGTCCAATAAAGAAAAATAATTTTGTAAAATAAGATGGCCCTATACCCCTAATATGATTTTTGCCACCGTATAAGGATAAATAAATATTTCTTATTTCTTCTTTAGAATTGGTTGCAAAAGCATCGTTAATAGATTTGATAATATTTTCTACGATTTGTTTTTCATATGTGAGAGCACTTCTAAAATGACCATTTGGAACACTTATTCCCCCCCATACATTAGAAGCCAAAAATCCTAAATAATAGGTTTCTGGCGATCTGAAGAGATCAATAACCTCATCCCTTTTCAAAGAGCCATTGAATTTTTTTTGCAACTCTGACATGGCCTGGCGCCCATGCTCGCTATAAGTATGATTTTCCTGAACGTTATAAGCTTTACTCCAACTAAAAGCTTGTTGTTCGATGTTTCTAATACGATCTACATTGTTTATCAAATACATAGGTGCATTTGTCATAATAACCTTAAAAATTAATAAATTATAAATATATCTAGGTGCATTGAAGAACAAATAGCACCAGATGTAAGTTTGAGTAATATTACCATTAAAATACTAGTTTTTTATCTTATAACACTAAAAAATTAAAGTTTTTTACATTACGTGAGTCGCTACAGCGAGTTCTGGTAGTCAATGTTTCTCAAGCATCGGATTTAATAAATACATCTGTTCATGGCATGATTAAAATAATACAGCTTTTATACGTCAAAATGTGACGCATTATAATTTTTCTACATTACGTCTTATTTTTTGAATTTAGCTCAAATGGGTTACTGGGTTTAAAACAAGAATATCGTCTGCTATGCAGTCAGCATAGTTTGTTTTATTTTGTAACGTACCAATAAATTCATATTTTTTCTTGTTGATAATTGAATTTAAGTTTTAGAAATTCAACTTTCACAACAACTCTTCTCTCCAAACAACACCGACAAAAAATAGTTGTCAAATATTCCTACAGGATGAATATCTTTTTTTGAAATAAAAAATATTTTCCCGGAAATATTATGCGTCAACATATGACGCACTCAAGCATTATTATGTACCTCTCGCAACAGAGAAGCTCTTTAAAAACTAGTTTACTATTATTTCTTAGAACCTATTGGAGGTAGTTATGTATCCAGAAATTAGTTACATCAAAGCAAATGTATGCTTTTTTAGTAAGGCCGGGGAGCAATGGGGGGAATTATCAAATATGTCAAATGCATATGGTGTTAATATCAATGGTCAACGTATTAAAAATACTGAGGCATTGTATCAAGCCTGTCGATTTCCGAATAATCCTGAGGCTCAAGTGGAAATATTAGCTGGGCATTCTGGTATGTCAAGCAAGATGACATCTAAAAAGTATCGAGTAGCACATACGAGAACAGATTGGAGAGATATCAGGATTGAAGTTATGAAGTATTGTTTGGCATTGAAACTCTATCAAAATCCACCATTGCGTAAAATATTGTTAGCAACAGAAAATGCCCCTATTGTTGAATTGTCTCACAAAGATACATTTTGGGGGACTGTGGAAAAAGAAAAAGGTGTATTAGTTGGTCAAAATGTATTGGGTCAATTATGGTGTGAAATTCGAGATAATATTATCAATGGTGTTTGTGATTATAAGAGCAGGCCTACCAGTGAAATTGAGAATTTTATGCTGATCGGGCAACAAATTAAATAATAGGAACTAACGAGACAGTCACTTAGTTTTAAGCTAAGTGATTGTCTTATATTTATAATTCTAGAAAAAAATCATTTTTCCTTGATATCTTCTACATTAAATATTTGAGTCGTAGCAGCAAAATTGTTGCTGCTACGATTGGCAATACCTCTATAAAAAAACTTTCAATCCCCACATAAAAGATAAGCTCTATTTAAAGCATCCAGTTCATCCTGAATTCTTTTATGAATAGGGAGGTCTAAAGACCTTTTACGATCAAAAGCATTCTTTATTTCTCGATACACGCTTCTGATGACTGAACGTTTCTTGTAATCATCAGAATTAATCATACTAACAAATTTTTGCCCTCGAAATGCCTTTAGAATTGAGAGCTGTACGGCTGGAATTTCATAATTAGCCTTACTAACATTAGATGGAGTCCAACTTCTTTTTAGGGTGTCAATAATTTCCTCATTGTAAAATAAGGCACTAGACATCCTAGAACACACACGATTACCATAAATATAGGATGTATAAGAATACTTGGTGGGATTCTTTTGTAATTTTCCTATCCAATTTTGTTTATATACCCATACATCACTATCAATATTTAATTTATTGGAACATTTCTCTTTTAAATCCTCCGGTAAAACCAAAGACAAGATGGGTTGTTTATCAACCGCATCACTCCAAGAGATTTCTCTTATATATTCAAAATCATTTCGGTTTCTAATTTCATGGGGTATCACTTCATCATGAAATATCCCTGTTAGATTATTAATAATAAAATCAAACATATAGTCATAAGTAGACATGTTCGCTATTTTATTGACGTCAATAAATTCTTCTCTTTCCCCATTTAAAAATGACTCAGTTAAAATGGGCTTTAAGGAAGCGTCAATAACCGATTCAATATGATCACAATAACTTATATCTGAATTCAATGTTTTCAAAAATAACCAAATTTTTGAAAACCATTTCTCCGGGACAGAATTATGGCGACCACGACACTCAATGACTTTATCTAGGCCTTTTGACATCCGTAAAGCCACTACAGGCTCATTATTTGAGTATAAAATAAAAAAACAAGTATTTCTTAAATATAATGTTGCATGCTTTTTTTGCCCAATACACCAACCGGAATTATTTGCATATCTCATTAATTTATGTAGATTTTCAATTCCTGAATCAATATATATCCATCCATCCTTAAAATTAAAATTACAATTATATGCATCAACAATGCTATGGCATGGCAATAAAGCCCCTAATTTCATACCGCGATAGATTAGAGAAATAATATCTTTCACGGGATCTTTTAATGGCTGCCTTGTTCCATAACCTGATGATTCAAAAATCAAACGCATTAAAATGAATCTGAATGCTGGATCGTGACTATAATTACCCTCTAATATTTTCACCCACTTTTCAAAAGCATGTTTCTTCCTTTTATTGATTAATATAATCAAAGCCTCTAACGCATAGTCATTACCTTTCTTCTCTTTAATTTTGCTAATTTTTTTAATATCGGGATCGTTGTTTTCAATAATTAAAATTCTCTCTAAATACGAAAGGGAGATATGTTTTTTTGTAATATAAAGGTGCTTTTTTCGACTTTCTATTTGATCGGGGAATTCAAATTGCTCAATGAAATTGGGGAGCATTACTGTTTTAATATGGTTAACTAACGTGTCTTCATCATTTACCTCTACTTGCCATGGAATCTCATTTTCATATAGAGCGATAAAAAATTTTAAGACTGGATTTAGGATGCCAAATTTTTTAATTTTAGTTGGCCAACGATACGAATTTTTTTTCATAATACCCTTTCAAATGACTATTAAGTTACGTTATAGGAAAAAGTTTTCTAATTTAGCTGTGAAGTTACTGATACTAACTTCTAAGCTAAGTGAGCATCATAAACGGGTAATGCGATAAATAATGACGCAATATCTCGAAATTACTACTAAATAAGATAGTGATTGATAAATGGAAAGGCTTGTGACTGAGCTTCAAACTTTTTTAGTTCTGACAGCAGTCCGCCCACTTGGTGATAAAGCATAATTTTAAAAAATGCGCATTCATGAACACATCTGCTGATGGTCATGAATGATTCGGATTGTCTATAGCTTAATGAATTGATGCGACAAAATTAGACGTTAGTGAAAATATTTTCCATAAGAACCAATTTTTGTCGCTTGCATACGTTACATTATCATTCAATTAAAAGATCAGGAGGACTTATGCCACAAGTAATTGACCACATAGATGCTATTGCTCGTAAAAAGAAACGCGCAGTGTTGTATTTAGAATTTCACCCAGCCCCTACGTTTCATTCACAAGTGATCGAAACAGATGAAGACCACGATCTATACCTGGAATCTAAACATCGCATTTCAGACTATAAATACGAAAAAGATGCTGTACGAGATGAAATTATTGAAAACTTAAACCGATTAGGTGTTTCTTGGGTGGAATGTAGCCCTATAGCATCCGAATCTGGATTTAGCTCCTATAAAGGACAGATTTATCTTAATGTACCAATGGATGTTAATTTGCCCCTTTACCATGAACTTAACGATTATCTCGAATATCCTAATGGAGAAATGCGTTTTCCAACGGTAAGGTTTTATTATTTGGCACTTGAAGTGGCCATGCAGAATGCACATCACGATGAGCCTGGATTTTGGGAAACCTGGGCTGAGAATTTTTAAAGTAAATAACTTTCTAATTGTTAGGTTTACCCATAATTTTCTGAATGGGCAATTTGAGCAAAAGTCTACTTATCGAAAATTTATAGCGAATTTTTTAATTTGAGTACGGAGGATATTTATGAAAGCCGCGGTTGTGGGTTCACGTTCTGTTAGTCATTATGACGTTGTTAAAGCCATATTGAATCAATACACCTTTACTCAAATTATCTCAGGTGGTGCAAAAGGTGTCGATACATTGGCTGAGCAATATTCTAGCGAACACTATTTAGTCAAGCCCATGGTAATATTGCCTGATTGGAAACGATATAACCGTGGTGCTGGCGCAGTTAGAAATCGAGAAATTGTAGATAACTCAGATTTTGTAATCGCGATTTGGGATGGTAAATCCAAAGGCACACTTGTCTCAATCAATTATGCCAAAAAACAAAATAAACCCCTTTATGTTTGGTTGATTTCGGAAACCAATGAATTCAAATTGCTGGAGACTTGAAAGAATGAGTCTTGAGGGAATTACTGATGTCTTTCTAGTTTGGCTTAAAGATAATATGTTACATTTTCAGGTTAAACCACAAATCATCTCTACTCACCATGAAAGTGTGAGAATGAATTTTCTCTCTATTCCTAATGAGTTATCGGCTGAGTTATATTTGCTGAGTACTCAGAACTACATGGGAATTCGAGTGATTGCAGAACGTAACGGTACAATTTGGGATTTTATCTTAGACTATGATGCCCATATAGCCCTCGTCCCAAACGGATATATTTGTGATTTGTGCGAGGGTGAAAAATTCATTTACTCGACACTCAGCGAATTAGCCATTACACATACGTTTGAATTCTTTTTAACATGGTGTAATGAACACCTTGCTCATGCTCAAGGATTAGCGCTATATGGCCAAGCAGACAAAGGGGATTCATCATGGGCGCAGTTAATTCCTCAGCATAAAAACATATCAACATTAGAGGCCGATTACTATATCCCATTCTATTCTTCGCAAACAAAATAGTGTCTTTAAACTTCCATTAGCCATACATAGCGCTTAATGTACGAGCTTCCTGAGCAAATTCTTCACGTAGACTCGAAGGTTCAAGTACTTCAATTCCGATACCAAAACTTCTAATCCACCATCGTAATTGTTCGGTATCTTTAACTGTCGCATTGAGCATGTATGTTCCTTCATTAATTTCGCTAATCTGTTGATTAATATCCAGAGGCGTTTCGGTCAACAATTGTTTGATAAAACGGTTGATTCTTAGTTTTATGTCGATTTGTCCAAAGATGTTATCGATTGGGTAATCAAAACCGCCATTATCAATGTAGCTCTTTAAATTAAAGTTTTCAGGGGCATTTGCTGGCTTATCAATAAGCTCAGCAGATCTAAAGCGATGTAAAGCAAATTGTTTTACATCTGTATATTCAAAAACGGTAGCGACGAGATAAATGATATTATTTTTAAAAACCAGTCCTAATGGATTCATTTCATAGCTTTTCGCTTTTCTATCGATCGGCCGATAATTTGCCTTAAATCGTCTTTGTTTGAGTAAGGATTCATAGACAACAGCCAGCAAATTAGGTTCAATTTCAGCGGGCACCAATGATAAATTACTGGGAACAATACTGACTTTCTCTACCCAATGTTCAAATTTCGATTCTTTAAGGCGTTTATCAGCAAGGTCAAAATACCCCGATAATCGTAAACGCACGGATGGGGGAAGTAAGGGCTCAAGAAACATTTCAGCCAATTTAAATGTCAGCGCTTCATCTGTAGACATTAATGGAAATTGTAAATGGCTAGAATTATCAATCCAAAACCAACGCAGAGGCTTTGTATTTTCTGTACTACTAATGGGGAATAGCGGTGAAGCCGTTAATTTAACCAAATCCCTTTGCACGGTTCTTAAATCAACATTGTAGCCGGTACTCTGTAGTTTTTCTTGTAATTCAGGTGTTGAGATAGAATGCGGCGCTTTTGGTATCAAGCATAGCATATCGAAATTACGTAGGAGTGAATCCATTAAATGTCACCAAAGTTATAAAATAAGAAACAGTAAAACATTACTATACGACAAATAATGACTTTTTAGATAACCTATCGGCTATCTAAGTGATTCTCTCATTAGTTCAATGCCAATAAACCATTAAAATAGATTAAATAGCGGGGAGCTAACAATCGAAATATTTTCCTTTTTCAATTTATCCCGCTGCTCCATCCATAATCGCCCCAGCAAATTTTGTCCTACCCATTCACCATTTTGTAGTGCTGCTCCCCAAAGCAGACCAGATTCGTTGGGGCGATTTGAACTATCCTCAATAATGATGGCATCGTCTGTTAACAGCAGAGCCTCTTTCAATTCGATATGTTGGTCAAGTTTTAAGGTTAAACAAAGCCTCATACATTCAGTACGTATGGCTAGTCGCTCTTCCATATCGTTCATGTTATTTCTGTCTTTAGCTAGAAGATGCTGGTAGTTTTTTGAAACCTTTTTAGCCGCCATCGGAGAGGTTTGCGCCATAATCTCTGCTTGAACCTGAGGATAATCCTCAAAACGCATACACTGAAATAAAGCTTCCGTTGTACGATATTTTTTACCCTTATACTCAACAGGGTATGGGGACATATTTCCCAGCCAGCCATACGGTAAATTCACTTTTGTAAATGCAATAATTCGCATAATATTAATAACTAGATCCTAAATAGAGGTGCAATAATGATCGGTTAATGATTGCAAAGAAATGAAGGCAAAAGTTCCTACCGTATTGACTATTCGTTATTGAACACATCACGAAATGGTCCTAAGAATTTTCTTTCTTGCGACCAATCGGTAATGGCAAAAATGACATTTGAAAATACTCCCTTATAATCATTTTCAAGCATGTCTTTAAAGTCTTTTGCTGTTTGATAGGCATCATTTCCAAATGCCCCACATCCCCATGCGCCAAGAACGAGTGTGTCATATTCAAACGCTTTCATAATTTCAAGAACACGATGAATTCTTTCTTGTAATAATTTAGCAGAATGCGCTTTTCCAATTGCTGGTGCGTAGGGTGCAGCGCATGTCAAAAAACTTAAATGCCAAATTTGATCTAATTCTGTTCCATCATCTAATCTAAAAATGGGAACACTAGGGGAATATATAGCCCAATTACTTGAATCCGGCAGTGGTCGTTTACGATGTGCTTCATACATTGGATCCCCTTCTAAGGTCTTATATAAAGCACTTGAGCGACAAAGAACTTCTTCTTGAGCTCTTGCGCCATGCAAAAATCCGCCACCAGGGTGAATGCCATTAGCAAAATTTAAAGCAATCGGTTTTAAATCGCGTTGAACCAATCGAAATGCTGCTTTGAGTGTCGTTTCATTACAAATTTGGACGGTCGTCTCAGAAAAAGTATTGATGTGTTTTGGTTGAGGCAAAATAAAATCAGGATCTATACTTAATTTGGATGTGCAGGCATTTTGCACAGACTCACGCCATATTATGTTTTCTCCCTCTTTGGTAATATAAAAACCTTGGCGACAAGCATCTAAAGCAGATAGCCCCAGTGAGGTAGCAAAATCTCTTGTAACATCTAATTCCTTTTTGTTACATAACGCCATTTCTTCGGAATCCAAGCAAGGAAGAATAGTTAATTTATGATTAAAACTCATTGAAGTATCATCCTCATCATCGTCATATTTAGAATATATACAATAATTTAATATCGGTTTGCCATTTGCCGGGAGGGTAATGAGCTTATCCAGAAATTTGTATGGGTGACCGTTAATCCATCCTCCGTCAGGATAAGATAAGCCAGTAACAGAAATTTTATGATGGAAAATGGCTAATCTTGGGAAATAACCTGCTTCCCAAAAAGTATGCCTAGCCTCCCACATAATATCGTAATAAGGAAAATCAACTCCACATCGATTGATTTCATAATTTATTACTATTTGTGAGTTGAATAAAATTTCAACATAGTCTTTATAGGATCCAAAAGGCCCTCCTTCACATAACATTTTATAATATCTGCCAACCATTAGCTGTGCATGCAATGTTTGTTTAGAATGTCGCACATCAACGACTATTGGAATTTGAAAAATGACTACCTTTTCCGGTTCGGGCTCGCTATAAAAGTTTGTATTTTCAAAAAAACCAGGATTCCGCAGAGCCAGAAATTCTAAAATATCATGCCTTTTTTTCTCATGTGCTAAACCACAAATTGATGCCATATCATTATCATTATCGGTAACTGTTGTATCCAACATAGCCGTTAATAAAATATCAAAAATTTTTATATTTGCTGCGCCTCGGAGCGCAGCATGATAAACCGACCATTTTTTTGGATAAAACAGCATGCTCCCATAATCAAACAACATTTGAAAAGCATCCACGGAATTAAATTTGGCTGCCTCACATAAAGGCGTCCAACCATCAATACATTCAGCATTGATATTGGCACCATGAGTTATCAAATAGTCTATGAGCAATGTATCATTTTTTGCTGCGGCGATATGCAGAGATGTTCTACCATAAAAATCGCATGCGTCTATTGATATACCCGAAAGAATACATTGTTCAATTCCTAAAATGCTTCCCTCTTCAGCAAAGTTTAAAATATCTTCATTATTTTCTGTCATGATGTTCCAAGATTAAGGGTAGATTATCAATATGTTTATTTGCTACTGTCTATATAGCGATTTACACTTTTCGAGTTTTAAAAAGATTCTCTACTGCTAGAGGTTCCACACCGTAGACATTGATAACTGCTAAACGCTTGGTTTGTACAACCTTTATTTGCACAGCCTACATGGCCACATTTCTTGCATCGATAGATTGAATACGTTCCACATTTGCTGTTTGTGCTACTTTTGATTCCCGGACAGGCTGGCATAATATTCCCCTTTAACTTAATTTAATCATTAACGTTATAAATTCAGAAAAACATGTGGAGTTAACCACTTTCTATTCAAATAATTGATTTCTTACCCAATCTTCTTGCACTTGTGTTTCAATCGTATTTGGCCGAGCTTGTCGAACCAATAAAATAGACTCATCCGGCATTGCCTCGCCTAAGTCAATAAGTAACTTTGCAGCCATGATCCCCGTACGCCCTAATCCACCACGACAATGAATAAATAATTTTTCACCACGTTCTAAATATTTTTTGAGTAGTGGGCTAATTTCATTTTTCCATCGTGCTTCTCCTTCTGCATCAGGGACCCCCTGATCAATAATAGGAAAGTGAATATAGGTCATATTATTGCTTCGAACGGTATTTGCGAATAATTCGGGATCTAATTTGACTGCGCGTAAATCCTCATCTTCCATTAAATTTAGCCAGATAGTTGCACCCCATTTAACAACTGCTGCAACATCGATTTCTAAATCACGTTGCCATAAGCAACCTGTAAACATCCCTTCATCTATTTTTCCAGGACAGAAACTCAATCCAATTAATGGTTTATTCAATACATTTAAAGTGTTGATTTGTAGCGGATGCGATGCACTTGTTCGGATACTTTTACTTGATGACATGTATGTACCTTATAGTTAGAGTGTTTTGGTTTTGTGGGTAAGCGCATAATGCGCTTACCCAACTGAAAGGGGGCTTAGTCCATTTTTTTAAGTTTAGTCACTCCCAATATTTCTATTTGACTGTCAAGCAGATTGGCATCCGGCTCTATAACGCGATCATTCCAGTTTTTAATAATCTCATTTAATGACTCAATAGCCTTCGCAAAATCACCATCATTTACCAATTTTTGGCACTCTTCTAATCCATGTTGAGTTATAAAATCCTTAATGCCCTCTTTGTCCAAATTGGATTTAACTTTTTTCTTAGCTCCTTCTTTCTCATCTTTCGCATTTGTTTCATTATCTGGATTACTCGCGTCATCTTTTTTATCAATTGGTGTCTTTTTTATTGTGCTGAGATAGATTCCCAAGCCTTGCTCATTCATCAACAAAAAAGTATTTCTACTAAAGCTAATTCCAGCATCTATTTTTTGAGTAACAGGAAATATGTCCAAAGTTTCTTCCATGACTGATAACATCATGTTTTGATACTCATTGACGGTTGGCGCTTCCAC
>ERZ1034363.1717-NODE-1717-length-11749-cov-2.685915_pt1 | contig 11749 bp, 8 predicted proteins | sample MGYA00520616_ERZ1034363 | MGnify/ENA primary metagenome ERZ1034363 (study PRJEB33736, sample SAMEA104284506) | Azolla filiculoides | biome: Urban; feature: Water surface; material: Ditch water | place: Netherlands | collected 2015-10-28 | depth 0-0.1 m ...
TTCTGTATGGCTACATTTTAAATCACAAATCACTTTTTATAGGTGCGGAATGTCGGTTCTACCACTGCCCTTGAGCACTTTTAAGGCTGATATTGATTGATAATGCTGGTGTGTGTTTATAACAGCTCGTTTCGTTTCGCAATTTGTTTATTGATTATTCCTCTTACGGTTGCTGTTTATTATCCGTTTATGAAATTTCACTGATTAATGTCAAAATTGTAATGATATTCTCATTTTTAAGTCATTAAGCATAACTAAAATATCAATCATCACAACCGATGAGGGTTGAAACGTTTGGTGTATGCATCAAGCTTTATTTTCGTTTTCTTGAAGGATTGAAAAATGACCACCATAGTAAAAAAGTTTACTGCTAATAGTGTATTTGGTGACGGTGAGACTGAATTCAGTGTGGCGGATTTTTCTAAATTCACTTCAGCTGATTTTTCTTTAATGACAACAGCGCAAGCAGCTACGTTAACGTCTGATTATTTAGCTGTTTTAAAAGCTGCTTCTCTTCCTAGCTTAACAAAGGTTTTAACTAAAATTTCAAGTTATGCATTAGCAGGAATACCACCAATATCAATAGTCAGTTTGCCATTATTATCACTTACTTCTGAACAAATTCCAGCTCTTACCGTTGATCAAGTTGGTGCCTTGACTTCACTACAAATTGCAGCTTTAACGTCAAAACAGTTGGGTTATTTAACTTCGGAACAGTTAGGAGCAATTTCTACAAAAAGCTTAGCGGGACTTAATATTGCAAACTTGAAAGGTGATTTAATTTCATATTTAACTGTTGAGCAATTTGCATCCCTCACTTCTAATCAAGTTGCAACTTTAACCTCTACACAATTAAGTACTTTAGATGCAGACCATTTAAGTGCTTTAACAACTAAACCAATGGGTAATCTATTAGGCCTTAAAGTCGCATTACTCGTTAGTGATAATATTAATAAATTATTGCCGGAACAAATTGGCGCATTAACATCGACACAAATAGCCGCGCTGACATCAACTCAATTAATAAATTTAACCGAGGAACAAATTCCTGCATTGACTTCTGCGCAGGCATTAAGCTTTACAAGTAAAGCGATTGCATCTATACCAGCAGAAAAAATAGAATATTTTACTGGTAGTTTTATTCAGTCAATTCCTTCGACTGCATTCAAAGCATTAACCACAAACGTAATTGAAAAAATTACTGCTGATCAAGCGCCGATGCTTACATCTGTACAAATTGGTGTTTTAAATTCATCTCAGATTGATAAACTGAGTGCTGATGCTACTGCTGCCCTAAGCACAAAAGCTCTAGCCGGACTAACTAAATCAAATATGCCAGGTTTGAATCTTTCTGAATTAACCGGTGATGGACAAATTACTGCCTTAAAACCGCTTCAATATTCGTATTTAAGTACTGCGCAAATTAGTGCGCTCGATTCGGATGGTGCAAATTTACTAACACCATCAATTATTGGGGCTTTGAGCTCTTCTCAGGTAGCCGCACTCAACACATTAACATTGCAGTCTATTCCAGCAGACGCTATTGTGGGTTTGACAACGAAAAATATACTTGGTTTAAACTCAGTTCAGATTAATTCATTGACAGAGGAGCAAGTCGGCTCGTTAACTTCAATTCAAGCTAAGGTTTTAACATCTACACAAATTGCCAGTTTAGAGTCTACTGATATCTTAGCCTTGCAACCATTAACAATTGCAGCACTAACACCAACTGCATTTGCAAAATTAGATTCAGCCGCTTTTGAATCTATGTCAGCAGATCAAATTACAAAAATTACAACAGGTCAAATTGCAAGTATGACGGCCAATCAATTAAGTAAAATTGGTGCTGATCAAGCAATCGGGTTTACTGCTGCACAACTTGCAAAAATTACTGCAGATCAGGCGACAGCACTTACAACCCAAGCGATCAATAATTTAGATCCTAAGTCGATTGGAAAATTAAATATCACTAAGTTCGATATATCCGAAATTTCAGCGATAAGTGATGATGCCATGCCTTATCTTACTACTACAACACTTCAAATTGGGGGGTTAACACCTTTACAAATTTCAGGATTAAAAGCTTCACAAATAGAAGGAATGACAAGCAGTGCTTTTGCTAGTTTTGTAGCATCAACAGCACCGCTCACCTCCAGCGCCGCTCTTCCTACGTCAGCTGATAGAATTAATGCATTAACAACTTCAGCAGTTGAAGCTATTAGTTTTATACAGCTAAATGCGTTGGGTGCAGTAAAAATGGAATATTTAAATCAAACCAATTCAGCTAAATTAAATAGTGATGTGGTAGATTGGTTATATTCCAAAGGATACACGCTTCTAACTGGTGGTGGAGCGACTGTTTCAGGTATTGAAACATCAAATACAATTGTTGCCGGCTCAGGCACAACCAAAATTGTTGCCGGTAAATCTTCGGTAAATATAACAGGAAGTAGTACAGGTGAAACCATTCTAGGCAGTATAGTGGCGGACACAATTAAAGGCGGTGCAGGTGCCGACAGTATTTCAGCTGATGCAGGTAACGATACCATTATCATTACAGGTATGACTGAAGATATTAATTCACTTGATACTATTGATGGCGGTGAAGGTAACGATACACTATCTATCACCACTGCTTATTCAAATACAGCGGATATATCAATTATAAATGTAGAGAAAATCAATATTACCGGCACAAACTTGGCTGTTGATTTAACGGGCCAGACAGAAGGCTTTACTATTACTATCACAGCAACAACAGCCGATACGGTTACAGGTTCAAATGGTGCTGATAGTATTACTGGCTCTGCCATTTCCGACAGCATTATAGGTGGCGCAGGTGATGATACCATTACTGGTGGTTCAGGTGACGACAACATCACAGGTGGCGCCGGTAATGACACAATCAATGTTAATTTCGGGATTGATACGATTACGGATTGGGGTACAGGAACTGATATTCTTAATATTTCTGCAGGAGCCACTGCCCTAATAAACCCAGCTAATGTCACTACAGGAACTGGAACAACCTATAACTTTAGTACAATTACATCATCACAAAATGCTGGTACATTGAAATTTGATGGTTCATTGACAACAGGAACCACATTCCCTGCAAGCATTACTGGCTCTTCAGGTATAGATGATATAACAGGCACCGCAGGTAGTGATAATATTACAGGTGGTGCAGGTGCTGATACATTTAGAATTACAGCGGGTTCTGACACCATTTCAGATTTGGGAGCAGGCGGCTCAGCTGATGTGTTAATTGTATCAAGTGGCGCAACCGCAACTGCAACCGCAACAGGTGCGTGGACGGCAACAGTAGCGAGCACTAATGGTGGATCAGGAGTCGCTACAGCGGTTGTTCATGCAGCAGGGAATTCCGTTAATTTAGCAGCAGTCACCGTTGGAAGTGGCTGGACTATTGATACGGTTTCTGCTGCAAATATAACAGCATCAGGCCTTTCTGATAGCATTACTGGTGGTACAGCTGCCGATACAATTAGTGGCGGCGCAGGTTCTGATACTATTACTGGCTGTGCTGGCGCTGATATCTTAACTGGTGGTGATGGTGGCGATGTATTTGCCTATGGCAGTACAGAAGCTACTGGTTTATTAGGCGGCGATACTATTACAGACTTTTTGACTACAGACAAATTACAAGTGTTAGGCGAAAATGGAGCACTTAAAGCTGTTGCTGGGAGTAACTTTGTCACAACATCTACTACAGCGAATTATGGGGGAACAACCACAACACCAGATGGTTCTGTAATTTCCATCACAAATTCTGGTACTGCATATTCGGCTGCAGATGTTGTTGGTTTATTTGCCACAACTCAAACTGCTAGTAAATTTTTAGACAGCAGTTCAAGTTCACATTTCTTATTGGTAGAAATTGGCTCAGCAAATACAGTAATCTGGAATATTCAGAATACCGCTATTGAAGGTATCGCTGAGGCCGAAGTAACTAAATTAGTCACATTAACAGGCACAACAACCTTTTTGTTTAGTGATTTAAGTGCAGCTGTTTAATGAACATTGGATTGGCAACAGTTCTGCTACTGCTACAGAAACTGGTGTAATCGTGTTCAACTCTAACATCAGTGTCAATATTGGAAACATGTTCAAAATAAATTATTAACTTGGTAGTAGAAAAATAGTCCATTAAAATTTTTTCGTGGGATATTTTTCCATTTTTTTGTTGTTTAAACATTCTAGGAGAGCGTTATGTCGAAATTGAAAAATAGTGAAAAAAGCTTACATTTAAGTTGTCATAAAGAATTAGGTTCATTAGGCAGTTCTAAACATACAGGGGGTAATTTTATCGATATCAATAAAGTTGAAGGTCATACTCACAATTTGAATTTTACATTCAGCACTGATTTAGCATCCGTGCAAAGTATGAACATAGTCAATGGCACTAGTACAAAAGCGCTTGATATTACGAGATCGACATTTAAAACTATTGTTGGTCTAAATGATAAAAATGTACAATCAGTTCTTAGTGTTACCCAGACATCAAGTGATAATACAGCTGTATCAACGCATATTTATGTTGATAAAGATGGAGATGGTCAATATGTTGAAAGTTTTGATATTCACGTTGAAAAAACAGCGAATGTGAGACATCCACAACAAAAATTTACATTCAATGTAGATGGCACAATCTCTTCAGTTATGCCAGTCACTAATGACCATCACCTAAAACCGATTGGACAAGCATCGGTATTAAATAAAGTGACATTAAATAACGTCACTTATGTGACAAAAACAGAAGTTAGTACTAATCAAAGTGAGTATCACTTCAATGTGTTCCGTGATGATAATAGTGATGGAACATGGACTGAAATCGCTCACGGCGAGACATTGGTAAACAATGTCGATACGACAAATGGAGCAATTAATTTAGTAGGTATTCAAAGTTATTTAGCGGATGCGAGTACAATTGTTGGCTAAAAAATTTAGGTACAACAAAATGATTTAAGCTCCCTCTGCTTAAAGTGCATGTATTTATGGTTTACTAAGAAAAATACCCTAATCTTAGGCTAGGGCCGATTTTCAATTATCAATAACAACACATGTCAATTTATCAAAAAGGCTTATTGTTCATAAACAATGGAAACATTTGTTATGTGACTCAACAAAAGCCAGAAATTTACAATCTTGGTGATGATTTATGTTCACCTCGGCACTATTACGATATTTCAACTCAAACATCTGCATCAGTAATGGTGGTCGGCGGTGGTGTATTTACTGATTTTGGATATCGTTGTTTGAAAATACAATCGGCGGATATCAATATAATCTGGGGATTTGGATTATCGGAGCCATTAGAAAGAGAAGATAAGAAATTTTATTTAAAAAAGGCTCTCAAAGGGATAAGGCAAGCCTATAAGAAACATGTCGCAATAAATAAATATAAATTCTTCTCATCCCGTGATCCACTCGTTTTTGAATTAGGCCATACGTTCGTACCTTGTCCAAGCTGTTTTCATGTTATAGCGGATTTGCCAATTAAAAAAAATAGTATTGGCGTAGTTATCAATGCGAATCCCGATACACATGGAGAAGATGTGAACGCATCATTGGATATTTTACGAGGTATGTTTCCAGATGTAATTTTCGCTACTAATGACATGACAGAAACCCAAGCAATCGGCTTCTTTAGTCAGGTCGATAAAATCATTACGAATTCATATCACTTTGCCTATTGGGCGTTACTAAGTGGGCGACGCATTGATTTAATTGCCTATTCGACTAAGTTTAAAGGGTTATTAGAGTTGTTTAATCTAACTTCTTATCGAGTTTATAAAAAACAAGATACTCAGTCACTCTTTAAGCATTTGGAATCTGCACTGAAATCACCAAATTGGATTCATGCCTCTAATTATGAAGTATTAAAAAGAGAGTTTAGATCATTAAACAATGACTTTGCAAAAAATATTAGCCATTCATCACCACTCACTGTGATTTTAAAAGATCGTTTTAGGAGTGAAAATTGAAAGAAATAGTCATTATAGGAAACGGCGATGTAACTGTTGATTACTCTCAATTAGTTAATTCAGCAGACTTTGTTGTTCGAATTAATGAGCCGAGAAATTATGGAGGTAATTCGGGTACAAAAATAGATGCGTTATGTGTGACTAATTTGTCTACGCCTGGGCGATTATTCGCTAAATATCAAATAATAAAAAAATTATCTTTTATTCAAGAAGTAAGCGAGATTTGGTTTCCTAGACCTTCTAATTACTCACCTTTCCAATTTTGGATCAAGCCTTTTAGCAAAAATATCTTCGCTCAAGCAAATTATCGAAAACACATTGTATCCAGAAATGCTTTAGAAAATAAAGGATTGATTGATTTTACAAAAGATTTATATGCTAATTGTTGTATTGAATTGGATATAAATATTGAATCCACTACCTATTTTCCTAGTACGGGTTATTTAACGATTGCCTATATTCAAGACAGATTTAGATATGAAGATACATGTATAACCCTACTTGGTTTTTCTTTCCAAGGAACACCTTGCCATAAGTGGGATAAAGAGAGAGAAAATGTAATGAAAATGCTAAATGATAGTACGTTAAATTTAAAGTGGGTTGTTTAAATCTATGCTGTTAATATCCGTAATTATTAGCACTTACAATTGGAAAGAAGCACTTGCGCTTTGTCTTGAGAGTTTGTTTTATCAAGATGGTCTACATTTTATCTCTCGTCATAGAAAATTTGCACAATGAAAACTATGGCCACGAACAAAACGATAGGCATCGGAAAGAAAATAACTATCGGTTACTTATACAGCGTATTGATAATAAAAATTTTATTAAAGCCAAAAAAGGCATTTACAAATAGCGATTATTATTTTGATTATAGTAAACGAATGCCGATACTCGATGTTCCTGTGTTGTAAATGATCAAAACGCTAGAAAACGCCTTTGATAGTTTTCGCTAATTATTTTAAATAAAATCTGTTAAGCATTATGAATAAAGTCATTAACCTCAGCAATAGTAAGAGTCGCATAGATATCAATAGCGAAATGAAGAAAACCAAAACTATTCTGACAAAACTGTCATAAATATTCCATTTTCAAGTCATTATGATGAATTATCATAATAATCGTTCCATCTGCCGATGGAATACGATGCTAGATAAACAGCATTTTTATGTTGAGTCTTTATAGATTAAATTACTTGGGCATGTTTTTATCATTGACTCAACGTTAAATTGTTAATTTGGCTGATTATAGTGTACTTGGTATTTGAAGTGGGTGTATCTGATGCACCCACTTTCTTAATTATTTACGAGGAGAATTCAATGTCTAAAAAATTACATAGCCCAAAGGCAGTGCAATCTTCGCCTAAGGGTGATCACGCTGCAAAACATCCATCTGACACGTCGCACCCTCATGTTACACATACAGATTCGCAAACTGCTACAGCGGACGCAACTTCAACGCAAATTGAATTGACTGGCGTTCATCACCATGCACATCCAACTTTGGTTGCTGTTTAATCTGTTTTAATTGCGATGGGAGAGACCTTTTAACCCCTCTCCCATTCAATAATATTTACGGCTAATAATGGAATTAATGAATAAACCATTACTCGTTCCACTCAATACTGGAATTCAGGGTAATGTGGTAATGGAAGAGAATGTCCGACTATATGGTAATTGTGAATTACTGAATGTTTTTATAGGGGCTTTTACCCATGTTGCAAGTGGCGCTTGGTTATTGAATACAGATATTGGGCGCTATTGCTCTATTGGGGATGGTGTTCATATTTTAACGCAACAACCCACTAAAATGCTGACGACAAGCCCAATAATTTATGGTGATATTTTTGATGAATTAGCGATGGTGGCGACAAAAGCGCAATATCCTGTTATACGAAAAACGATAATTGGTAATGACGTGTGGATTGGTTCGGGTGTGAAAATAAAAACGGGTTTAACCATTGGTGATGGTGCTGTGATTGGAGCTGGCGCTGTGGTAACTAAAAATGTTGCGCCTTATTCTGTTGTTGGCGGTGTACCTGCAAAAGTCATTAAAATGCGGTTCCCACCAAAAATTATCGCTAGATTGAATAAAATAGCTTGGTGGCAATACAAATTGACCGATTATCCTTTAGAGTGGGATGATATTGATACGGTTTTAAAACAAATAGAGCAATTAGAATTAGACAAAAAATTATCGCTTTACGTTGCACAAAAATATAACGTTTTTAAAGAAGCAAACGAAGTGAAAGGCCGGCCTATATCACCGTAATCACTGTATAAGTTTTGGGGTGCGGTCACGTTATTTAATTTAGGACATGAATATGAAAAATAAAGGTAAATTACTTGTTATTTGTTTGGGCGCATTGAGTGTTCCTGTTTATTCAGCCACGACGATTACCGATAAAAATACGTATTATGGGCCAGCGAGTTATACGAATATATTGGCAAAAAGTTATTCGCCAAAATTTTCGATAAGTAGCCAAGGTATGACAACTAATCGTGGACGCTATTTACTTTCCACATCGCCTAAAGTGAGCACCACTGCTAATTATTTGTCGATTGGTAGCACCTACAATGCTACTACGGGTTATGTCGCCCAATCCGGAACCATCCCCACCACGACAACTTACGGGGCGTATTTTTCAAAGCTCATTCAAGTAGTTGCAAATTCTTCTGATAATTCGGGTTTTTATCGATTAGATTCACATCTTCATTCTAATTATTCATTAGATGCCGATGAGGCAGATGGTTACAAATTAAAATTTCGAAATAATTTTGGTAAAACTGCCAGTACTTATGGCTACGTTGTATTTTCATACGATTCATCGACTAACCTTTTACGCGCGGAAAAACGCTATATATACCATTTGAACCCTAAGTCGACGACCGATGCACGTGGAAAATCGGTAGTGACTTATTCAGCCACTTATACAGAAGACATGAATTTTGCTAATAAGTATTATGTGAGTTATTCAAAAGGAGTCTATAAATTAGTTCCTCAGCCTTCCTCGGCTACTAAACTTTACTTCTACACGCCTTCAGATGATTATGGCATTCCGAGTCGATTTAATCCGGCAAATACACCTTACGCATCCAATTCAGCTGCGCCGTATTCTTCTAATGTTAGTCCTGACTTAGTGGAATCAGGTAATACCGCGTTTTACACTCGCATTAATACGACCTACCGACCTCAAGTGCAAACCGCTGGAAGTGACGCAAAAAATAAACTCTCAGCCGATCAGTTTTTAGCGACAATTCCAACCAACCTTGCCCCCCAAGGGGATAAATTGCGTTATGCACCGGCTTTATACACTGCATTTAGAGATGCTGCGCTAGCAGGGAAGTTAGCAAGTGCTGCACCAGCAGATGGTGTGCCGGGGCAAAAATTAGTGCCATTTGTTTATTTCACAAATGAAAAAGATGCGGCTGGTCGTTTTCATCCTTTCATGATTATAGTGACCTATACGGTTCCTGGATCACCGCAGGGACTTTTAGATATTCCTGGGCCGCCTTTTTTGGGTAAAGGAAGTTCGACAACGCCTGTAACGCGCTACTCTAATTTAGGGTATTTCATTGTGCGCATACCTATGAAGGATTACGGTCAAGTCAGTAATATCATAGACAATGCAATGCTTCCAAAGAGTGATAATTGGGCAGTTAATTTAGTAACAGATAGTCACTGTGGTGAGCCAAACTCGCCCATTGCAACTTGCCCAATTTATGATAATTATAATTATGCCAGTACTGCCGAAATGGGTGTTTTAATTGACGGCTCTATTATATTTCCACTATTAAATAATGCGTTGATGCCGTCACAATGGAAGGGTGAGCTGTCAACGTATGGGTGTCATGTTTGTCAGGGAGGTGAGGGCCCACATTGTCATTCGGATGCGTTTAATACCGGGCAAAGCATTATTACACTTTACAACGATAATGATTATTTGAATAAATTGCATCCCCCTTTAATTGGGTTTGGCTATGACGGTGTGGCTTTATTTGGTAGTTATCGAAAAAGTAAAGATACCGCTATGGCAGGATACAGTGAGCCGTTAGATGCCTTTGGTGGACATAACCATGATGGTATTGGCTATCACTATCATGCGCATGTGGCGATTCTGCCTGATTCCTACAATGTGAACAGTAATGGATTTAAGATTGAAGCGAAAAACACACCCGTGAATGTACTTTTGAAAGGTGCATGGGCAGGAAATATCAATTCAGTGCCTTATTTTGGCTATCGAGCGGATTTTATGACGAATAAGCATTTAGGCGGCATGTAAGTCATGGTCGTTATCAATAGATAGCTAGCGCTTTCGCTTATGAATATATTACTTATCGAAGATGAAAAGCGAATTAGGGATTTTGTTTGCTGTGGTTTTCGTGAGCAAGGCTTTGTGGTCGATTGCTGTGACAATGGCGATGAGGGATTTCAAAAAGCACGTTCACGTGAGTACAGTGCCATTGTTTTAGATATTATGTTGCCGGGACGAGACGGTTTATCAATATTAGGTTCGCTTAGAAAATTAGGAATTAATACACCGGTAATCCTACTTACTGCTCGCAATGAACTCGGCGATAGAATTGAAGGGCTCAATTTAGGGGCAGATGATTATCTTTCAAAGCCTTTTTTTGTGGAAGAGCTAATTGCACGTATTCATGCGTTGCAGCGTCGAGTCACTGGCGATAGACAAAATAATATTGTTTCGGGAAATTTTAGACTGGATCGAATTCATCGAGAAGTATATTGGTGCGAACAATCCGTAGGTTTGACGGGGAGAGAGTTCAATCTTATTGAATATCTCATGCGCTCACCAGGCAGGGTTTTCACCCGCACGCAAATCATGTCGCATGTATGGGGCTATGATTTTGCACCCAATACGAATGTGGTTGATGTGTGTATTAAACGTATTCGCAAAAAAATTAGTTTAGTCAATGACGATGGATCCCCCATTGAGAGTGTTCGTGGCGTAGGTTATCGCTTTAAAAAATGTGACATGAATCCATGAAAATGTCATTTCGTGTACGGTTGGTTTTAATTATAACGATCTTAACAGGCATTTTATTATCTTGTTTTATAGCCATTATTGGTTGGCGAATCTATGATGAAAAAATGGCTGATTTAGATAACGATATCCAAAGTCACATTGAACGTGAATTATCAAAACGGCGTGATTTAGAGCATTGGTCACGTCAACAAAATAATATCAGCCGATCTATGGGGGCATACATTCCCGATCAAATCGCGTTATGGGTTGAAAATACACAAATTGAACTCTTTCGCTCAACTAATTGGCCAGAAAATGTCGATCCAAGTCAATTACCATGGCGTGATCCGCAAAACCATGATGATATCCTTGGTCAAACAGAGGGTCATCCGCATAAAAAGAAAAAACGTCAATTAGTGGCATTGACTTTGATAACCATTGAGGTGGATCACAAACCATGGCGAATGGGACTTGGAGTGACACCCACTGGCGATAAGATGGCTATGGGCGTTGATATGGAAATGATCGATACGGAGTTAGCCGATTTTCATCACGCCATTTTATTTTCTGTTCCTTTAATGCTCGGTTTACTAGGTCTAAGTGCTTGGTTTATTTCAGGATATGTTTTAACTCCAATTCGAAAACTATCTACTACCATGTCGCATTTAACCGTGAAGGAGTTAGGACAGCGAATCGATTTCGAAAATAAAGATAAGGAGTTTGCACAACTTATTGACATATTTAATTCGATGCTTGAGCG
>ERZ1034363.1718-NODE-1718-length-11744-cov-14.080398_pt1 | contig 11744 bp, 24 predicted proteins | sample MGYA00520616_ERZ1034363 | MGnify/ENA primary metagenome ERZ1034363 (study PRJEB33736, sample SAMEA104284506) | Azolla filiculoides | biome: Urban; feature: Water surface; material: Ditch water | place: Netherlands | collected 2015-10-28 | depth 0-0.1 m ...
TGCTGATATTGCTCAGATTACACTGGCAAAATCCTCAGACGTTAATGCTGTCAAAGCAGCAACAGCCATTGCTTTTGGTTTACTTCCAAGTGAAACCAAACTTCAACGTGGTACAGTCAACTTTGCCGTAGATACAGGTACAGCTAATAGCTATGTGACCACTCTTGATGCGTCAATTACCACTTATACCGACGGCTTACAGGTGGTATTTAGACCGCTAAATAGTAATACCGGTACGTCCACACTTAACTTAAATGGTCTTGGTGCAAAGTCAATTGTTCTAACGAATAGTGATCCAATTCAAGCAGGGCACATTAGCGCAGGGGCGATTATTGATGTTCGCTACAGTACAGCAACAGGCTTCTTCCATCTAACACCAAATTCAGCTATCTATGCACATGATGCTGGAGTTTACGCATCAGATGCTTTAGCTAGTAAAAATGCGGCTGCAACATCTGCTACTAACGCAGCGGCAAGTGCAACTTCGGCAAGCATATCAGCCAGTAACGCGGCAACTAGCGCATCATCAATGGTAGCTAGTGTGGCAAGCTGTACTGCTAGTCAGAGCGCTGCGGCAACATCAGCTACTAATGCGGCAACATCAGCTACTAATGCGGCAACAAGCGCTTCATCTGCGTCTACTCAAGCAAGCAATGCGTCTACTTCAGCAAGTGCAGCTTCAACTTCTGCTACCAACGCTGCAAGCAGTGCTTCAACAGCAACAACACAAGCATCTAACGCATCTACTTCAGCAACAAACGCAGCAAATAGCGCAACAGCCGCAGCCGCTAGTTATGATTCATTTGATGACAGGTATTTAGGCTCAAAAGCATCTGATCCAACGCTTGATAATGACGGTAACGCGCTACTTACCGGTGCGCTCTATTGGAATTCCTCTGCTAATGTAATGAAAGTTTACAATGGGGGGGCGTGGTCAGTAGCTTATGTTAGCGCATCGTCAACAGGCGCATCCATTCGCCCATCGCTACTTCTCGATTTTGCAAATTCAAAGACGCTTGATCCGCGCATTACGTTCACTCGCGCGTCAACAGCAACTTACACAGGTGCGGATGGTTTGATTAAGACTGCTGCAAGCGGTGAAGCACGATTTGATCATAATCCGACAACAGGCGGGTCGTTAGGTCTTTTGATTGAAGAAGCGCGGACTAATTTGCTGACGTATAGTGAGCAGTTTGATAATGCGGCTTGGGCAAAATTGAATACGACCATAACAGCTAACGCTACAACTGCACCAGATGGGACTTTAACTGCTGATAAGTTGGTTGAAGTTACGGCTAACGCTACACATTTCTGTTATGGGGTGAGCTACTCAGCTACAAATACTACTTTAACAGCATCGTTCTATGTTAAACCAGGTGGACGTACCGCTTGTAGATTGCAGATTTCAAACTTTTTAAACCATTCTGCCGTAGTGGACTGCAACTTAACAACTTTTGTCTGCGCCAACCAGACCATTGGTGAGCTTGACTACTCTGCTGTATCAGGCACTGTAACAGATGTCGGTGGCGGATGGCGTCGATGCTCTATCACGTGTGTCAAAGGGTCTGTTAATAGCACTAACATTGCGTCTATTGAAATCCAGCAAAGCTATGGTGTGTCATCCTACACAGGCGACGGCACATCTGGCATTTACATCTGGGGCGCACAACTAGAAGTAGGGGCATTTGCAACTAGTTATATTCCGTCAAATGATACATTCACTTCACGCGCATCAACTGGTTCATTCATTGGCTCAAATGGTTTGATTCAATCTGCTGCGGCTAATGTTGCTCGGTATAATTACAATCCTTTGAACTTAGCGTTATCGCCTAAGTTATTGTTAGAACCTGCTGCGACTAATTTGCTGACTTATAGTGAACAGTTTGATAATGCGGCTTGGACTAAATCGAATGCGACCATAACAGCTAATGCGACAACTGCACCTGACGGGACGGTAACTGCTGATAAGTTGGTGGAAGGAACTGGAACAAACACTACGTCTACTTTATCTAATATACAAACACTAACAAACGCCATTCACACAATATCCTGCTTCGCAAAGGCAGGAGAGCGCACACAGATATGCTTATCCTATTGGGACGGCGTAGTAAATAGAGGTAGATATTTCGACTTGTCCGCTGGGACGGTTGGCGGTGAGCTAGGTTCATCAACAACCGCAACCATAACATCGGTTGGAAATGGTTGGTACTTATGTGCTGTTACAGGTTCAACCGCATCTGCGGCAGGAACTTGCATTGGAAGCATCAGAACCGCAGTAAGTGGAAGCATCTACTATACAGGCTACGGTACATCCGGCGTTTATATCTGGGGCGCACAACTAGAAACCGGGACATCTGCAACCAGCTACATCCCGACAGTTGCTAGTCAAGTAACGCGAGCCGCTGACGTATCGAGTTCAGCGCAAACAACCCGCGCGGCAGATAACGCTGTGATGACTGGGACTAACTTTAGTTCTTGGTATCGGCAGGATGAGGGGACGGTGTTTGTTAAGGCTGATTGCTTTAGTAAAGCAACATATCCAATGCTGTATGGATTCACGGAAACTACAGCCAACATAAATAACCAACACTGTTGTTTCATACAAAACGGGACAACTCCAGTTATCGATATATGGGAATCTGGGACTTCGCAATCCAGTTTAATTTCTAGCAGTATAACTAATGGATCTACATTTTTAATAGCTGATACTTACAAACAAAATAGTTTTGCGAGTAGTTTAAACGGGATAGCGCCCGTGACAGATATTTCAGGAAATATACCATTAGTAATAACTAGAATGGAAATTGGGACTAGAAACTTAGGTCTTGGGTACAGTGGTCACATCGCCAAACTAGCCTACTACCCCAAACGCTTAACCAACGCAGAATTACAATCAATCACAACGGTGTAACATGAAAAACTATTACTTAAAATTTGTAGATCACGCTGACCTTGAAGATACGTTGGTTGCGGCTGGACTGGCGGAAACGTATCAAGAGGTATTCACCCCTCGCGTTACGCTCGACGTGATTGGCATCATCCACAAGCCAACGGGCAAAATGCTAACTACCGAAGATGGCTTGCAATACCCAGAGATGTTGCCGATTGACGGGTATCACGCAAACTTAAAAGCAGAATTAACTGAGGAGCAAGAAGCCTTGTTGCCTTTAATCCCTGCTCCAACAACTCCTTATCGCGTATGGGCAGGTGAATAATGGCTAGTTTTACAGGTACACTACCAAATCAAGTTCCAACTAACTCGGATTTAGGCGAGTTAGCATATATAGATGTAGAAGGTTTACCCTATTTACCTCTCGATGGCGGCACGATGACGGGTGATATTGTTTTTAATAGTGGTCAAACGGTATCTGCAACATCTTTAAAATCCGCAACTACTAATATTGCTATTAGTTCGGCAACTGCCCCCACAGCGGGGCAAGTATTAACAGCAACAAGTTCAACTGCCGCTACATGGCAAAGTGCTGCGTCAGCAGGTTCGCTTTTAAGAATGACGGTTTTTACTGCATCTGGAACATGGACTAAAGGTGCTGGGACTAATAACATCCGCGTGACGGTAACTGGTGGTGGAGGTGGAGGTAGCGGAGGAGCGCCTAGTTCAGCTAATTTATATGGGGCTTCTGGTGGGGCAGGCGGAACAAGTATTAAATTTTTAAGTGCCGCTAGCCTTACCACTGTGGGTGTAACTGTAGGCGCGGCTGGCATTGGTGGCAGCGTAGCTGGGAGCGGTACAGATGGAGGAATTAGTAGCTTTGGAGCTAACGGAACTGGAAACGGTGGTCAAGCGGCTGCGTATTCTGGTGGCAATGGTATCGCTGGCAACGGGGGGAGCGCATCTAATGGTGATATAAATGTATATGGTGGGAAAGGGATGTCAAGTATTGGAACAGGAACGTCAAACTCAATAAAACTTGCTGGGGGTTCTAGTTATTGGGGAGGGTCTTCTAACGCTAATGCTGCGTATGGAGCGGGTGGAACAGGTGGTTCACCAAGTGGAGCGGCTGATAATGGCGGAGCGGGCATTGTAATCGTAGAGGAATTCGCATAATGAATAATTACGCAGTAATAGAAAATAATTTAGTAGTCAATAATGTCGTATCAGAACCAGAATATGCGGCAGAACAAGGTTGGATTCTAATGCCAGAAGCCGTGGGGATTGGTTGGTCATATGCTAACGGTAATTTTGTAAATGAAAATATACCCATTATAGATGAGAAAGTAACTGAGGTGCAGGTGCAATCAGCATTAGATGTTTTTGCTCAAGAAAAGGGGTTTGATAATATCAATGACGCGGCTTCATACGCTAATTCAACCAATGAAGTTTGGGCAAAAGAAGCTATTCATGCTATCGCTATGCGCGATACAGCATGGCAAGCGTTTTATGATAATAAGCCGTTACCTAACATGATTTGGAGCTAACAATGCCAGATGAAGCCTGCCGCTTGGCAAAAGCAGAAAACGAAATAGCCAATTTGAAATCAGATATTCACGAACAGTCTAAAAAACTGGACGCAATCATCAAGTCTATTGATGAAATGAAAGCTGACCAGAGTCGGTACAAAGGCTTCATTGGTGGAGTGGTTTTTGCTGTTGGTGCGTTGTTTTCTTTCCTAACATGGTGGACAGGTAATCGGTAATGGAATTCCTACAATTCGCCACTGATGTCGGTTTTCCCATAGCGGCTGCCTGTGTGGGGATGTACTTTGTATTCCTCACCATTAAGTTCCTGCTTGATAGCGTACTTGAAAAGATCAAAAGCCTCATTGGTATCATCAAGCAGCTTGATAGACGAGTGACAGCTATGTCAGAGGACATTGTTAAGATTGATGTGCTAATGACAGAAACGCTTGATATGCCTATTGAGAAAGAGAAGGTGGCGCGTTTTGAAAATCCTAAAGAAAAGCGAGTGGACTAATGGACATTGATGCGCTTGCTAAGTATATCAACCAATATGGCTTTCCCATTATTGCATCGGGCAGCATGGGGTATATCGTGTACTTCGTTTGGCTTTGGGCAACCTCTATAGTTAAGCCAATTTTAACTGAAACAACGGATGCGCTAATCGAGCTAATAGACCAAATACGTTTGCTCGATAACGACATGATCCGCTTAACACAAAAATTGATAACTGTACTTTCTATGAGAGCAAAGAAATGAACATTGGTAAAAAAGGTCTAGCGTTAATTAAAGAGTTTGAAGGTTGTAAATTAACTTCTTACAAATGCCCTGCGGGTGTGTGGACAATTGGTATCGGATCAACGCGATACTCAGATGGTAGCGCAGTGCGGCAAGGTCAAACTTTAGCGAATGAAGAAGCTGCTCTACTGCTATTATCTAAAACCTTAGCACCTTACGAACACGCGGTAAATGCCATTAAAGTAGAGTTATCTCAAAATGAATTCGATGCTTTAGTATCGCTCGCCTACAATATCGGAGCAGGTAATTTAGCCAGTTCGACACTAGTCAAAATGCTCAAAGCCGGTGACAGTAAAGCGGAGATTGCAAAGCAGTTTTTGCGTTGGGATAAAGCAAATGGAAAACCACTTGCCGGTCTTACGCGACGACGCAATGCCGAAGCAGAGTTATTCTTAACGCCCTAATAAAAAGCCGCTTTTCAGCGGCTTTGTTCTATCTGTAATTGGTTTTTGCTAACCCATCGTAGGTAGGCTTGTTCCGGTGACTTACCAGTACAAGTTATAGTGTCGTCCCACTCAGTATAGCAAACCCAAAGTTTACCTACTTTTATTAGCTTGGGTTTCATTGGGTATCCCTGCACTCTGCATTGCACCATCGTCTACTGTAGCCAACATATTCACCGCACGTCCAGCAAAGACCTGTTGGATTTGTGGTATCAATATTGGCGGCTTTTTTGCGGATAATTCCAATTGCTTTATCACGCATCATTTCTTCATGTTGCGCTGCTAAATCTGTATTCCCTTCTTCTGTTGCCATCTTGTTGTTTCTCGTTAGGTCGGTCTGTCTTGGCAGCGACCATAGGTTAATGGGTGGCAGTACCAAGTCAGACCATGTAATCATGTTTAAAACTTTTTACTAAGTCTATTTAAGTACCAATTGGCTTTGTCTAAATCCTCTTTGGCTTTGCCTTTGTTGCGAAAGCGCCATAAGTATTTGAACGCATTGCCGCGTAAATAGCCTACAAATTCATCTGGCGTAAGCATTGCTTCCATCGCTTCAATACATTCTATTTTACCAGTTTTATAATGCGATGGTGAATTCACCATGTCTTCATTACCGGCAGGTTGCGCTGACGGAGCTGACCAGTAAGCGATGGTGTTACCATGTTCATCTTTTAGCGAATTGTGCACACTGTCACCTGTTAGCATAATGTCATCTCCAATGCGCTGCATGGCGCGTTATAAAAATTTCTTTGAATAAATCGTTTACACATTTTGTTATCTATGTGTGAGGTTATATATCGCTTGCGTGTTCCGCGCTGCGCTTGCACACCAACGGATATACTGCACATTTTACATATCGTTTTGTCTTTTGCAAAAAGGATATGTGGCTTTTGAATAGCGCATATTTCACATTGTCTAAGGTCGCTCATAATCAATTTCCTTAAAGCAACTTTGGTCTGGTGGTAACAATCGGCTCGGGTATTTCACCTTCAATTGTAAAGTCAGACGCTTTAAAATCTGTGCGGGTGGGCGTGTAAACCATTTTTACTTCGTCCATACCGGTGTAATACGCAATCATCGTTTCTGCCGTATCCACATGAGATGGTTCATTATAGACGTGCGCATCTCCCCACATCCACGTCATTGATCCAACTTTAAGTCCAGCATGATGAGCAAACCACATGAGCATCGCCCAAGATTGAATCCAGTTGTGTGGTACGCCAAGAAGCATATCTGCGCTACGTTGATAGGTCTTCATACTCAAACGTCCGTTACGCACGAAGAACTGCACGATTATGCTATGGCAACACGTTGGCGTGTTGAGGTTGTCATTTGCTTCTGTAATAAACGCCATTTCCCCTGCATTCCATGTTGTCATCAAAAGTCTACGACTGTTTGGATTGTTCTTTAGAGCTTCTTGGATGAATCTAACTTGATCGAAACAATTATGGTCGTCCACTCTAAAATCATAAAACGTACTATTTATTAATTGTTCACCATATCCAGTCACCAAATGACCATCTTCAGATAATTGACCTTTCCACCAATCAAGGAGTTCCTCTGGGCATTTACTATCACCAGACAAGAACCACTCCATTTCGCGCAGTGCTTTTTTCCATGCGGTTTTGCGCAGTGTAACAAGTGGTGTTGTGGTGAAAGTCACATTAGGCAAATCAAAATGCGAGAACACTTTGTGGTTTCGTGTTTTGATCATATCACCAGCATTTATGATTTCTTTTAAGATACAAACGTATTTTTTGTTAGCTAAACTCATTTCTTTTCCTCAGTGAGTGTGTAAGGGTGGCACGATAAATTCCATCTTGTCATTATCATATCTAGTGACTTTAATACAAAGTCTTGTCTAACTGCCGCACTCTCACAGCTCGGCTTGTCTGCAAAAGTTGTTGTGGTTTGAGTAATCTTACTTTGCGCAAAGATAGTGCTGATTAAAATATAAGCTATTGGACTAATCATTTGTCATCTCCGATGTGACGGTATTCATTTTTGTGATAAAAACAACATGTAGCAGCACATCCTATCCATTCATTTTCTGTGTTTTTAATCTCAAACTCAACCCACGGGTCATGCCGACGTGCAGCAACTTCCGCGTACTTGGTCATTAGTGTTGCGTGTGGGTGCGGTGTGACTACTGGCGTAGGTCTTTCAATTATTACTGAATCCCATAAGTCTGAACCTGACCATAATTCTGACCCTAACGATTCGGTAACCCAATACAATCTTAATTGCGCTTTAGTTGCGTGTTTTGGCGCATCTTTCCAGTCTACTTCAAACTGTATTGTTGTTTGCTTTTCGTTCCACTCACACAAATCTTCGTGGTAACTTGTGGCGGTTGATGTAACACTTGCCATTTTTACCAATTGCTTTATCTGTTCTTCAGTTAATAACGCCATGTTACACTCCCGTACTTCCAAAGCCACCCTCACCACGCTCAGTCACTGTGCTGAACTCCTCAACTTCTACGTATTCATTTAAATTAATAGGTATAGTTAGTAATTGTGCGATTCTATCCCCAACATTAACATCGTATGGTACATCAGAATGATTATATAAATGTACCAACACTTCGCCACTATACCCGCTATCTATGCACCCTGCGCCAACTTCAATCTTGTGTTTAACAGATAACCCACTTCTTGACCAAAGTAACCCAACATATCCTTCCGGTACATTTATTATTAAATCCGTAAACACAATGGCATCGCTTTTTGCAGGGATAATTGCCGATTTACTAGCTTTAACGTCTTGACCGGCATCAAGTCTTTTGTTTCTTGTTAAACTTCCTTTTTTTATTTCACCTTTTACATCAACAATGCGTCCTAATTCATCTCTAATAATACGTCTATCATCTGCGTGCCTTGCTGAATGTTCCGCTAAAGTTGTTAATTCTAAGTTAGTTAAATTATTGTTAAGTCTGTTACCATCAGCATGATGAATAACATAAGCTGGATTTAAATACCAGTTGTCGTTTATTTCAATTAAATAATCGTAATCATTAACACTTCGTAAATATTCCTCATATATTAATCTATGAAGCAGCATATACCCATCGTAATGCGCTAACGGATGATTGGTCGCTCTTACTAATATATATCCATAAGACGAAGTACGAATATCAGAAATATGGCTACTGTTTAATTCACCCTTCAATCCAAATTGATGATTATTTTCACCATTCATAATTTCTTTTCTAGCCATAGAGCTACATAATCTTGAACAAGTTATTTTATCTTTATGCACTCTTTTTTCTAAATGACTTAGTTTTAAATGGAATGGTGTTTTGCAGATGTAACACGTTACGTTATTTTCAGCCATTTTAATTTACCTTGTATTTTTTTAAAATTTCATCAATTTTGTTCATTGTTTTTGATTTCAATACACCTTGTTCTGACATCCACTTTCGTACTTCAATCAACACACCAACCAATTCGTCAATATCACGTTCATAAGAATTCGATTCAATTTTCATTTTGTTCTCCTCGTAGTTCATCGGCTTTTTCTTTAAGTCTGTCAATTCTGTCTAGCAATGTTTCGTCCAATGGCTTTATCTCACTTAATCCAGCAATTGCTAAATCAAGTAATACTAAAAATTCAGCAGTTGCATTGGTTCTAGTTTCACTTTTCATTTCATCAAGTGTGTTTTTCATTTTTCAATTCCTGTGCATAATTTATAAATTTCGTCAACGGTATAGCATTGTTTTGATGACGATTTAATGCAGTCTACTGTCACGTCTTTTTCGTGCATGATACCTACAAACATAAACGTAAAAACCAACAGTATTGCACCAAGGGTAAACATATATTCATTCATTTCCTCCCTCCAAAACAATATCAGTTAAGTCACCAATAATTTTAATCAGCTCGTCAGTGTGGTGGTCTGGTACATTACTTTGCATAAAGACATACATCTCTAAACCCGACAACAACTTTAAGATGCGCAGTGCTTGTTCTTTATTCATACATTCCCCCTTGCTTTGCTGATTGCATCGTGGCATATTATTTTGTACTTACAAAGTTTAATTGCTGCGTCGTGATAACCTTGTTCATTGCAATAGGATTCAATATCAGCAAACGCATTTGATGCTTGGTCTAATTCGCTAATCAGCTTGGTAATCGTTTGCGCTTGCTGTTGTACTTTTCTTTCCATGTATGTTTCGCTCATTTTGTTCTCTCCAATATTGTTTTAAGTTAAGCCTTGTGTGATCCATATCTATGTCATACTGCAGGTTTAATTCGTCCATCATTCTTGGTCGTGACTTCCTGCCGTAGTAATAAAATTTACCACACTTGGTTACTGGCATTTTGAAAAGCCACAACTGACGCAAGTAATACAACCATCCATCAATATTAAAGATTTGGTGTTACATGATGTACATAACTCAGCGTTCTTAATACCTTCTTCGCCTACTTCTTCACGCTTTGCTTTAATGAACGCCTGTTGATGCTCATCAACTACAGTCTTAATCACACCAATGGATTTTAAATGTTGCTCAATTACACTGCCAATCTCAGCTACGAGTGATGGCATATACACGCCACCTCGTTTGTAGTACCCACCCTTCGGGTCAAAAACATTCTTGAGTTCTTCTACAAGGAAAGTAGAGTCACCACCTTTGCGCCATACAGCAGACACCAATCGTGTTAATGCAAGTACCCATTGGAAATGATCCATGTTTTTAGAATTGATGAACATCTCGTAAGGATGATGAACACCATCAAGCACCATATCGTTAATTGTTATGTACAAAGCGTGTTCAGACTGTGGCGTTTTGACCTTGTACGTTGTACCGGTTAAACAGTTTGGTCTTACTAAGTTTTCGTGCATAGATTGAACTGCTGCTGGGATTTCAGTTGTCAAGGAATCCTTTACAACTACTTGGTATCCTACAATTTTCTTTTCAATTTTCTGTGGCATCGGTAACTCCTGCTTTATCATCTGAAATAACGTCAAAGAATCGCTCTCTTTCCGCTTTATTTAAATTAGCTAAGGCTTTGTATAGCTTTCTGCTTTCGCCGTTGTGTTGACGTATTAAACGTCTACATCGTGCTTGGAATTGCTCCTCATTCAAATCGTTAATGAGTCCAAGTGTAAATACCTCACTGGTAAATCTGTCTTTTAAAAAAGGTGACAAGCCAATAAAGATTTGCGAGATGTTCATCGCTGATGTCTAACCTCGTTAAATATTGGTCGTATTTCATGGCATTGGTCGCATTCCCTGTAAAGTCTATCTCGGTAAATTCGCCAATACTCATGTTTACAATTTGTCGAATTTGGACTTGGCGTTACCGGTATTACTTTTCGCACCTTATCTATTGCCATAAGTAAATTCCCAGTAAAACCAAAGCACCTATGAAAACCGCCAATGCTGCTGCATCCTCAATTGCCATCTGCGTACTCCACCAAGAAGCACACAATCATCACCACAATCCCTGTCCAAAATATTATCTCACCCATTTTTAGCTAACTCCTGTAACATATATTTAATATCATTACTTTCTTTTACACTTCGCAATCTTTGTTTTTTCAACTGCTTACGTTCATTTTTAAGATCAATCAACCTATTCTCTAAATGCTCTTTTAATGGTATCTGTTTCATCTCGCGCCTGCCTGTATTTCACCGCGTGTATTTCTTTCCATCTCATAAACGCTAAAAATCTTACCGTCATGGATAATGAATTCACCAATGGATGTTTTGATAACTTCGTGATAGTTTCTGTGCGCACTTACAACGATTAAAAAACATATCAATACCCCAGAAAAAAATGAAGTTATTGCAATCCAAATAACATCTGTTTTCATTGCACTGTCCCCGTTGATGCGTCGTTGCAGATAGCGGTGATAATACGAGCCGGGCGTTTGCTCATCTGATAAGCACCAATAGCAAGATTGTATTCTTGCTGAGCATTAGTGCAAGCAGTCATGCTGTCATAGGGGATCACACTTGTTGTATAGGCAATGCGTTCCACTTGCGTAGTTTTACCTTTTTTGTCGATAGTGGTTTCGACAGTTAAAAATGACATGGTTAATGTCAGTGAAGCTGCAAATAAACTCATCGTCCATTCTCCTTA
>ERZ1034363.1719-NODE-1719-length-11744-cov-4.174338_pt1 | contig 11744 bp, 9 predicted proteins | sample MGYA00520616_ERZ1034363 | MGnify/ENA primary metagenome ERZ1034363 (study PRJEB33736, sample SAMEA104284506) | Azolla filiculoides | biome: Urban; feature: Water surface; material: Ditch water | place: Netherlands | collected 2015-10-28 | depth 0-0.1 m ...
ACCAAGGTATGGATTCAGGAGGTAAAGCACAACAAACCGCCTTTACCAGAGGACTTCTATTACGCCATGGCATACAAGCGGGAATTGACGACCCGCATTCGCTTGCCCGGAGAACGGCCTGAATTTACCAAGGGCGAATTGCTTTGGTTCGACATCTACGCACGCCTGCGCTGGTTAGAGGAGTGTTGGATGCATGGCAAGCTGGAGCGCTTTATTGACCTGAAGGTGAACACCGGTCACGAGGTCTTGTTTGCTGCTCCTGACACAGAAGCAGAAGCGGTTGGGCGTGATGCCATCATTGATGCTGCCTACAATGCAATGAACCTAGAGGTTGAAGCAATATTGGCAGCGGAGGATATTTCCCGGGAGGAGGCGGAGAAGATAGCCTCGAAACAGACCAAAACCCGCGAGGATGAAATCCTGCTCAAGCGTCACTTGATCCAATCGCATCTGGGCAAACTTCCGTTCACCTTCGAGAATATTCGCGAAACGCTGGCCAAAGGCCACTTGCGCAAGCGCAAGCATATCCAGCAGATGAACCTTGGCATTGAGGCCAACATCGAAAAGGACAAACTGGAACGCGCCAAGAGTAAGCGTGCTGTGACGGACTATTCGCACCGCACCAAGGAGTTCGAAGGCTTTACTGCGCTGCTAGAAGCCGCAGGGATCGACTACTCCCGCATGTGCGCCAATGTCGTGGCCATGTTCGAGGCCAAGCAGCGGCTCAATGCCATTGTTAAGGTGGAAAAACCTCGGTCGCCAGCGCGACGGGCAGCATTTGATGCCTTTAACGCTGAAACGTCAGGAATCGATATCGCGGTCAGTCGGGAACAGATGCTGGCTGTTGCGAATCTCTATTTCCGGAACATGCACGATTACAACCTGTTCTTCGGCTGCCGCATCAAGGACCCGACCAATGAGCGAAACCAGGCGAAGGTTTGGAATGCAACGTTTGGCCATTTTGGCTTGCCCGTGCGAGCCCTAAAAAAGGGGGCTCGCGATGCGCAAGTGACCGTGTATGAGATCAATTGTACTCAGGATGGGTTGCTACAGATGGCGATGGCTGGAAGGTTGGCTGTCACTGCGTGACATATCTCGGCGGCTCAGCGCGAGGCCACAGATTGACAGGACAGGAGGGGGCTGAAAAGATCAATAATTTTCCAGTCCATGCTGCATCGGCTGCATCACAGCAAGGCAAACAAGCATTTGGATTAGCCCTCTATATTATCTCTACCTCGTTACCGGACTTGAATCGGATGCGCATAAACGCCATGTCTCGATTTGCTCGATTCAGAGTAGGGCCGCTGGGGAACAAATCTATACGCTCAACGAAAGTTCTGATTTGCTCAAAAATCCCCTCGCGAATTACTCGAAGCTGAAGCTCGTCTGTTGCCTGCTTCATTGCCTTGAATAGCATCAAAAGCGATTTAATCCTCGAGCGACCCGTATCGCCAGACATTCGTTCAATGGTTAGTTCTGCAGTTATGAGTGTAAGGTCTTTTTCCGACGCATCCTTGGCCGCCTCCAAGTCCTTTAGGCGCTTTACCAAACCGGGGAGAGGATCTTCTTCAATGGCAACGTAGAGATTGGTTATCTTCTTTTCCGTGCCTTCAAGCACGCCCAGCAGCCTTACACGCTCTGCTTCAAGGTGTTCAAGTTTTTCGCTTTTCCTCCCACCGAATATCGCCCCCAAATCGACATGGGGAACTTGAAAAAGAAAAGCGCCTTCTATATCTCGATAGTTCCAGCGAATAATTTCACATTGCGTCTTGCCAATTCGCGCGCCATAACAAATAAGGTATTTGTCAGTACGATTGTGCTTCTTGGAAACGTTTGTAGAAATTTGCATCCTAGCGCCGCAATACCCACAATAAACCAGACCTGAGAACAGATTGGTTACACCATGCCCTCGCTTAATCCCTGGCGCTCCAACATCGCCGCGAGTTCTACGCTTAGTGCGCAGCGATCTGACATAGTCGAATTCCTCTTTGGTGATAACTGCGGGGAAATAGCCCTCTGAAATTCTCCCTCCGGTTTCAAACGCACCGTAAGTTGCATGGTTCATCGTCAACTTTTGGATGTAGGAAGGATGCCATTCGCCGGCCTTGTTCCAACCAGAGATTTCGGAGTTCAGCTTCCGAACGATGGTGTCTTGGCTTAGACCGTCCTTGATCATCACAAAAATACGTCTGACGACCTCCGCGCGCTCCGGGATCAATTCAATTTTCCCATCAACAACACGCATCCATTTCGGCACGGCTTTGGTTATTAGCTTGTGATTTTTTAGGCCTTCATCGAGCTTTCTCTGCCATGCTTTGCCTACTCGATCAGATTTTGTAAGCGATTCCTCATGCGCTCGAAGCATGATGAGAATCGAGACCATCAACTGCATCGGATTTTCGCTGACAGATTCATGCGAATACACCTGCTTATCCGACAGAGTAACTATGGTGATGCCTGCGGTGAGAATCGCGGAGAATTGATTCAATGCGTCCAAGACCTGCGCCCGCGACAAACGATCCAGCGATTCAACCAGCAGGTATGACCCTTTGGGCACTCTGCCATCTTCAATTGCGCGAAGGAACGCCCCTAGCCGCCCTTTGGTGACGTTGGTTTTATCAAAAGCAGATCGACCCAAGTCATCTAGCTTGAGCGATGTATCCAAGGTGAGGCAATGTTCTTGAGCATATTTTTCCGATGCTTCAAGTTGCCGCCTGTGGGAATCCCCTTTTCTCTGCTCTGCGCTAGAGAAGCGAATGTATGAGTACGCGATCATGACCAGATACTAGCAAACAATGTTTTACTAGTCCCCAAATCTTGATGCGGGTTTTCATGTCAGCAGTCCATCGAGAAAGTCATCATCGGGATCGGGCAGCCCCCAGTGCGCTTCGTAGATCGGGCCGCGAAAATACAGGCCGTCGGGCGAAAAGGTGGGCGCCGCCAGTTTGCGGTCCTGCATTTTCAAAAGCTCATCCATCCAGCCGGGCGACTGATCGCCCTTGCCGATGGCGACCAGGCTGCCGACCAGATTGCGCACCATGTGATGCAGGAAGGCACTGGCCTCGAAATCGAAGACGAACATGTTGCCGCGCCGGCGGACCTCGGCGCGGGTCATGGTTTTGAGCGGCGACTTGGCCTGACAGCCAGCAGCGCGAAAAGCCGAGAAATCGTGCTCGCCGAGCAGACGGGCGCTGGCCGCCTGCATGGCAGCCAGTTCAAGCGGCACATGGCACCAGCCAACCCGCCCCGCCCACAGCCCCGGCCGTTGTGGCCGGTTGAGCAGGAGATACCGATAGCGCCGGCCACGGGCACTGAAACGTGCATGGAATTCGTCATCGACCACTTGCGCCCAACGCACGGCAACACCTGCCGGCAGATTGGAATTGACGCCACGCACCCACGCCGTCAGCGGCCGCTCGACCTCGGTCTCGAAATGCACGACCTGATGACTGGCATGAACGCCGGCATCGGTCCGCCCGGCACACATGACGCCGACCGGCACACCGGCAATTTCGCGCAGCGCGGCCTCCAGCGCATCCTGCACCGTGCCGCCGCCGGCCTGGCTTTGCCAGCCATGGAAGGCGCTGCCACAGTATTCAAGCCCCAGGGCAATTCTCACAGCAAGGTCGCTCCCATCAAAACAAGGCCAGCCAACGCGACAAGCACGCTGTCGCGACGCAGCCACGGCACCCGGTCCAGGCACAGGGTCTCCTGCCCCGCACTCACTGGTGCCTGAACGGCCAGCATCTGCCGCCAGGCGCCTTTTTCGGGCGGCACCTGGAGATAGTCGAGAACCAGCGACAGGCGAACGACGAGACGCTCGATATCGATGCCCAGAGCACGCAGCGGCTGCAACAGCCCCCAGAGGCCACCCAGCATGCCCTGGCGGCCAAGCCGGACGAAGAGCCAGGCCAGACAGGCAAGCATCGCGACCAGGCGGGCCGCCTGCAGACTGGCTTCAGCCATGCCTTCATAGGTCGGCGCCCAGGCCAGGTCATGCAGCGCCTCGCCTGGCGTGTTGTAGGCGAGAATCAGCCATAGGGTGAGCAGCAACCAGCGCGCCCGCCAGACGTAGCCCCACCAGCGGCCGGCCAGCGCCGGCGCCTGCAGCAGGGCAAGGGCCGTCAGCGCGGCGAGACCGGCATAGCCAACGAATTGAACGCCAATAACCGCTGCCAGCCAGATGATCAATGCGCAAGAAGGATGCAAAACCGGGCTCCCAAAATGCACACAGCCCCTTGCGGGGCCATGTGCCGATCACAAGCCTGAATTCTACCCGCCTATACGGCCAAGTATCGTCCGCGCCTGTTCAACCAGATCAACCGAACCTTCAGACAGCACTTCCTGAAGCAGCTCACGAGCCCCTTCGTGGTCGCCCATTTCTTCATAGGCCTTGGCCAGATCGAGCTTGGTATTGACCTCTTCCCATTGCTCGTTATGCACCGGGGCGTCGGCCATCCCGGTATCTCCGGCCGGCGTGCCTTCGAGCGGAGCCGATTCGGGAGGCGCCGAAAGATCGAGGTTGATCGAACCGATATCGAATTCCTGTGTGCCCATGGGCTGCCCAAGGAACATCGAATCAGTCAGCTTGACGTCGAAATCAAGCGAATCGGCATCGGCAGCACCGCCGACCACAACGGTCCGGTCAAAGCTGTCGGATTGATCATCGCCGCCAAAATTGAGCATATTGCCGTCGACCATGGTATCGCTGCCGACAACGCTGTTCACCACGGTTTGCGTCATCGGTGAAGGCGCATCCAGCAGCGCATCGGGGGCCGCGTCAAAACCCGGCTGATCATCCTGAGGCATGGCATTGACACCGCCCGTACCGACGAAAGTACCCAGCCCGACGTCCATGTCGTCAGCCATATCGCTGCTCGTCATGGGCATGACGAGCGTGCCTTCCGGCGAGAAATCGGGGGCCGACGCGTACGGCTCCTCGGCCTGAACCGGCTCGACCACATTCTGGTCAAGCCCCATGCCTTCGGCGCCAAGATCAACCGGAGCAGGAGCCGGCTCGACCTCGGAGGCCTGCACCAGTTCGTTCCCCAGATCGAAATCGAGGGCGTCGGAGTCGCTGCCGGTAACGACGGTATCGGTATAGGCGTCGACACTGGCTTCGGCGGACTGCACCGGGGCGCTTTCGGCAGGCGCTGCTTCGCTACCCAGATCAAAGTCGAGCATCAACTCATCCGCACCGAGGTTCAGTTCTTCCGGCTCGGCCGGTTCGGCGGCCTGCAGATCCGCTTCGGTCGGCAGGACCAGGGTATCGCGCTCGAAACCATCGATTACCTCCGGCATCTCGCCGACGGGTTCTTCCGCCACGAGCGGCTCGGCTTCAGGCAGGCTTGCCAGTGGCTCGGGCGAGCTTTCCGGCAGTTCAGGGGCGGCATCAGGGATATCGGCCGACGGAGCGTAAATGGGTGCTTCCGCCACTTCATGAATACCCGATCCGGAATACAGCGGATTATTGGGATCAAGAGCGGCGCCCAGCGCGGCAACCTTCGCCCAGTCCGGACCAACGCCGGCAGTCTGGGCATACAGTTCGCTGGCCAACGTTTCAAACTGTTTCACACTCTGGCGATTGGCGTAGATTTCGAGCAGCTTGGCATGGATGGCTGTGCGCTGTGGGTCCTTCTGCAGGGCCTCAAGCAGGATTTCCTCGGCCTGGGTGTCACGGCCATAGGCCATGTAAACGTCGGCCTCGGCCACCGGATCGACCTCGTCGGTATCGATGGTGCCCGGACCGGTCTGGCTGAATTCGCCGGTCTGCGGGGGAACGTTGCCCGTATCGATACTCTGGCCACCCGTCATGCGGAATACGGAATTGGGGCCGAGGCTGGACGGCATCGGCAAAACCGTCGTTTCGGAAGCGGCCTTCCTGGTCCGGCGGCGACTGAACATGAAGTAACCGGCAAGCAGGGCCAGGATGCCACCTCCACCCACCAGGGGCAGTGAATCCTCAAGCAGGGAATCGACGACGCCGGGCTCTTCTGCAGCCGGCGGCGGTGGCGGAAGCTCCGCCTTGGGTGCCGGCGGCTTCGGAGCCTCGACAGGCTTGGGTGCTTCAACCGGCTTCGCTACCTCAACCGGCTTGGGCGGCTCAACAGGTGCGGCGGCTTCGGGCGCCTTGGGCGGCTCGACAACCTTCGGCGGTTCAACCGGCTTGGCCACTTCGACCGGCTTGGCGGCCTCGACGGGCTTGGGTGGCTCGACGGGCTTGGCAGCCGCGGCCACTTTGGGTTCTTCCTTCTTGACCGGCTGCTGTAGCTCTGCCAGCTTCTGGTTCTTCATTTCCAGCAGCTTTTGCAGGTCAGTCACATTCTTTTCGAGGGTCTGCAAACGGCCCTGCGCGTCATTGAGTGCCTTTTCGCGCGCCAGCTGCTCGGCCGTCTCGGCCGCCTTGCCGGCAGCTGCACCCTTGGCCGCAGCGTCGGTCCGCGCAACCTTGACCTGATCCTTGCTTTGCTCAGCCGGAGCAGCCTTCTCTTCGACCTTTGCGGTGATTTTGCCGGCGCTGGCCTGAGAGGCCGCAGCATCGGCCGCCGGCGCCTTGGCCGTGGTAGCAGCAAGCTTTTGGCGATAATCGTTCCAGTCACGCGCCTGGGCGACATAGACTTTCTTCGCTTCAGCCGGCGATACGGCCTCGACCGCCGATTTTTCGGGAATGCTCAGGATCGCGCCGGCTTTCAGGCGATTGACATTCTGGGCGATGAAGGCATCCGGATTGCTCTGGAATAATCCAACCAGCATCTGCTCCAGAGAAACGCCGTCATGCTTGTTCTCGGCGGCAATCTTGCGCAGCGTGTCGCCTTGCTTGACGAGCCGGGTGCCGGTGCTCTCCGGCGCCGCCTTCGGCTCTGCAGCGGCCTTGGGTGCAGCCTTCGGTTCCGGTGCCGGACGCGGCGCAGCCTTGACCGGCGCAGGCCGGCTTTCCCCTGCACTGCCACCACCGCGCACCGTCTCGACGATGCGCGCTTCGGCGACCGGGCGCGACGCCTGCTGGGCAGTCATTTCCGGTGGGTCGAGCAGGAAGGTGTACTCGCGGACCAGACGCCCGGCCGGCCAGTTCAGCTCAACCAGGAAATCGAGGAAGGGTTCATTGATCGGCTTGACCGAACTGACCTTGACGACCGACTGGCCACCGGGTCTTTTTTCGACGGTGAACCGGAGATCCATCAGGACCGAGGCGAAATCGACGCCAGCCTGCTTGAATGTATCCTGCGGAGCGAGACGCGCGGTCATCCCCCCCAGTTCATCCTTGCTTGCACCGATCTCAAGCTCGGCCCGCAGCGGCTGGCCGATACCTGACAAAACCGTCAGTTTGCCCAGGCCAGCGGCCTCTGCAAGCCACGGGGAAATTGAAAGACAAGAAGCAACAGCAAGCGCAGCAGCGCGTTTCTTGAACTTGGTATGGACTGTTCCGTTCACGGCTAAACCCTGAGCGTCAATTTTGGGACTTTCAAATTAACATCATGTACTTAGCAATGCAAGCTGAATTAGTTTCTCAATCAATGATATTGTCATACAACAGCCAAATAAAAAGCCGGGGTAATTTCCCCGGCTTTTGGCAAAAATATCAAGCCAATCAGGCGTCAAGCAGAATACGCAGCATGCGACGCAGCGGCTCGGCCGCGCCCCACAGCAGCTGGTCGCCGCAGGTAAAGGCAGCGAGGTATTCCGGGCCCATCGCCATTTTGTGCAGACGGCCGACCGGCACCGTCAGCGTACCGGTCACGGCGGCCGGGGTCAGCTCGCGCTCGGAGATCTCGCGATCATTCGGCACGACCTTGGCCCACGGATTGGCCTTGGCCAGCATGTCGCTGATTTCGTCGAGCGGCACATCCTTCTTGAGCTTGATGGTCAGCGCCTGGCTGTGGCAGCGCATGGCACCGATACGAACGCACAGGCCGTCGATGGGGATCGAACCGGCCGAACGGAACGCCGGCTTGCCGAGGATCTTGTTGCATTCGGCGCCGCCCTTCCATTCTTCCTTGGACTGACCGTTTTCGTAGGGCACGTCGATCCACGGGATGAGCGAGCCGGCGAGCGGCGTGTTGCGGAAGTTCTTCTTCGGGAAGGCGTCGGAGCGGATGGTCTCGGCGACCTTGCGGTCGATGTCGAGAATAGCCGAGGCCGGATCGGCCAGCAGGTCGGCGACGGATGCGTGAATCGCCCCCATCTGGGAAATCAGCTCGCGCATGTTCTGCGCGCCGGCGCCCGAGGCCGCCTGATAGGTCATCGAGGTCGCCCATTCGATCAGGTCGTTCTGGAACAGGCCGCCGAGGCCCATCAGCATCAGCGAGACAGTGCAGTTGCCGCCGATCCAGTTCTTGCCACCCTTGCCCAGCGCGTCCTTGATGACGTGCATGTTGACCGGGTCGAGCACGATCACCGCGTCGTCAGCCATGCGCAGCGAAGACGCGGCGTCGATCCAGTGACCGTTCCAGCCGGTGGCGCGCAGCTTGCCGAAGACTTCCTTGGTGTAGTCGCCACCCTGGCAGGTGATGATGATATCGCAGGCCTTCAGGGCGTCGATATTCGAGGCATCCTGAAGCGGCAGGGAGGCTTCCTTGCCGCCAAAGGACGGGGCCTTGCCGCCGGCAGCGGACGTCGAAAAATAGACGGGGTCGATATGGGCGAAATCGCCCTCTTCCACCATCCGCTGCATCAGCACGGAGCCAACCATGCCACGCCAACCGACCAGACCAACCTTCTTCATAACTCTCTCTCCGAATATAAGCTTTGTTTAACGCACGAATGCGTCTTCCGGTTTACGCCAACGCTGCCAGTACGGCGTCGCCCATTTCCTTTGTACCAACCTTGGTCGTCCCGCGCTCGTAAATGTCGCCGGTTCGATAGCCCTGGGCAAGCACCTTTTTGACCGCGTTTTCGACGCGCAGTGCCTGCTCTTCGAGACCAAAGGTGTAACGCAGCAGCATCGCCACCGACAGGATGGTAGCCAGCGGATTGGCCACGCCCTGGCCGGCGATATCCGGTGCCGAGCCGTGCGAGGGCTCGTACATGCCCTTGTTATTGGCATCGAGCGAGGCCGAAGGGAGCATGCCGATGGAGCCGGTGAGCATCGAGGCTTCGTCCGACAGGATGTCGCCGAACATGTTGCCGGTGACCATCACGTCGAACTGCTTGGGTGCCTTGACCAGTTGCATCGCGGCGTTATCGACCAGCATGTGGCTGAGTTCGACATCCGGGTAGTCGTGGGCGATCTCGATCATCACGTCGCGCCAGAGCTGAGTGGTTTCGAGCACATTCATCTTATCCACAGAGCACAGCTTCTTGTTGCGCTTCTGCGCAGCCTGGAAGGCGACATGACCGATACGGCGGATTTCCGACTCGCTGTAGACCATGGTATTGAAGCCGACGCGCTCGCCGTTTTCTTCACGGATACCGCGCGGCTGGCCGAAGTAGATGTCGCCGGTCAGTTCGCGGACAATCAGGATGTCGAGACCCGAAACCACTTCCGGCTTGAGCGTCGAGGCATTGGCCAGTTCCGGATAGAGAATCGCCGGACGGAGGTTGGCGAACAGGCCGAGATCCTTGCGGATACCGAGCAGACCACGTTCCGGGCGGAGTTCGCGGGCAAGCACGTCCCATTTCGGGCCGCCGACGGCGCCGAGCAGAATGGCATCGGCTTCGGCGGTCAGCTTCTTGGTCGCTTCCGGATACGGCGTACCGGTCGCATCAACCGCCCCGCCGCCGATCAGACCTTCTTCCAGCTCCAGCTTGTTGAGGTCGAGCGACTTGAGCACACGCACCGCTTCAGCAACAATTTCCGGACCAATGCCGTCACCCGGCAGAACACAAACTTTCATAACAACTCCTTAGGATCGAGGATCCAGCCCCCAATGACCAATTACCAATAACGAATCACCGCCTCAACTAAACAGCCAGGGCTGGCTGATGCGACGCTTATCTTCAAATTCGCGGATTTTTTCGGCATGACGCAGGGTCAGGCCGATGTCGTCCCAGCCATTGATCAGGCACTCCTTGCGGAAAGCGTCGATGGCGAAGGGAATGCCGTAGCCATCCGGGCGGATCACGGCCTGCGCCTGCAGATCAACGACCAGCTTGTAGCCCGGCGTCGCCTCGACCTGTGCAAAGAGGGCGGCGATTTCAGCTGCCGGCAGGACGATGGGGACAATGCCGTTCTTGTAGCAGTTGTTGAAGAAGATGTCGGCAAAGGATTCGGCGATGATCGCCTTGAAGCCGAAATCGAGCAGCGCCCAAGGCGCATGCTCGCGCGAACTGCCGCAGCCGAAATTGGCGCGCGTCAGGAGCACTTCGGCCCCTTGGTAACGCGCCTGATTGAGCACGAAATTCGGATTCTTTGGCCGCCCCGAGGCATCCTGCCCGGGCTCACCGACATCCATGTAGCGCCACTCATCAAAGGCATTCGGGCCAAAACCCGAGCGCTTGATCGATTTCAGGAACTGCTTCGGGATGATCGCATCGGTATCGACGTTATTGCGGTCGAGGGGTGCGACCAGACCTTCCAGACGAACGAATTTATCCATTACTCCACCGCTTTCTGCACGGCTTCGCCGCTCTTCTTGAGGGCACCACCGACGGCCTCGCCGCCCTTCTGCAGAGCACCCCCGACCACCTCGCCACCCTTCTGCAAGACCTCGCCGGTCTTTTCGGCACCGATAGCGACATCCTTCTTGACGCCCTGGGCGGTGTTGCAGGCGGCCAGACCCAATACGGCCAACACGACAAATAAATGTTTCATGATCGTCGCTCCTTCTTACAGAACGTCGCGGACATCGGCGAAACGGCCGGCAATCGCCGCCGCTGCTGCCATCGCCGGGCTGACCAGATGGGTACGCCCACCCGGCCCCTGCCGACCTTCAAAATTGCGGTTCGAGGTCGAGGCACAACGCTCGCCCGGCTCCAGACGGTCGGCATTCATGGCCAGACACATCGAGCAACCCGGCTCGCGCCACTCGAAACCGGCGGCCAGAAAGACCTTGTCCAGACCTTCCGCCTCGGCCTGCCGCTTGACCAGACCGGAACCCGGCACAGCCAGGGCCAGCTTGACGGTGGCGGCGACATGGCGCCCCTTGAGGACGGATGCCGCTTCGCGCAAATCCTCAATGCGCGAGTTGGTACACGAACCGATGAAAACCTTGTCGATGGCGATCTCGTTGATCGGCGTATTGGGATTGAGACCCATGTACTGCAGGGCGCGCTCCATGCCTTCGCGCTTGACCGGATCGGCCTGCTTGGCCGGATCGGGAACCACGGCGTCGATGGCGACAACGTGGTTGTAGGGCAGCGCCAGGTACATGACGCCGTCGACGATCAGCGGCGTTGCCTGGAAGGACGCCGGGATGCCGGTCTGGTAGATCCAGCGCGGCGCCAGTTGCCGGACATTGGCACGGTCGATGGCGGCCAGCGGCGAGAAGCGCTGGTTGGAATAGTCGCGCCCGTAGGACAGCCAGTTGGCCGCGTCCTGCGGCGCGGCGAGCAGGCGCTGGTCGTCGACCGGGGCGGCAAGGGCGAGCGAGGTGGCAGCGAGTGCCGCGGCCGATAGCCATGGCGCGAGGTGGCGGTTTTGCATGGGGTGGGCTCCGACGAAAAGGCAATGCAGGCGGCGATCAGGAGCGCAGTATTGCAGTGTGGTGGGGGCCGTCATAGGGCAATTTGCCCAGCGAGCGCCGTGTTTTTTCCTGGCAGGGGTCGAGAAAGCCAGCGCTGGCGAAGCCTGTAAGAATCGCCCCCCA
>ERZ1034363.1720-NODE-1720-length-11743-cov-4.666124_pt1 | contig 11743 bp, 13 predicted proteins | sample MGYA00520616_ERZ1034363 | MGnify/ENA primary metagenome ERZ1034363 (study PRJEB33736, sample SAMEA104284506) | Azolla filiculoides | biome: Urban; feature: Water surface; material: Ditch water | place: Netherlands | collected 2015-10-28 | depth 0-0.1 m ...
GGCGATCGACGAAGGCAAGACCGTTAAGCAGGTTGAGCAGGAAAAGAAGATTCGCGATGCGGAGCAATCAGCCACACCGCTGAAGACGGATGCCGAAATTCAGGCTGCATCCGCCGAGCGTGACCGTAAAGCCGCTGAAAAACGCGCTAAGCGTGAAGCTGCCGATCAGCAGCGAGCTGCGGATAAGGCGGCTTACGAAGCGCAGCAAGCCGCCAAAAACCAGAAACCTTAATTCACGCCCTGGCTGAGCAGGTAGTCTTCGTAGTTACCCTGGAAGTCGATGACGGTGTGATCTGCCTTGATGTCGATGATGCGTGTCGCCAGCGATGAGACGAATTCGCGGTCATGCGAGATAAAGATCAGCGTGCCCGGGAAAAGATCTAGCGCCGTATTCAGCGATTCGATCGATTCCATGTCCAGGTGATTGGAAGGTTCATCCATCAGCATGACGTTTGAATGCAAGAGCATCATACGACCGAACATCATGCGACCCTGTTCGCCGCCGGAGATCACCTTGACGGGTTTCTTCACGTCATCGCCCGAAAAGAGCAGACGACCCAGGGTACCGCGAATCAGCGTTTCGACATCCGAGCCCTCGTAACCGCCGGCACGGACATAGCCCGAGATCCAGTCGGTGAGGTTTTCATCAGACGCAAAGTCGGCAGCGTGATCCTGTGCGAAGTAACCGATCTTGGCTTTCTCGGTCCACTTGATCGTGCCAGATGTGGGCGTGAGCTCACCTTGCAGCAGTTTGAGTAGGGTGGTTTTACCGACGCCGTTTTCACCGATGATGGCGATCTTTTCACCGGCGTTGACCGTAAGCGACAGATTCTTGAACAGGGGTTCGTTGTCCGGATAGGCGAAACCGAGGTTTTCGATTTCAACCGCCTGACGGTGCAGCTTGTCTTTGTCGTCGTATTCGAAGCGAATCCACGGATACTGGCGTGACGATGGCTTCACGTCTTCCGGTTTCAGCTTGTCGATCAGCTTCATACGGCTGGTGGCCTGCTTGGCCTTCGAGGCGTTGGCCGAGAAGCGGCGGACGAAGGTTTGCAGTTCGGCGATACGTTCTTTGGCCTTGGCGTTGGCATTGGCCTGACGCTCGCGCGCCTGGGTCGACGCTTCCATGAAGTCATCGTAGTTGCCGGCGTAGGTGGTGATCTTGCCGTAGTCCAGATCGGCCATGTGCGTGCACACCTGATTCAGGAAGTGACGGTCATGGGAGATGATGATCATGGTGGCGTTGCGCTCGTTGAGCACGTCTTCCAGCCAGCGGATGGTGTTGATGTCCAGGTTATTGGTTGGCTCATCCAGCAGCAGAATCTCTGGGTTGGCGAACAGGGCTTGCGCCAGCAATACACGCAGCTTCCAGCCGGGGGCGACTTCGCGCATCGGGCCATTGTGCTTGTCGATGGGGATGCCCACGCCGAGCAGCAGTTCACCGGCACGGGCTTCGGCGGTGTAGCCGTCGTATTCGCCGAACTTAACTTCAAGGTCGGCGGCCTTCATGTAATCGTCTTCGGTGGCTTCCGGATTGGCGTAGATGGCGTCGCGTTCCTGCATGCAGGCCCACATTTCTTCGTGGCCTTGCAGTACGACGTCGAGCACGCGCTGATCTTCGTAGGCAAACTGATCCTGGCGCAGATAGGCCATGCGTTCGTTAACATCTTTGGTGACGTTACCGGCGGAAGATTCCAGTGCGCCGCACAGGATCTTCATAAAGGTCGATTTGCCGGCGCCGTTGGCACCGATTAGGCCGTAGCGATAGCCTTCGCCGAATTTAACCGAAACGTTTTCAAAGAGGGGTTTAGCCCCGAACTGCATGGTGATATTGTTTGCGACGAGCATGGAAAATCCAGAAAAGCGTTGCGGCCAGCATTGCTGACCGCTAAGACGATGTTTTTAAAGACGACATTCTACCAGTCGGCACGCTGCAACGCAGCGCCGGCGTGCGGTGCTTCGGGTAAACTTGTCGCATGGTTCCTAATCTGACAACGGCGTTAGCCGGCCCCCTCCATGCACTGGAACAGTGCTTTCTGGATCAGACGACCGCGATTGAGCGGTGGTTTCGTTGTGCCTGGCAGGATCACACGCCCCCGTTTTATGCGTCGGTGGATCTGCGTAACGCCGGTTACAAGCTGGCACCGGTGGATACCAACCTCTTTCCGGGCGGCTTTAATAATCTGAATCCGGCGTTTTATCCGCTGTGTATTCAGGCGATTCAAACCGCTATTGAGAAATACTGTCCGGATGCGCGCAATATGCTGCTCATCCCGGAAAACCACACACGTAACCAGTTTTACCTAAAGAACGTGGCTACCCTGGCGGGCGTGCTGCGTCAGGCCGGGCTAACGGTGCGCCTGGGTTCGGTGTCGCCGGAAATTACGGCGCCGGTTACGCTGGATCTGGATGACGGCCAGACGTTGCATCTGGAGCCGTTACAACTGAATAACGGGCGCTGGGGCGTGGCTGGTTTCGAGCCATGCATGGTGTTGCTGAACAACGATCTGTCGGCCGGCGTGCCGGACATTCTGCAAGCACCGACGGGTCAGATACTGATTCCGCCCGTGCATGCCGGTTGGCATGTGCGTCGTAAGAGCCAGCACTTTGCGGCGTACGACCGCGTGGCTACGGACTTTTCTGCGTTGGTTGGTATCGACTCGTGGCGTATCAATCCCTACTTTTCGACGTGTGAAGACATTAACTTCCATGAACGCGTGGGCGAAGATTGCCTGGCAGCGCGCGTGGATGAACTGCTTAACCGGATTCGTCTGAAATATCGTGAGTACGATATCCAGGCCGATCCGTACGTAGTGGTGAAGGCTGATGCCGGCACCTACGGCATGGGCGTGATGACGGTGCGTGATGCCAGCGAAGTGATCGGGCTTAACCGCAAGCAACGCAACAAGATGAGTGTGATCAAGGAAGGCATGGAAGTGTCGTCCGTGATTATTCAGGAAGGCGTGCCTACGCTGGAAACGATTCGCGATGCGGTGGCCGAGCCGGTGGTCTACATGATGGATCGCTTTGTGGTGGGTGGTTTCTATCGGGTGCACGAAGCGCGTGGCCCGGAAGAAAACCTCAATGCGCCGGGCATGCATTTCGAACCGCTGGCTTTTGAAACGGGCTGCAATCTGCCGGATTACGGCGCCAACCCGGATTCGCCGCCGAACCGTTTTTATGCCTATGGCGTTATCGCCCGTTTGGCGCTGATGGCCGCTGCTTACGAGCTGGAAGCCACGGATCCTTCTGGTATCTGATGGCATGAGCCGGTTGCGCGCCTGGCTGCTGGTTGCCTTTTTAGTACTGGGGCTGACGGCCTGCGGCGATAAAAAACCGGTGACCAGTGAGTCTTTTGTCTTTGGCACCCGGGTTGAGGTGCAAGTGGCGGAAGATGTGTCCGAAGCCAAGGTGCGCGCCGCAGTTGCCAAGGTGCTAGCCGAGTTTGATCGGATGCACCGCACCTATCATGCCTGGCAGCCCTCCGAGTTAACGCAATTGAATGATGCGCTGGCGGCGGGTAAGCGGCATCACGTGTCTAAAGAGATGGCCGAGTTGCTGCTTGAGGCACAGGCATTTTCCAAAGCTTCGTCCGGGTTGTTTGATCCGGGTATTGGCCGGTTGATTGAATTCTGGGGTTTTCATGCCGATAGTTATGCTGCCCAGTTGCCAGATTCAGGCGCGATCAAGGCCTGGCTGAACGCGCATCCGTCGGTGGCGCAATTGACTATCACAGCAGATGACACGGGCGCCTGGGTAAGCAGCAGCAACCGCCAGGTGGCGCTGGACTTTGGCGGTTCGTTAAAAGGTACGGCGCTGGATCGGGCGGCGACTATTCTGCGCGACGCAGGCTTGAATAACGCGCTGATTAATATCGGCGGCAATGTCATGGCGCTTGGTACCCGTTATGGCGCACCCTGGCGTGTGGCTATTCAGGCGCCGCGTTATGCCGGACCGTTGGCTGTACTGGAATTGCATGACGGTGAAGCAACCGGTACATCAGGCGATTATCAGCGTTACTTCGAGGTAGACGGCAAGCGTTATCCGCATCTGCTGGATCCACGTACCGGTTATCCGGCACCGGGCGTGCAGTCCGTAACCATCGTGGTCGATGGGCCGGCTGCTGGAGAGCGATCTGATGTGCTGACCAAGCCTTTGTTTATTGCGGGAGCGAACGACTGGACGGCGATGGCACAGCGTTTGGCCGTGCAGTCTGTGCTGCATGTTGCAGAAGATGGCACGGTGTCTGTGACAGCAAATCTGGCCGACCGGCTGAAATTTCAGCCACATGATGGCAAACTGCCGGATATACGGCGAATTTCCCCATAAAATTAGGCGCTATGACAGAAACATCAACAACGATACCCGTCGGCATTCTGCTTTTGACACACGGCCGTCTGGGTGAAGCCCTGATTGAATGTGCGAGCCACGTCCTGGGCGGTCAGCTGCCGGTTGAGCTGGCGGTGCTGAGCGCTGGTCAGGATGAGCCCGTAGACGAAGTCGAAGCCAAGGCACGCCAATTGCTGGCAACTCTGAATCAGGGCGCGGGCGTACTGGTGCTGACTGATTTGCTGGGTGCAACACCGGCGCGCGTAGCAACGCGCCTGATTGAACCGGGCAAGGTAGAAGCCTTGTCGGGTGTGAGCCTGCCGATGTTGTTGCGCGCAATTAATTATCGCAATCGTTTGTTGCCTGCCTTGGCCAAAAAGGCCTTGTTGGCGGGCACCGAATGTACGGTTGCCATGACGCCTGACTCGGAACGATAAGCCCAGAGACAAACAGATTTCATAGGAATAACCATGACTACAGTGCGCCAGGATGTCGAAATCATTAATAAGCTCGGGCTTCATGCGCGTGCTTCGGCTAAGTTCACACAATTGGCGGGCACCTTCCAGAGTGAAATCTGGTTGGAGCGTAATGGCCGCCGTGTTAACGGTAAGAGCATTATGGGTGTGATGATGCTGGCCGCTGGCAAAGGGACATCGGTAACCATCGAGACAATTGGTGACGATGCCGAGGCGGCAATGACGGCGCTGGTGGGTTTGATTAACGATTACTTCGGCGAAGGCGAGTAAACGCATGAGCTTTACCCTCCACGGTCTTGGCGTTTCTGGTGGCATTGCCATCGGTCAAGCGCAATTGCTGTCACATGCGACGCTGGAGGTTGCCCACTTAACATTGCCGGCGCGTCAGCTGGAAAAAGAAGTAACGCGCTTTGAAGCAGCGGTGGATCGTGTGCGCACCGAACTAGATGAGCTGCGTAACGAGATGGCCGACTCGGCAGCAGAAATGCGCGCCTTTATCGATGTGCATTCATTGATTTTGCAAGATCCCGAACTGGTCGACGTGCCAAAGAATCTGATTCGCGAGCGCGGCTGCAATGCCGAATGGGCGCTGGTGCAGCAGATGGATTATCTGGTGAAACAGTTTGACGCCATTGATGATCCTTATTTGCGCGAACGTAAAGCCGATGTGGTACAGGTGGTGGAACGCGTCATCAAGGAGTTGATGGGGCGCGGCGGCAAGCTGGGCAAAGGTGGTAAAGCCAGCAAAAACGCCAAAGGGGTGAAAGAAGAAGAACAGATTATCGTGGCGCATGATTTGCCACCTTCTGATCTGATTAGCTTCAAGGAACACCGTTTTGCCGCTTTCGTGACGGATGTGGGTGGTGCAACATCGCACACCGCGATTCTGGCGCGGAGCATGGCTATTCCTGCTGTGGTGGGTCTGCGCGGTGCGCGTGAAGTCATTCGCGATGGCGAGTTGCTGATCGTTGATGGTTTTCGTGGGGTCATCATCGTTAACCCCGACGAGCGGGTGCTTGAAGAGTACCGCCTGCGTAAAACCCAGATTGAACTCGAGCGCAGCAAGCTCAAACGGTTGAAGAAAGCCGATCCGCTGACGCTGGATGATGTGCGCGTGGATCTGATGGCGAATATCGAACTGCCGGACGATGTGCAGGCCGTTAAAGACAATGGTGCTGATGGTGTCGGTCTGTTCCGTACAGAGTTTCTGTTTCTTAATCGCCGCGAAATTCCATCAGAAGACGAGCAATACGAGGCTTATCGCAAAGTGGTGAAGGGCATGGCCGGTAAACCGGTCGTGATCCGCACTTACGATTTAGGTGCGGATAAGGCGCTGGACCAGGCGCGTAGCGCCATTAACCCGGCTTTGGGCTTGCGGGGTATTCGTTTGTCTTTGTCGGAGCCGGCGATGTTTGGTGTGCAGCTGCGCGCCATTCTGCGTGCTGCACGCTTTGGACCGGTGCGCATACTGATCCCGATGATTTCCAATGTGCAAGAAGTGGATGCAACGCGTGCCGCATTGGATCGTGCGCGTGAAGACTTGCGCATTCGGCGTGTTTCATTCGGTGAAGACATTCAGCTGGGCGGCATGATTGAAATTCCTGCTGCGGCACTGGCGCTGAATATGTTCCTCAAGCGGTTGGATTTTCTGTCGATTGGTACGAACGATCTGACGCAATACACCTTGGCCATAGACCGGGGTGATGAAGAAGTGGCTGGCCTTTACGATTCGCTGCATCCGGCGGTATTGATGCTGGTAGCGCACGTATTGGCTGGCGGCGAGAAGGCTGGCGTGCCCGTATCGATTTGTGGCGAGTTGGCGGGTAATCCGAAGCTCACACGGTTACTGCTCGGCATGGGTCTGCGTCATTTCTCGATGCACCCCTCACAGATTTTGGAGGTCAAACAGCAGGTCCTGACCTCGGATGTAGGACAATTAGCCCCCATGGTGCGCAAATTGCTGCGCCTGGACGATGCTGCCCAGATTCGTGAGCAGATTCGTCGCCTGAATTTACCGGCCGATCATTCGGCCCATTAACTGATAAGAATAATGAACGATGTCCTTCCCGGCTCGGTCGGTCTAGTCCACCCGCAGACTTTTCACTGTGCAGAACCGCTGCCATTGAAGAGCGGTGCCGTGCTGCCCGAGTTTTCGCTGGTGTATGAAACCTATGGCACGCTCAATGCAGATGCCAGTAATGCCGTGCTTGTTTGCCATGCACTGTCTGGTAATCATCACGTGGCGGGTTACACCGATGCAGCCGACAAAGAAGGTACGCTGGGTTGGTGGGATAACCTCGTCGGACCCGGCAAGCCGCTTGATACGAATAAATTCTTTGTGGTCGGCGTTAATAACCTGGGTGGCTGCTATGGCTCCAGTGGGCCGAATACCGTTAACCCGAAAAACGGCAAACTGTATGGTGCTGATTTTCCGGTAGTGACTGTCGAGGATTGGGTGGTTGCACAGGCTCGCCTGGCAGATCATCTGGGCGTAAAGAGCTGGGCTGCCGTAGTGGGTGGTTCGCTCGGCGGTATGCAGGCATTGCAGTGGACGCTGTCGTATCCGGATCGTTTGCAGCATGCCGTTGTGATTGCATCGGCCCCAACACTGACCGCACAGAACATTGCCTTCAATGAAGTCGCACGTCAGGCCATTCTGACGGACCCGGAGTTTTACGGCGGCCATTACTACGAGCAAGGTGTGGTGCCGGCGCGCGGCCTCAAGCTAGCGCGCATGTTGGGGCACATTACCTATCTGTCTGATGATCAGATGGCGGAGAAATTTGGCCGCTCGCTTAAAGATGGCGCACTGAAGTACAGCTACGAAACCGATTTCCAGATTGAGTCTTACCTGCGTTATCAGGGTGAGAAGTTTTCCGGGTACTTTGATGCCAACACCTATTTGCTCACAACCAAGGCGCTGGATTATTTTGATCCGGCAGGTGCCACCGGTGGCAGTCTAGATGCCGCGTTAGCCGGCGCCAAAGCCGATTTTCTGGTGGTGGCCTTCACAACCGACTGGCGCTTTTCGCCAGAACGTAGCCGCGAAATCATGACGGCCCTGGTGCATAACGGCCGCCGTGTGAGCTATGCCGAGATTGATAGCGTGCATGGTCATGACTCTTTCCTGATGGATGATGCGCAGTACCACGCTGTGTTGCGCACCTACTTCGAGGAGGTGGTGCTATGAGCACGCCAACACGTATGGGCACCCGTTTAGATCTAGCCGATCTGCGCGCCGATCTGGATGCGATTGCTGGCTGGATTAAGCCGGGTGAGCGCGTGCTGGATCTGGGCTGTGGGGATGGCTTGCTATTACGCCGTCTGATGGATGAGAAACAAGTCATCGGTTACGGAATTGAAAAAGATCCTGCGGGCGTTCTGGCGTGTCTCAAGTCTGGCGTGAATGTGATCCAGGTAAACCTGGAGCGCGGTCTGGCCGGGTTCGAAGATGGTGCCTTTGATCATGTGATCATGTCGCTGTCGCTACAGATGATTCAGAATACCGTGGGCCTGTTGAACGAGCTGCTGCGCGTTGGGCATGAGGCGGTGGTGTCGTTCCCGAACTTCGGTTATTACACGCACCGCCAGGCTATTCTGAAGGGGCGTATGCCGGTTTCGGAAAGTCTGCCTTACCAGTGGTTTGATACACCGAACGTGCGCTTCTTTACGATCGCTGATTTCGAAGCGTTGTGTCGTGAGCAGGGCATTGCCATTCTGGAAACCATTGCACTGGATAACGGTGCGCGAGTGACTGAAGATATTAATTTCCTGGCAGATACAGCAATTTATCGTTTGGGCCGTCCATGACTCAGGTGGTTTCAGAACAGAAACCTAGCATGTGGCGCGCTCTCTGGACGCGCCACATGGCTATTTGCGTCCTGATCGGTTTTGCATCGGGTCTGCCGCTCTATCTGTTATTGAATCTGGTGCCAGCCTGGTTGCGTTCGAGCGGTGTCAATCTTAAGACCATTGGTTTATTTGCGCTGATCCAATTTCCCTACACCTGGAAATTTATCTGGGCACCGTTGCTCGATCGTTATGGCCTCAATTTTTTGAAGCTGGGACGGCGTCGCGGTTGGATGCTGGTCACTCAGTTAGGACTCGTCGGCGCAATTGGCGCGCTGGGCGGTTTTGATCCGCACACAGAAATCAGCACCATCATGCTGATCGCCGCCCTGGTGGCGGTGTTTTCTGCGACCCAGGACATTGCGCTGGATGCATTTCGTCGCGAGCTGCTCTCCGATGAAGAGCTGGGTCTGGGTAATTCGGTCTTCGTTAACGCCTATCGTGTTGCTGGCTTGGTGCCGGGCTCCATATCGCTGATCCTGGCCGATCATTTGCCGTGGCCGGAAGTGTTCTGGATTACGGCGGCGTTCATGCTGCCGGGCGTGATTGCTACCTTCTGGGTGAGTGAACCTCAGGGAGATGCGCTGGCACCGCGTACGCTTAAACAAGCGATTGTTGAGCCCTTTAACGAATTCATGGCGCGCGCCGGTTGGAAGAGTGCGCTTACGGTGCTGGCGTTTATTTTCTGCTACAAGCTGGGCGATTCGCTCTGCACCGCATTGGCAACGCCTTTCTATCTGGACATGGGCTACGCTAAAAGCGATATTGGTTTAGTGGCCAAGAATGCGGGTCTGTGGCCTGCGGTGATTGGTGGTTTGCTTGGTGGTTTGTGGATGGTGAAGCTAGGCATCAATCGCGCACTCTGGTTATTCGGTGTGGTGCAAGTGGTGTCGATATTCGGATTTGCCTGGTTGGCATCTGCCGGTGCGCAAGCGAGCATTGGCCCATCGGAGTTAGCAAGTCTGGCGTTGGTCATCGGTTTTGAAGCCCTGGGCGTAGGTCTGGGCACAGCCGCCTTTGTGGCCTTTATTGCCCGTTCGACAAATCGCGCTTACACGGCAACGCAGTTTGCGCTGTTCACTAGCCTGGCGGCTGTGCCGCGCACCTTGGTGAATGCATCGGCGGGTTGGTTGGTCGAACAGATCGGCTGGTATGGCTTCTTCTGGTTGTGCGCTTTCCTCGCGATCCCGGGCATGCTGCTGCTCTTTAAGGTAGCACCCTGGTCTGGTGATGACAGTGGGACGGCCAGCGAGGCACGTGCTGCATGAGTGCAAAAGCACTCATTGCCGCTGCCGAGACTTTGTCCGCCCAGTTGGATGGACTAAATTTTTCGGCACCCGTAACACACGTTTATAACCCGCTGGATTATGCGGGTGCTGCACACACACAGTATCTGACACAGTGGGGCAACCAACCGCAATCACGCCGCGTGATTTTTCTGGGCATGAATCCGGGGCCTTTCGGCATGGTTCAGGTAGGTGTGCCGTTTGGTGAGGTAAGCATCGTGCATGAGTGGTTGCGGATTGATGCACCGATTCAGCAGCCGTTACATATGAACCCCAAGCGCCCCATCGAAGGTTGGGCCTGCACCCGATCAGAAGTCAGCGGGCGACGTTTATGGGGTTTGTTCCGTGACCGGTTCGTAATACCCGAAGCTTTTTTTGCAGAACATTTTGTGGCGAACTATTGTCCACTCGCATTCTTCGACAATGCGCGCAATGTCACGCCGGATAAATTACCTGCCGCTGAAATGGCGCCGGTTATTGATGCCTGTGACGCACATTTGCGAACGCTGGTTGAAACGATGCAGCCCGACTGGGTAGTAGGCGTCGGCGCTTATGCGGAGGCGCAGGCTGTGAGGGCGCTGGCATCAAGCAGCCATCAACCGCGGATTGGTCGTGTGTTGCATCCGAGTCCGGCATCGCCCGCAGCGAATCGCGGTTGGGCAGAAGCCGCAACGCGACAAATGATTGAGCAGGGAATCTGGCGCGCCCAGGTTTAGGCCGGCGAGCAATGCCTGTAAGTTAGGCCAGCAATGGCCCAAGCTTCTGACGAACGAAACGCAGCGTGCGCCAACCGAGCAAGCCTTTGCTTGCCAGTTTGAGTGCGCCTTTGGGTCGCCAGAGGACCAGTACAAAAAGACCCACGCCTACGGCGATCGGGTTTTCACCGATCCAGCGCCGTGTGCGTTCTGCACCTTCAACAACATGATCTGCAGCATTTAGGGCATCGGCGATCGGCGCACAACTTGCCGCCAGCGCGATGCGCTGCTGGCTAATACGCTCCAGCAGCCGCCCGCGTTTTACCGCACGATCAGTCAGCGTTGACATGCTGATCCTGAGCAGGGGGTCTGAGCGCAGCGCGATCGGTTTGCAGTGCCTGCAAACTATCTGAAAAAATATCAGCGCCAGCTTTTGCGTGCGTGCTGGCACGCCAGATGGCGAGCAGGGCGAATAGGGCAAACAAGCCCGTGGCGCTACCCAGAATGACTAATCGCTGTTCCCAATAAGCAACGACCAGCCAGGCGAGCAGTGTCACAACGGTAACGCCCGAGAAAAACACGGCGACCGCCGTAAAAGCAAAGAGTGCGACCAGATGGTCGCGTGCATCGGCGAGCTCCAGACCCAGTAACTCGAGGCGGGTTTGCACCACCCCGAGTAGCTGGCGAAGCTGATCGCGTGCTGCGTCGAGCAGTTTCATGAACGACTTAGTGGCGATTAACGGCGGCCAATCAACACACCGAGTGCCAGACCCAGTGCAGCAGCAATACCCACGGCCTTCCATGGTTCAGTCTGTACAAAGTCATCGGCAGCGTGTGCAGCTGCTTTGGCTTTCTCAGTCGCATAGGCCTGGGCATCGGCCAGCGATACTTTGGCTTCTTGCAGACGCTTCTCCAGGCGACCGCGTAATTCGGTCACTTTTTCGCCAGCCTGACCAGCGGTCGCGCGCAGCAACTCTTCGGTGTCAGCAACGACCAGTTTCAGGTCGGCAACGAGTTTTTCTTTGGAGGCTGTGGTGTTCGACATGTGAATCCTTTCAAAATGTGTCTTCACGAATGCTTATGATGCATCCGCAAACTTAGCCTACGC
>ERZ1034363.1722-NODE-1722-length-11742-cov-4.630862_pt1 | contig 11742 bp, 10 predicted proteins | sample MGYA00520616_ERZ1034363 | MGnify/ENA primary metagenome ERZ1034363 (study PRJEB33736, sample SAMEA104284506) | Azolla filiculoides | biome: Urban; feature: Water surface; material: Ditch water | place: Netherlands | collected 2015-10-28 | depth 0-0.1 m ...
CCATCGTCGGCAGCATGGCCACCGTCTGGCACGGCCAGATCAACCCGCCGCGCCCCGGCGTCATTCGCGAATGGCGTTACGACGAACAGAACATCGTGCTGCAAAAAGGCGAAGAAATGGGCCGCTTCCTGCTCGGCTCGACGGTCGTCATGCTCTTCCCCAAGGACAGCCTCGCCTTCAACCCGGCGTGGACGCCGACCGGCGCCATCCGCATGGGTGAAACGATGGGCAGCCAGCCCGCCTGATCGGGACTATTGCATGCAGATCTGGGTCGATGCCGACGCCTGCCCCGGCGTCATCAAGGAAATCATCTTCCGCGCCGCCGAGCGCCGGCAGATCCAGACCATCCTGGTCGCCAACCAGATGCTGCGCACCCCACCCTCGAAATTCATCCGCGCCATCCAGGTGCCGAGTGGTTTCGACGTGGCAGATGCGCATATCGTCGAGCAACTCTCAGCCGGCGACCTCGTCGTCACCGCGGACATTCCGCTCGCCTCGCTGGTCATCGGGCGCGGCGCCCACGCCATCAACCCGCGCGGCGAGTTGTACACCACGGCAAATATCCAGGAACGTCTGGCCATGCGCAACTTCATGGAAGAACTGCGCGGTGCCGGCGTCGAAACCGGCGGCCCAAGCGCCTTCAGCCAGGGCGACCGGCAGGCATTCGCCAATCAGCTGGATCGCTTTCTGGCGAAGATTCCGCCGCCCTGAGTGGCGCTAGCAGCCTTGCGACTAATTGAGCCGGAAACCCATCACGTTGCTCATCAGATGCAACTGCGGCTGGCTATCCAGCCAGTCCCGCGCGGCAGAAACCGTAGGGCAGACTTCGGTCTGGTAAGAATTGATGCCGCTCAACTCCGGAACGCTCCGGACCAGCGTCGCTAGCGCATCGTCAGTGGTCACAAAGACAATGCGACAATTCGGATTTGAGGCATAGGCGCCATATTGGATCACAGCCGCTTGCGTCAAAGCTTCTGCCGTCAGCTCATATTCGGTCGCTGCCAGAAAATCGTTGATGACGTAATGGACATCATCAAAGCGTGAGTCGCTCTGCACATTTTCGACAGACTGGATGAACTCCCAAGCGCGTACAACCCCCGAAAACTGGTTGATCACACCGTCAGGCTCCCAGAGAGATTCATAAGCCATAGACCACCTTGGTGAATGCCAAATTCGCAAATATGTCTTCTGTGTTATTTGTTCAGAATAGTACAAATAGCAGCACTTTCCCAAGATCATATGCCAAGTATCGGCCATCCGGGTCGCATGGCACTTATCTCTGGCCGAAAATAAAAAGCCCCGGCCGGTCACCCGGCAGGGGCTTTTGCTGCTGTCGGCCGGTATTCCCGGCCGATTATTCCAATTACATCTCGACCGTAGCCGCCTGCTCGACAAACTCCGGAATCTGGTCGAAGTTCATGTAGCGATAGACTTCGGCAGCCTTGGCGTTCACCAGCTTGATCTGCTCCATGTATTCCGCAACGGTCACGATGCGGCCGGCCAGCGCGCACATGGCGGCCAGTTCGGCTGAGCTCAGGTAAACCTGAGTGTCGATACCGAGGCGGTTCGGGAAGTTGCGGGTGGAGGTGGAGATCGCGGTCGAACCCTTGCGGATTTGAGCCTGGTTACCCATACACAGCGAACAACCCGGCATTTCCATACGGGCGCCGGACTTGCCGAGGGTGGCGTAGTAGCCTTCTTCGGTCAGGATCAGCGCATCCATCTTGGTCGGCGGGGCAACCCACAGACGCGTCGGGATGTCGGAACGGCCTTCGAGAACCTTGGCGGCAGCACGGAAGTGGCCGATGTTGGTCATGCAGGAACCGATGAAGACTTCGTCGATCTTGGCGCCGGCGACTTCGGACAGGATCTTGACGTCGTCCGGATCGTTCGGGCAGGCCAGGATCGGCTCGGTGACTTCGGCCAGGTCGATTTCGATGACCGCAGCGTATTGGGCGTTGGCGTCGGCCTTGAGCAGCGTGCCGTTGGCGATCCAGTCTTCCATGGCGTTGATGCGGCGCTTCAGGGTGCGGGCATCGGCGTAGCCTTCGGCGATCATCCACTTCATCAGGGTGATGTTCGAACGCATGTACTCGACCATCGGTTCCTTGTTCAGGGCGACGGCACAGGCAGCAGCGGAACGCTCGGCGGCAGCGTCGGACAGCTCGAAAGCCTGTTCGACCTTGAGGTTCGGCAGACCTTCGATTTCGAGGATGCGGCCGGAGAAGACGTTCTTCTTGCCCTTCTTCTCGACGGTCAGCAGGCCGGCCTTGATGGCGTACAGCGGAATGGCGTTGACCAGGTCACGCAGGGTGATGCCCGGTTGCATTTCGCCCTTGAAGCGGACCAGCACGGATTCCGGCATGTCCAGCGGCATGACGCCGGTGGCGGCGGCAAAGGCAACCAGACCGGAACCGGCCGGGAAGGAGATGCCGATCGGGAAACGGGTGTGCGAGTCACCACCGGTACCGACGGTATCCGGCAGCAGCAGGCGGTTCAGCCAGGAGTGGATGACGCCGTCGCCCGGACGCAGCGCAACGCCGCCACGGGTCGAGATGAAGGACGGCAGTTCGCGGTGCATCTTGACGTCGACCAGCTTCGGATAGGCGGCGGTGTGGCAGAAGGACTGCATGACCAGGTCGGCGGAGAAGCCGAGGCAGGCCAGGTCTTTCAGTTCGTCGCGGGTCATCGGGCCGGTGGTGTCTTGCGAACCCACGGTGGTCATCTTCGGCTCGCAGTAGGTGCCCGGCAGGATGCCGGTCACGCCGCAGGCCTTGCCGACCATCTTCTGGGCCAGCGAGTAGCCCTTGCCGTCGTCGGCCGGGTTTTGCGGCAGGCGGAACAGGGTGGATTGCGGCAGGCCGAGGAATTCGCGGGCCTTGGTCGTCAGGCCACGGCCGATGATCAGCGGAATACGGCCGCCGGCACGGACTTCGTCCATGATCACCGGGGTCTTGAGCTGGGATTCAGCGATCACGGTGCCGTTCTTCAGCGCGGTGACCTTGGCGGTAGCGGCATCGACACGCAGTTCGATTTCGTCGCCCATGTCCATCTGGCCGCAATCGAGTTCGATCGGCAGCGCGCCGGCATCTTCCATGGTGTTGAAGAAGATCGGAGCGATCTTGGAGCCGAGGCAGACGCCACCGAAACGCTTGTTCGGGACGAAGGGGATGTCTTCGCCGGTGAACCACAGCACGGAGTTGGTGGCGGACTTGCGGGAAGAACCGGTACCGACCACGTCACCGACGTAGGCGATCAGGTTGCCCTTGGCAGCCAGCTTTTCCAGTTGCTTCAACGGACCGCGCGAACCCGGCTCGTCGGCTTCGATACCCGGACGCGGGTTCTTCAGCATGGCCAGGGCGTGCAGCGGGATGTCGGGACGCGACCAGGCATCCGGAGCCGGCGACAGGTCGTCGGTATTGGTTTCGCCGGTCACCTTGAAGACGGTCAGCTTCTGCGAAGCCGGGACTTCCGGACGCGAGGTAAACCACTCGGCATCGGCCCACGACTGCATGACGGCAACAGCGTTGGCGTTACCGGCCTTGGCCAGTTCGGCGACATCGTGGAAGAAATCGAAAACCAGCAGGGTCTTCTTCAGGCCTTCGGCAGCAACAGCGCCGCAGGTGGCGCAGCCGAGCAGGTCGATCAGCGGCTTGACGTTGTAACCGCCGAGCATGGTACCGAGCAGTTCGGTGGCTTTCACCTTGGAAATCAGGGAACAGGCTTCTTCGCCCTTGGCGACCTTGGCCAGGAACTCGGCCTTGACCTTGGCGGCATCATCGACGCCAGCCGGCACGCGGTAGGTGATCAGCTCAACCAGAGCAGCTTCTTCGCCCTTCGGCGGATTTTTCAGCAGGGCGACCAGTTCAGTGGTCTGTTGCTTGGACAGGGGCAGCGGGGGGATACCGAGGGCTGCACGCTCTGCAACGTGGGCGCGATAGGCTTCAAGCACGGCGACTTCCTTTCGTAAAGGGTTGCTCTGGGAAACGAATATTTTACGACAACGGCGGCGGCCTGTTCGTTCGAAAAACAATGGTCCGCCACCGTGACTTGCGGGTCTTATATATTTTACAAGAGTAGACGGCGTTTTATCCACCGTTCTCTGCGGCCAAAGCTCATTGGTGCACAGACCTGGCCTCGCCAACTTTGCCCATTTTTTAGGCACACACCCTAAAACCCTTGTTGCTCAATGCATTGCAGCATCTGTCCCGAGCTTATCCACAGCCTTGTCCGACCCGAATGGGGATAAAGAATACACGGTGTCGAGTCGACGTCCCCCCGTTTTCAGTAGCAGTGGGCTTTAGAGTCCGGGGTAAATTTTACTGATGTCTGGGCGAGTGATCTGGCATAAGCAGTAGGGGTCATCCTGCCAAGGGATTTCTTGGGCCGGTTCTGATTCCAGACCGGCCATTTGAAATTTCCGGGATTGAATGAAGGCTTTCATATCCTAGCCACGTCGGGATCGTGCCCAAACCGGTCTATCCCCCCTAGCGGGCAAAAACACCTAACGAAGTAACGCAGCCAATTCTAACCATCAACGTCTCCCCGGAGGAGAAGCAAGAACTAGGTTGAATTAGGGTTACTCAGATCTTCGCGAATATATTTGTAAATTTCCTGGGCAGTGGGACTTTCAAGTGCCGACAGACATTTCAGGTGGTATTTTGTATTCGCTAACAACAACGATATTTTTACCAATGTTTCCTTGCTGACAGTCCCGTACTCTTCGACCTCAAGTTGGATCAATTGAAATGACGAAATTGAATTTCCCAGATAGTGCATTGATGCGGTCATTGCAGCACCAAAAAGTGCTAGTTTTTCGTGGACGGAATCTTCGCTTCCGTTGTCTGTCCCAATAAAAGCTCCAGCAACATATGACAATAAGGAAATTATCGCAGCCACAATTGTCATCATGCCGAGACATGCCTGAACCGGTGCGGCCTCACCGATAAACAACCCGTTTAGCTGCTGAAAAGCGAGCACACCCAGGATCGTTGACACAAACACCAATAACGCAGCCTTCGCGGGCGAGCATAAGGTTTTTCCATTTTTTTTCTTTAGTGCCAATTTCACAACATCCTCAACATTCACTCGTTTATATAAAAACATAAAAAATTTCACTTCAAGGCCGGGCCGTCAGTCTTTTGGAATCCACAGTGTCACCGTCGTCCCCTCTCCGCTCTTGCTGACGATGTCGACACGCCCTCCGTGCAGTTCAATAATTTCCCGAACGATGCTCATACCGAGTCCAGTGCCTGGAATTTTTCCCGAGGTATCGGCCCGGTAGAAGCGTTCGAAAACTCGGGACACTTGATCCGGCGTCATGCCTATTCCGCGATCCGAGATGCGAATCCCGAGCAGACCATCGGAAGAGCATTCACCCTCGTCAATCAAGCTGACCAACACCTGATCACCGCAACCCGGAGAATATTTATAGGCGTTTGACAGGACGTTATTGACGGCCTGCATTAGTTTCTTGCGATCACCCCGGACCCAAAACTGCTGCTGATTGAAAACCTGCTGCCAAGGGGGGTCTCCCTCGTGAGCCTTGAAATTGCTGGCGGCTTCCAGCAGCAATTCTCCTGCGTCAACGCGACTGATATTGAAATCTTTGCCCTGCCGTTGCTCGATCCGAACCAGATCGAGCAATTCGTTGATGATTGATATCATCAGCTCTGACTGCCGATGAATGATCGCCAGAGACTCGGCAAATTCTTCCTCTGGGAAATCCGCCTGCATCATCAGTTCGGCGAAGCCATAAATATTCGCCATCGGCGTGCGTAACTCATGCGCAGCAGTAGACAAAAACTCGCTTTTCAGTCGATCCACTTCCGTCTCGTAGGTGATATCCCGAAAATAAAGAATCTGCGAGACGGCCTCGGCTTCGGCCTTCCTGATGTCAACCTCAAGGACACGCTTGCCCGGGCCGACCAGCTCAAACTGATGTCGATGGCATCTATCGGCATGCTTGACTGAACCGGCTACCTTGTTGGTGCAGAAGGCTTCGAGGCCATTGAATGGACTCCCCGCGACGGACAATTTCCGCAGCTTCTCGGCAAATGCACCCTCATCGAGGCCGGCAATATCTTCCTTCTCGAGACCAGTCATGCGGCTGAACGCCGGACTGACATAGCTGACTCGTCGCTGCTTATCGAAGGAAAGGAAACCATCGGGGCTCAGCGAGAAGATCACCGCCAACTGCTGACGGACCTCCTCCAGAGATGAAAGGGAGCGGATCAGCATGACAAAAAACATCAGAACGATCAGAGTAATCGCAGCGGCTCCGGTAATGACCGTTGTTCGGTGCGCATAATAGGGGACGAGAATGTCATCGATGGAGTCTCCCTGGACGAAACTCAGCTGGTATTCCGGCAATCGGAAATAACCGTATATCCTTTCCTTGGCGTCGACAGCAGCAGTAACACGAAAATTTCCAGAATCAGGTTCCTTGGCGTCAAGGTAAGGTACGTTGCGCAAGGTCTTTCCCAAGCTCGACTCAATTGTCGGGTAACGCGCCATGATCTCGCCGGTATTGCGCACTACGGTCAGGGCGCTTTCGCCCTTGAGCCCAAGCTTTTCAGCAAATCCGGCGAACTGTTCAGGGCTGATCGAAACAACAAGAACGCCATTGAACTGACCGTGTTTGAAAATGGCACGAGTGAGTTGGATCGACCATTTACCGGAGATCTTCCCCTTGAGGGGCTTGCTGATGTAGAGACGATCAGCATTACTTGGAGACTCTTTATGAACTCTGAAATGCTCCCTTTGGCTCAAATCTGTTCGGTCGTTGGACTGCGCCAGATTCGAATAGGCAAGAATCCCATCGCTATCTATCACGGCAACCTGAAAAGTGAGGTCATCTATGTTTTCCTGACGACGCTGTACGATCATGGAAAAACTTTTCCAGTCGCCACTCCACTCATTACGAATATCGAGAATGAACTCGTTGATCCGTTTGAATGTAGATCGAGAGTATTCGGCAAATACGTGCGCCTGCACTAGTGTTCTGACTTCTGCCTCATGCAGGTGTGTTTGCCGACTACGGTAAAGCTCGTAGCTGGCAGCTGCCCATACCAGGCTGATGGCCAGTACCACAATCAGGCTTATCTGGCGTTTCAAAAGAGAACTGGGCTGGTTCATATTCGGCAACTACCGGGTACGCTGCTACGGAAAGCTGAATCAGTCGACATCGCGGCAAAATATAGTGTTGGCATAGGCACTTCGCGCCTCCATTCGACCGAGAAGTGGTTGTATGCTGTCATCAACCTTGAGTCCGAGTACCGTACAAGCGGCACTGGAAAGCCTGGTGACGCGATTCTCGACGGGTGCGCCGATATCCAGCGCATTGGTAAAGACCTCGGCGATACTCACAACCGGAACCAGAAGTTCGTTCAGTGCCAATTCGGGCCGGTGATGACAACGAATGGCGGCGACAATGCTGGCTGGCAATTGCCAGTTTTCGGCAAGCCAGGCCCCAATCTGAGCGTGGTCGACGCCAAACTGTTCGCGTTCGGCCTCCTCAATACCAACCGAATAAGCCAGAGCAAACTCTATCGTCGCGGCAAACTCTTCAGGACAGAAACGATTCAGCCACAATTGGCCGATGTCGTGTAATAGCCCTCCAACCAAGGCCATTTCCGAAAAAATTGGCGCTGAAATATGTAGTGCTACTTCCTGCGCACACACCCCAACCGCTACGCTGTGTTTCCAGTAGTTGTTGGAGGTACGTTGGAATGAGCAATTGACAAACATCGCCATACTGCTAAGAAGCGAAATTTCACGAATCTGTGTAAAGCCGATTAGTGAGGCGGCCGTATAAATGTCCCGGACAGTCGAACGGCTGCGATAGGCGGCCCGATTCGCCTGGGATAGGACCCGCGCCGCAATCACCGGATCGTGAACTATGTAGCTGCAAAGATCATGAATATTGCATTCAGGATCATCCAGCGTTGCCAGAATTTCAGCAACGATGAGTGGCAAGGATGGTAGTTCGGACGACCTCGAAATTACCTCGGTCTTGGTTATCGGTGTTACGCGCATGACTAGGCGTTCCGGTAAGTCAATATCTGATCAAACAAAGCCAATAAGATTGGATCGTTAAAATCAGCACCGGCGAATATTTCCATAACTCGATGGGCAACCCGCGCCATATCGATGGCCACCTGCTCATCGCTTCGCCCATCCGGCTCGGCGATAAAAATGAATTCGGCATAATTGGCAGCCATCTGAGATAAATTATCTTCAGTCAGCACATGGCCCTGCGGCAACGAAAAGCGCTGCAGTCCTTGCCGACTGACATTAAGCGGAGCGGCGAGGGTCATTCCTGCTGCCGCTTCGGCCATTGGTAGATAAATTGTGCGATACCTCATTGGATACTCCTGACTCGATTCGTCACTCTGCCGGGCTATCAACCAGATCACCGGCGATCTTGGCAAATGAAGGATGTATTTTCATAAATGCATCGACGATAGCCGGATCGAAATGGGAAGCACGGGCCCTAGCTATGATGTTGACTGCCAGGCTATGCGACATCGACGGTTTGTAGACCCTTCTTGAGATAAGCGCATCATAAACATCGGCCAATGCCATCAGTCTCGCTGACAAGGGAATTTCAATCCCGGCATGCCCATTTGGATAGCCACTACCGTCCCATTTTTCATGGTGGCCGTATGCAATCTCCCTCGCGACGTGCAGAAAGGAGTTGTACTCTCCAAGCCCTGACTCAGCGAGCGAGATAACCCGAAAGCCATGCTCTGCATGGGTTTTCATAATTTCAAACTCAGCTTCATTCAAAGAGCCCTTCTTGAGCAGGATATGATCTGGAATGGCCACTTTTCCAATGTCATGCAGTGGGGCAGATTTGTAGATCAAGTCGATTGCCTCATCATCCAGTTGCGCCGAGTACGCCGAGTTGTCGCGTAGCTTCAGGGCCAGTTCGCGAACATAGTTCTGGGTCCGGCGCAAATGCCGCCCGGTTTCGTTATCGCGGGTTTCGGCAAGCGACAAAAAAGCAATGATCGTTGCGTCCTGTGTCTTCGCCAGTTGCCGCAACGTATTCTGCAACTCGAGATTACGTTGCGCCAATTGGGTAGTTCGTTCTGAAACCCGATGGTCCAGCGCATCGTTCTGACTAACCAGCATCCTGAGAACCCGGCCATGGCTGACATGGTTGGCAACGCGGGCAAGCAGCAATGCCGGCGATAGCGACTTCTCGATCATATCGAGCATGTCGGCCGACGCCCCGAACTCGACGTTGTGAAGGCTTCCGGGCTCTGTCAGGAAGACAATCGGAATGTCGCGCAGTGCGGGAATTTGTCGTAGTGTTCGGCAGAGTTCCAGATCTTCGCTCGCCGGTACAGCAACATCAATAACGATCAAATCGACCGGCAATCGGGTGTTTACATGCCATATAACATCGTGAATATCGGCATAAGCATGGACGATGTGGCTGGAAGACAGTGCGCCAAACACCGCCGGAGAATCGCCTTCAGCCCTTTTCAGCCAAATCAGATCTGCCTGATCAGCCAAAAACAGGTCATTGGCATACTCTATTGCAGCATTTTTTCCCATACAGTTTATGTCGCCTCACTCGTCAGCGGTCGTCCCGAATCATAGACAAAATGCACACTTCCGCCTGCAAGCTTGGCCTGATACATGGCGATATCTGCGTACTTGAGGAGCGTCTCCTCGTCATCTGTATGGCGTGGATATTCGGCGCATCCCAGGCTGCCGCCAATCGAGACCTGGCCATCATCAAGGTTGATCGGCTCGATCAACTGGTCGATCACGTTCCGGCAAAATCGCCGGATGTCGTCACTGCCGGACAGACCAGGAGCAATGATGACGAACTCGTCACCGCCGATGCGGGCCACGGTGTCACTTTCGCGGACGGCCGCAGCAAGCCGTCGGCCGGCTTCATGCAACACCCGGTCACCGGCATGGTGACCCATCTGGTCGTTGATCGCCTTGAACCGATCGAGATCGACGAAAATCAACGTGAACGGAACCTCACTACGCTTGGCATTCGCTATAGTCTGATGCAGACGATCATGAAAAAGGTGGCGATTAGGCAGGCCGGTCAGGGTGTCGTAATGGGCCAAGTAGGCGAGGCGCTTTTCGGCGCGCGCCAAACGGGAAATATCAGAAAAGATGGCGACGTAACTCAAAACTCGTCCACAGTTGTCAGTCGCTGCACTGATCGTCTGCCATGCCGGATACATCTCGCCATTTCTCCTGCGGTTGTACATTTCACCCTGCCATTTTCCTGTTTCACGCAGGGTTCGCCAGAATTCCGCATAAAACGCCACGTCATGAATCCCCGAGCGAAGCAAACTGGCCTTTCTGCCAATAGCCTCGTGAGCGGCATACCCGGTGATCTGGGAGAAAGCTGGATTGACGGCAACAATTTCACCGTCGATATCGGTGATCATGACGCCTTCAGCTGCGATCTCGAACACCATGGTGGCGATTTTGGTGTCAATTTCGGCTTCGCGAAGATAGGTTATGTTGCGCAAAATCCAGTGCAGTCCGAACAGTTCTCCATCGCGATAGATACGAAAAGCGCTGGCAGCAACTATCAGGGGAAAAGAGTCGTTTGCAGAATGGCGCAGACTCAGTTCGCATTCCTCTTGTGCCCCGGATTTTCCGAACGTGCTATTGGCACGTAACTGGTTATACCGATCGATATAGTTCGGAAGAACCCAGTCAGCGAAGCTTTCGCCAGCCAGTCGCTCTGCTGGCGCTATGGCTGACGCCGCGGGATTGCATTGGAGAATCACCCCGTTGCTGTCAGTGACGAGATGAATGTCGCGCGAACAGCGGAGCATCTCATCAAGCTCGTCGCGGCTTGATTTGAGCCACGCGCAGGTATTCAACAACTCCTGGTTGACGGCTTCCAGCGAGGAGCCTCGAGCGATGCTTTGCCCGAGATCCTCGGCATAGCGATAGAGTTGGTCACGTATCGCAACATCGTTGGAATTTCCTTCGCCTTGCAGGGTCTGCCGGATGGCAGGAAGAACCGGGTAATGATTTGCTGGAGTCATGGTATTAGCACCTCACCGGGCCAATATTTCCTTGATCGCAGACACCAGCTGGAGCGGACTGAAGGGCTTGATGAAATAGGCATCAGCCCCCAGCTTGGTGCCATTGTCATAATCTTGTGCCTGGCCTCGTGCAGTAACCATGACGACGCGTGTTCCGCTCAGATCCGGGTCGGACTTGATTGCTTCAAGGACCTGAAACCCGTCCATTTCCCCGGGCATCATGACATCCAGAACAACCAGTTGCGGCTTACGGGAACGGACTATATCCAACGCGGTACGGCCATCTTCAGCCTCAAGGACCGCAAAGTTTTTACCTAGTGTGATACGCACAAGACGGCGGATATCAGGATGGTCATCAACGAGTAATACTGTGTTCATGGCGTTTGTCTCGAAAATATTTTATCGATCACTATTGGACAAAAACGGTGGCCGAAGGCGTTTACAGGTAGGCCGCCCGACGCACAACGATGTTGTCAACGATGGCCTTGAGCTGAAAAAACGGCACCGGCTTTGTAAAAACCGGCATTTCGGGGGGGAGACCACCAAGAGCGTCAATTTGGGCAATGTCTAGGCCGGTCACCACCACAATCTCCAGCCCATCGCGAAATGACGAAGCGGCGAGCAAGCGGATCATCTGAACGCCATCCATTCCCGGCATCGAAAGGTCGGTAATCATCAGATCTGGCGAGTCCTTGCCAACGCG
>ERZ1034363.1724-NODE-1724-length-11732-cov-2.114286_pt1 | contig 11732 bp, 10 predicted proteins | sample MGYA00520616_ERZ1034363 | MGnify/ENA primary metagenome ERZ1034363 (study PRJEB33736, sample SAMEA104284506) | Azolla filiculoides | biome: Urban; feature: Water surface; material: Ditch water | place: Netherlands | collected 2015-10-28 | depth 0-0.1 m ...
TTTTAGATACAAGTGTTGAGAAAAAAACAAAAGTAGATTTATTTTATAAAATGGTATTTTTTTATCATGTTGATTTTGCAAAAGATGTTTTAAATTACGGTAGTGAAGAAAATTAATGGACGGAAAAAAAAGATTTAATATAAAACAAGGTTTAAAAGTAAATATTGTTTTAAAACAAGACCAAAGAAGTGGGAAACTCACTTCTGGTATTGTAAAAGATATTCTAACAAACTCTGCTGTTCATCCTCACGGAATAAAAGTAAGACTAACTGATGGTCAAGTTGGTCGTGTTCAAGAAATACTCATATAAAGAAAAATATAAGCAAAATTTAAATATAATGCAAAACTTTTTTAGAAAACTCAAAAAATTTAAGTTTCCTAGAATGGGAGTATCGTTTTAACTAAATGTTAAGTTGCACGAGAAGCATGAGTAAAGCTTTAATTACTCAAACCAATTTATATAAAGGAAAGAAATGCCTACAATCAATCAGCTTGTAAGAAATGAGCGAAAAAAAGTTATCAAAAAATCTAAATCGCCAGCATTAAAAGAATGTCCACAAAGAAGAGGAGTATGTACAAGAGTATATACAACTACACCTAAAAAACCTAACTCGGCTTTAAGAAAAGTTGCAAAAGTTAGATTAACTACTGGATTTGAAGTTATTTCATATATCGGTGGAGAAGGTCACAACTTACAAGAACACTCAATTGTTTTAGTAAGAGGGGGAAGAGTTAAGGATTTACCTGGGGTTAAATACCACATCGTAAGAGGTGCTTTAGATACTGCTGGTGTTGCAAACAGAACTGTTGCAAGATCTAAATATGGTACTAAAAAAGCAAAAGCTAAGAAAAAGTAGAAGGATAGAAAATGAGAAGAAGAAAAGCTCCAGTTAGAGAAATAATGGCTGATCCTATCTACAATAGTAAAGTGATCACAAAATTTGTTAATACAGTTATGCAAGATGGTAAAAAATCTACTGCTGAAAAAATTATGTATGGTGCAATTGCTAACCTTGATGCAAGAGGTGAAGCTTCTGGTATTGAATTATTCGAAAGAGCAATTGAAAATGTTAAACCACTTTTAGAAGTAAGATCTAGAAGAGTTGGTGGAGCAACATACCAAGTTCCTGTTGAAGTAAGACCTGTAAGAAGACAAACTTTAGCATTAAGATGGTTAGTAGAATACGCTAGAAAAAGAAATGAAAGAACTATGGTAGAAAGATTAGCTAATGAGTTATTCGAAGCTGCTAATGAAAGAGGTTCATCTTTCAAGAAGAAAGAAGATATGCATAGAATGGCAGAAGCTAATAAAGCATTTGCACATTATAGATGGTAGGAAATACAAATGGCTAGACAAACACCACTTTACAGAGTTAGAAATATTGGTATTGCAGCTCACATCGATGCTGGAAAAACTACAACTACTGAAAGAATTTTATTCTATACAGGTGTTTCACACAAAATTGGTGAGGTTCATGAAGGTGCTGCAACAATGGACTGGATGGAACAAGAGCAAGAAAGAGGTATTACAATTACTTCTGCAGCTACTACTTGTCACTGGAAACACCCAAAATCAGGTGAAGACCTAATGATTAACATCATTGACACTCCAGGTCACGTTGACTTTACTATTGAAGTTGAAAGATCTATGAGGGTTCTTGATGGAGCTGTTGCAGTATTTTGTTCAGTAGGTGGGGTTCAACCACAATCTGAAACTGTTTGGAGACAAGCTAATAAATATAGAGTACCAAGAATGATATTCGTTAATAAAATGGATAGAACTGGTGCAGATTTTTATAACGTTTTAAACCAAGTAAATGAAAGATTAAAATCAAATGCGGTTCCTATTCAATTACCAATAGGTTCAGAAGAAAACTTCAAAGGTGTTGTAGATTTAGTTCAAATGAAAGCTATCGTTTGGGATGAAGATGCTGAAATGGGTTCTAACTACCATTTAGAAGAAATTCCTGCTGATATGATGGAAATTGCACAAGAATATAGAGAAAAAATGATTGAATCAGCTGCTGAATCAATCGAAGAGTTAATGGAAAAATACCTTGAAGGTGAAGAATTAACTGAAGAAGAAATCACAGCTGGATTAAAAGCTGGTTGTTTAAATATGACTATTACTCCAATGACTTGTGGAACTGCATTCAAAAATAAAGGTGTTCAAACTTTACTTGATGCTGTTGCTATGTATTTACCAGCTCCAACTGAAGTTGAAGATATTAAAGGTGAAACTCAAGATGGTGAGCCAGTTATTGTTCCTTCAACTGATGCTGGTGAAGTTGCAGCATTAGCATTTAAAATTATGACTGACCCATTTGTTGGACAGTTAACATTTACAAGAGTTTATAGAGGTATCTTAGAATCAGGTACTTATGTATATAACTCTACAAAAATGAAAAAAGAGAGAATCGGAAGATTACTTAAAATGCACGCTAACAATAGAGAAGAGATTAAAGAGCTTTATGCTGGAGAAATCGGTGCTGTTGTTGGTTTAAAATATACAATTACTGGAGATACATTAGCTTCTGAAAAAGATCCTGTTATCTTAGAAAGAATGGAATTCCCAGAACCAGTTATTTCTGTTGCAGTTGAGCCAAAAACTAAAGCTGACCAAGAAAAAATGGGAATTGCTTTAGGAAAATTAGCTGAAGAAGATCCATCATTCAGAGTTAATACTGATGAAGAAACTGGACAAACTATTATTTCAGGAATGGGTGAATTACACCTTGAAATTCTTGTAGATAGAATGAAAAGAGAATTTAAAGTTGAAGCTGAAGTTGGTGCTCCTCAAGTTGCTTATAGAGAAACAATTAAAAATGCTGTTAAACAAGAGTATAAATACGCAAAACAATCAGGTGGTAAAGGTCAATATGGTCATGTATATTTAACTATTTCTCCATTACCTTCTGATAGTGAAGAAAACTTTATTTTTACAAACTCTATTAAAGGTGGAACAGTTCCAAAAGAATATGTACCTGCTGTTGAAAAAGGTTGTTTTGAAGCAATGCAAGGTGGTATTTTAGCTGGTTATCCAATGGTTAATATTGAAGTAACACTTTATGATGGTTCTTACCATGACGTGGATTCTTCTGAAATGGCATTTAAATTAGCTGCTTCAATGGGATTCAAACAAGGTTGTAGAAGTGCAGCTGCTGGTGCAGTTATTCTTGAACCAATCATGAAAGTTGAAATTGAAACTCCTGAAGATTATATGGGAGATGTTATTGGGGATTGTAATAAAAGAAGAGGACAAGTTCAATCAATGGACGACAGAGCAGGTATCAAATTAGTTACTGCAATGATTCCATTATCTGAAATGTTCGGATACTCTACAGACTTAAGATCTATGTCTCAAGGTAGAGCTACATACTCAATGATTTTTGATAACTATTCAGAAGTTCCAAAAAATGTTTCTGAAGAAATTATTAAAAAGAGAAATGGTTAATTTTTAACTATTTTTTATTAGAAAGGATATGCTTTGCATATCCTTTTTTTTTGCGTTAAATTTATCTAAGTTATTATGAATAATCAGCTAGAATGGTTTATATGAATTTATTAAAAAGAGATGGATTATCTTGAAAATTGAAAAAAATAGTGAACTATTAAACAGTATCAAAAGTGCAGGTATAATTTTAAGACCTTCAAGTCCTGAATTAAAAGAGACTTATTTAAATATAAAAGCGCTATTTGAAAAAGCTAATATTGAAATGTATTTAGAAGATAATTCAGCAAATATGATTAATTTAAAAGGTTATCCTTTAGATGAGTTGTGCAATAAAGTCGATTTTTTAATTTCTGTTGGTGGAGATGGAACACTGCTTTCGGTTGTAAGAAAATCTTTTAAATATGATAAAGCAGTTTTAGGAATAAATCTTGGAACTTTAGGATTTTTAACAGATATTAGTATGGAGCAATTACCAAGTTTTATTGAAGATTTAAAGAATAATATTTATAAAATTGATAACAGAATGATGGTTGAAGGAAGTGTAAATTTAAATAAATTTGTGGCTTTTAATGATATTGTAATTTCAAGAAAATCAATTTCATCAATGATAAAGATTGAAGGAAAAATTAATGGAAAACACTTTAACTCATATTTTGGCGATGGAGTGATTATTTCAACACCAACAGGTTCAACTGCTTATAATTTATCCGTGGGAGGACCAATTGTTTATCCATTAACTGAAGCTTTTATTGTAACTCCTGTTGCACCTCATTCTTTGACTCAAAGACCACTTGTAATGCCTGCCGATTTTGAAATAGAGTTTAAAATAATTGATAATCAAGGGGCTGTAGTTATTGTAGATGGTCAAGATATTTATGAAGTTGAACAAAATCAATCAATAAAAATTAATATTGCAAATAAAAAAGCAAAAATGATACATAGAATACAAAGAGATTATTTTGAAGTGTTAAATGAAAAATTAAGATGGGGAAATTAGTTTGATAACAAGGGTTTATTTAAAAAATTGTTTATCTTTTGAAGAGGTAGATTTAGAATTTAAAAATGGGTTAAATATTTTTACAGGACCAAGTGGTGCTGGAAAATCAATTTTAATGCAAGCAATTTTGTCTTTATTTGCCTTAGCTGATGTAAAAGCAGATTTAGGAGAAGTATTATTAAATGATTCAAAAATTAGTGATGAAATCTATGATTTGTCACTTGATGATGACATAATAATTAAAAGTATCAAAAAAGAAAAAGTAAGATATTTTTTAAATAATCAATCAGTATCTAAAAAAAATCTAAATGATTTCTCAACAAAATTAATTAAACATCTAAATCTAAAAGATACATCAGAATTTGATAGTTTAAAACTTTTGGATTTTTTAGATAAATTAACTTCACAAAATAGTGCAGATTTTATAAATATAAAAGAGCAATTTAATATCCAATATAAAGAGTTTATTCAAACAAAAAAAGAGCTACAACATATCTTGGAAGATGAAAGTAAATTAGAAGATTTAAAAGAGTTTGCACGATTTGAGATTGATAAAATTGAGCAAATTAATCCATCAATTGATGAATATGAAGAGTTAAATTTAATAAAAAAAAGATTGGCAAAAAAAGAAAAAATTGAAGTTGCTATAAAAAAAGCTTCTCCTATTATGGATTTTAGTCACAATGTAACAACAGCTTTAGAGTTGATGGAAGTTAATTCATCTTTTTTTGATGAGACAATAAACGAGTTAAATAATATTTTTGAAAAAACTAATGATTCTTTACACGAATTAGATGATATTAATATTGAAACTGTATTAGATAGAATTGAAAAATTATCAGCTTTACAAAAAAGATTTGGTTCTATTGAAGAGTGTTTAAAATACAAAGAGCAAAAAAAAGCTGAACTTGAATCTTATGAAAATATCTTTTTTCAAAAAGAGAAACTAGAAAAAAAATATGAAAAACTTAATAAAGAACTGTTTGTTTTGGCAAAACAAATATCAACTTATAGAAATAAGAGTTCATTAGTTTTAGAAGAAAAAATAAATGAATATCTTAAGTTTTTGTATTTAAGTAATGCAAAAATATTTTTTAACGAAAAAAATCTAGATTATTCAGGAATTGATGAAATTATTTTTGAATTAAATGGGGTATCTTTAGAAACTATAAGTTCAGGAGAATATAATAGATTAAGGTTGGCTCTTTTAACTTCAATGAGTGAATTTGATATTGTTGATAATGGGATTTTATTTTTAGATGAAATTGATGCAAATTTAAGTGGAAAAGAGAGTGATGCCATTTCAAAAGTATTAAAGAAATTGAGTAATTCATATCAAATATTTGCAATTTCACACCAACCACAATTAACATCAAGTGCAAATCAGCATTTTTTAGTGGATAAAATAAATGGTAAATCTATTGTAAGAGAGTTAAATAATGAAGAAAAAATCAATGAAATTGCAAGAATGATAAGTGGAGAAAAAGTTACTTCTGAAGCTTTTGAATTTGCAAAAAATCTTTTAAAATAGGCTCTTTGAAAGAAGAGTAAATCTATCCCTTATATATTTATTTAAAAATAGATATAATGGCAACCAAAAATTAATTAATATTATAAATAGTTAAAAATTAAAGGAATTATATGAATAATCAAAAAGTAGAGTTATTATCACCTGCTGGAAATTTAGAAAAATTAAAAATTGCTATTAAATACGGTGCTGATGCCGTATATGCAGGAGTTAGTCACTTTAGCTTAAGAATTAGAGCTGGAAAAGAGTTTACATTTGAAACATTTAAAGAGGGAATTGATTATGCCCATGCAAGAGGTAAAAAAGTATATGCAACAATCAATGGATTTCCATTTAACTCTCAAATAGATTTACTAAAAAAACACATAGCTACAATGGCTGCATTAAAGCCAGATGGTTTTATTGTTGCAGCTCCTGGAGTTGTAAAACTATGTCGTGAAATTGCACCTGAAATTGATATTCATCTTTCAACTCAAGCGAATGTTTTAAACTATCTTGATGCTCAAGTTTTTTGGGATTTAGGTGTAAAAAGAATTGTTGTTGCTAGAGAAATTTCACTAAAAGATGTTGTTGAAATAAAAAAACATTTACCAGATATGGAAATAGAAATTTTCGTACATGGTTCTATGTGTTTTGCATATTCAGGTCGTTGTTTAGTAAGTGCTGTTCAAATGGGAAGAGTTCCAAATAGAGGATCTTGTGCAAATGATTGCAGATTTGAATATACATTATATGCAATGAATGAAGATCATGGAACTCTATTTAGACTTGAAGAAGAACCAGGTGTTGGAACATATATTTTTAATTCAAAAGATATGAACTTAGCTTCTCATATAAAAGAGATACTTGATTCTGGTGCAGTTGATTCCCTTAAAATTGAAGGAAGAACAAAATCACCATATTATGCAGCAGTAACTGCAAAAGCATACAGAAATGCAATAGATGATTATTATTCAGGTACTTTTGAATCAGACAAATATCAAAGAGAGTTATTTACAACAAAAAATAGAGGGTTTACTGATGCGTATTTGATTCATAGACCATTTGAAAAAACAGATTCACAAAACCATGATTATGCTCTAAGTAAAGGCTCTTATGAAGTAACAGGACTTGTAACTGAAGATGAAGAACATTTCTTATGTAAATACAAAGTTTATCCAAATGAGGATATTGAAATATTTACTCCAAATGATGAAGTTTTAACTGAGTGTGAAAATGAAATTGGGAAAATTTTCAAAAAAGAGGATGGGTTATATTATATAAACTTCAAAAAAATATTAACAGAGACTAACAAAGAATTAGAATCAGTTCATAGTGGAAATATAAATAAAATAAAACTTCCAGGAACTCTTCCATATTTAACAATGTTTAGAGTTGAAAATATTGACGCTACTGTAGAATAGGGTAAATAAAATAAAATGATATTTTTTAGAGTTTCTCACAATATAAATATCAAAGCCACTGATGGTGCTTTAATTAATTATTTTAAATTTAAAGAACCATCATCTCTAGAAAATGAAACAGTATATGCAACTACTTATGATGATTTCAAAGATATAAAAGATATATTTTTTAGAGTTGATAAAGTAAAATATTTTACAAGAGTATTTAATGAAGTTAATATTAGAGCTTTACAAAATTTTCCAACGGAACTTGGAATTGTAAATTTAGATGAATATATTAATAGAGAAAATACTAATCAAATAACTTGGCAAGATATAAAAAAAGTAGATATTTATAAACAACTAAAAAATATCCAAAAAGATGAAGTAACAATAGCAATTATAGGAAAAGCAGGAAGCAGTATTAGTGAAATGGTTACTTCATGTACTGCTTTGAGAATTTTGCATAAAAAATTAAAAGAGATTTATAAAAATATTAAACTTGATATTTATATAAATGCTTCAAGTAATAGTTTTTACACAAGAGATAAAGAGATATATCAAACGCAAGATTTTATTAATAATGTTTTGCCATTAAGTATTACTACAAAAAAATTATGTGAGTATGATTATTTTATTGATAATAGTCTGTCTCCAAAACTGCTAAATTTAGATTTTCTAAATTATGTGGATGCTTGGCTTTTTAAATTTGGAATAGATTATGAAAAAATAATTGATGATGAAAAATATAATCAAATAAATCTTTCAAATTATAAAGCTTCAGATAACTTAAAAAATAAACTTATTGATTTAAAATCAAAAGGTAAATTACTGTTATTTCATCCATATTCTGCAAATATAAATAAGTCAATTCCTCAGACTATTGCTGTTGATATTCTGAAAGAACTTTTATTAAAAGCAGATGATTATATGATAGTTTCAACACTTTTAATAGATTTAAAAATTAAAGATGATAGATTTATTGACTTAACAAAAGAGTCAAAAAATTTAAATGATTTTATGTATATTATTTCATCTATGGATAAAATTATTACAGCAGATACTTCAACATATCATATAAGTGATGCTTTTATGATACCTACAATTACAATTTTTACAGATAGTAATTATTTGAAAAAGATTAAATATTACAAATATATTTTAACATATTTGAAATAATTTTGCAAAAAAAGCAGTTTATTTATAAATATATTTGCACTAGCTGTTCCATTATTTTCTATGAGTGTTTATGATAGGGTTGTTCCAAATAATGCCACAGATACACTTTTTGTACTAGCTGCTGGTGTAATAATAATTCTTTTATTTGATGTTTTCTTTAAAAGTGTAAGAAATCATATTATTGAAAAAGTAGGAAAAGAGTTAGGTGTCTATTTAGAAGAAGAGTTACTTAAAAGAATTTTGAGTATTCAAGCTCAATATGATACTACTTTAGTTGGAAGTAAAGCCAATTTATTTAGAGAATTAGCAATGGTAAAAGATTTTTTTGCTGCAAAATCACTTGTTCAAGTAATAGATTTTCCATTTTTCTTTATAGCTACAGCTGTTATATTTGTAATCTCTCCAATGATCGCAATTATTCCAATATCAGTGGCAATTCTTGTTTTAGTATTTAATCTTGCTATGCAAGTTCCTATTTCAAATTTAAGTAAAAAAAATATAGAAAATATGCAAGCAAAGCACTCTTATTTAGTTGAAACAATTCAAGGAAGTGAGATAATAAAACTTTCAAATGCTCGTTCTACTAAGCTTTTTAATTGGAGAAATATAATTGCTGTTACAGATTCAATATCTCATAAAATTCAATCATTAAACGTTTTTTCAATGAATGTTTCTCAAACTGTAATACAGTTTGTTACACTTTTAGTAATTATTGTAGGAGTGTATGAAATTTCTAATAAAAGTCTTTCAGTTGGAGGATTAATTGCAATTACAATTTTATCAAGTAGGGCAATGGTTCCTGTAATTCAAGTTTCAATGATGGTTATTAAACTAAAAGAGATAAAAGAGTCATTAAATAATATAAGTGATTTTTGGCATTTACCTTTAGAAAATGATAAAAATATTGAAATAGGTTTAGGAAAAATCAAAGGAAATATTGAATTCAAAAATGTCGAATTTTATTATAAAAATAGTAGATACCCTTCTTTAGAAAATTGTAATATAAAAATAAACGAGGGTGAAAAAGTTGGAATCATTGGTCAAACAGGTGCTGGTAAAAGTACATTTTTACGAATTTTAACAGGACTTGATAGCCCAACTAAAGGGTCTGTTTATTTAGATGGACATGAAATTTCTACAATACATCCTGTTGAAATCAGACAAAATATAGGTGTTATGCCACAAGATCCATTTTTATTTTCAGGAACATTAAAAGAGAATATTGAGTTATCAACTCCTATTAGTAAAGAAAAAATGATGGAGCTAATTAAAATTACTGGTCTTGAGGATTTAGTAAAAAAATCAGGACAAGGTGATGGTTTACAAGTGGGAGAAAGAGGTTGTAATCTATCAGCAGGTCAAAGACATCTTGTTGCACTTGCAAGAGCATTATTAAATAATCCTTCAATTTTACTTTTAGATGAACCAACTACTGGACTTGATGTGGGATTAGAAAAATCGTTAATTACTCATTTAAAACAGATATTAGATAATAAAACATTAATTGTAATAACACATAGATTTGCAGCACTTGAGTTAGTTGATAGGGTAATTGTTCTTAATCAAGGTAAAGTTGTTGCTGATGGTCCTAGAAATGCAGTATTAGCTGCATTACAAGAGAAGAGATAAAATGGTTAATAGCAGATTATTTGAAGATAAAGATTGGAATTATTATACAACAGTAGTTCCTATAATGCTTTTTTTTACAATATTTTTAACATGGGCAGCTTTAAGTAAAGTTGATGAATCAGTAAAAGGAACAGGAAAAGTTGTTCCATCAGGTCAAACAAAAATCATACAAAATCTTGAAGGTGGAATAGTATCAACTATTTTAGTAAATGAAGGTGATAATGTAAAAAAAGGTGATATTATTTATAATCTTTCAAATGCATTTTTTAGTTCAGAATTTATAACAAAAGAGATTGATTTATTAGCATTACAAGCGGTATTAACTAGATTAGAAGCATCAATTAGCAGTAAACAAACTGTGGAATTTACAGAAGATTTAAAGAAAAAAATTCCAGATATTGTTGAAAATGAGACAAGAATTTTTTATGAAGATTTAGAAAATAACCAAAGAAAAGTAGCAATTGCACAAGATCAATTTAATCAAAAAGATTACAAATTAAGAGAGACTAAAATTAGATTTAATAATCTTAGCATTGAATTAAATTTAGCAATGGAAAATATGAAAATATTAGATGAATTGCTAAGTAAAAAAGTTGCTTCTAAAAAAGAATATATTTTAGAATTATCAAAAAAACAAAATATTGTAACTCAAATTGATGAAACAAGAAATAGTATTCCAATATTACAAGAAGAAATTGAAGAATCAAAAAAGAAAATTGCTTCAGTTGAATCAGAAAATAGAAGTAAACAATTAAGTAAATATTCAGAGATTAAAACAGAAATTAATAAAGCAATAGAAAAAAACAAAGCAAATGTTGATAGAGAACAAAGAAAATCAGTAATTTCACCTGTAAATGGAATTATTAATAAACTCTATTTTTATACAGAAGGTGGAATTGTTAAGCCAGGAGATAAAATGGCTGAAATTACTCCCATAGAAGATTCCTTAACAATAGAAGCAAAAATCAAGAGTTCAGATAGAGCATTTATTTGGGAAGGTCAAGATGTATCTGTTGAGATTACAGCTTATGATTTTTCTAAATATGGTTTATTAAATGGAAAATTAACCTCTATTTCTCCTGATAGTTTTGAAGATAAAACTGGTTCAATTTTTTATATAGCAAAAATAAAAGCAGATGTAAATCAATTTGCACCAGATCTTCCTATTTTGCCAGGAATGGTTGCAAATGTTAATATTTTAACAGGGAAAAAGACAGTACTTCAATATATAATTAAACCTCTTAAAGATATAAGTAAAAATGCTTTAAGTGAACAATAATTCAAAATTGATATTAAATAAAATTATTTAATAATAAAATAAGAGAAAATAAAATATAATGAAAGTTATTACTACAAAAGGATTGACGTGTTTAGTTTTATAAAAGCTATCCAAAATTTACTCAGTGAACTAAAAAAGAAAAAAGGGTTGTGGTTTACAATCTTGAGTGTTTTGTCTATGTTTGGGATTTCTCTTTCTATGTATTTACTCACAACAATGACAGCTAAAATCGCAGAAGAAGTTTATGCTAATATGTCAATAAATTATAAAAGTAATTTAGAATA
>ERZ1034363.1725-NODE-1725-length-11730-cov-2.317429_pt1 | contig 11730 bp, 13 predicted proteins | sample MGYA00520616_ERZ1034363 | MGnify/ENA primary metagenome ERZ1034363 (study PRJEB33736, sample SAMEA104284506) | Azolla filiculoides | biome: Urban; feature: Water surface; material: Ditch water | place: Netherlands | collected 2015-10-28 | depth 0-0.1 m ...
CGTTTGAAATCTGGTCGCCGCGTTGCCATTTGTGCCGGGCCGCTCAAGGGCCTGGTGAGCCGCTTGGCTGGTCATCGCGTCACCGTGTTGCTTGATTTGTCAGGTCGACAGCCTGGCGTCATCATGGCGGATCATCATCGGGAGGTGCTTGCCGCCTGACACCGGCCCCGGGCCGTTTGCGTCGGGTTGTTCTACCTTGATTTTTGTGTTTGATCTTGCTCGGACACTGCGGTAGCCTGCTCTGCTTATCGTCTGGTTGGCCGATGTTCCGGTGACTCTGTTCTCCTCCTTAAAATGCTCTCCCAATGATTGAGTCACTGCTGTCCAATTTTTCCATGTTGCTGCCTGGCTTCGGCGTGGCTGTGGCTGTGGCCTGGACGCTGGTGCATACCCGTGACTTGCACGTGCACCTGACGGGAGATCACCCGGACAGTGGTCCCCAGAAGCTTCATACCGTGGCCACGCCGCGTGTGGGGGGCCTTGCCGTCATGTCAGGTCTTCTGGCTGGGCTGATTTGGCTGTACTTCACGGCCGTCCCTCCGCTTCGATCGCAACTGGATGGCCTGCACCCCGTTGGGCTCCTGGCGGGGCTCTTGCCGCTGTTTGTGCTGGGCCTGCTGGAAGATATCTGGCAAACCGTCAGTGTGCGTTTGCGCCTTGCGGTTTCCCTGGCCTCTGGTGCGTTGGCCTATGGCATGGCCGGGTTGCGTGTCGTTGGGCTGGGGTTGCCTGGTATCGACGCCTTTATTCAGAGTCAGCCTTTGCTGGCTCTTTTGTTTCCCATGTTTTTCACGCTCGTGGCTGTAGCAGGGCTGGTACATGCCATGAACATCGTGGATGGCCTTAACGGCCTTCTGGCCGGGATCACGCTGGTGATTCTGGGTGTGCTTGCCACCGTGGCCGCCCGGTTTGATGAAGCTGCGCTGGTCCTGCTGGCGCTCTCGGGCATGGCCGCCACGGCTGGATTTGCCGTGTTTAATTTTCCACGTGCCCGGCTTTTCTGTGGTGATGGGGGGGCCTACCTGCTGGGCTACCTGGTTGCCGTGATCGTGATTCTGCTGGTGCTGCGCCAGCCCACCATCAGCCCATGGTTTGCACTGGCTGTGGTGATTCACCCCGTGACCGAGACCCTTTACTCTGCCTGGCGCCGCTTCCGGCTGGGCTTGTCGCCCACGCATCCCGACGCGCGGCACATGCATTCCCTCTGGGCGGGGCTGCTTCAGCGACGCAGTGAAGAGACCGGTGTGCCAATTTGGCTGGGCCCCAACGCCGCAGCCTCATGGCGCACGTGGGCTGTCGCCAGCCTGCCGGTCCTTCTGGCGGGCACCTGTCCGACCCAGGCGATGGCCCTGCAAGTCATTTGTGCGATTTACGTCGCCTTGTTTATCCTGACGGTGCGCACGCTGGAGCGGCCTGTTTTTCGGCAGGTGTCGGTTCCCTATTTCTCTGATGATCGTAAATCTTGATGTTTTTCGCCTGTTCCCATTGTCAAATGGTCATTGTTTGCTATCAAAAATGTGGGTGATGTGAGCGTTCACCCGGTTTCATGGCCGTCGGCCTCCGACGCCACCACCTGGCTGGTCACGGGCGCTGCAGGCTTCATTGGCATGCACACCAGCCTGCGGTTGCTGGCGCGTGGTGACCGCGTGATCGGGCTGGACAATCTGAACGACTACTACGATGTCGCGCTGAAAGAGGCGCGCCTGGCGCATCTGCGGTCGCATCCCAATTTCACGTTCCATTTGCTGGATGTGGCCGACCGTGCGGGCATGGCGACGCTGTTTGCATCGGAGGCGCCGCAGTACGTCGTCCATCTCGCGGCCCAGGCGGGCGTACGGTATTCCCTGGTCAATCCCCAGGCGTATATCGACTCCAACTTGCAGGGTTTCACCAATCTCCTGGAGGGGTGTCGCCAGCAGGGCGTCCGGCATCTGGTTTACGCCAGCAGTTCCAGTGTGTACGGCGGCAACACCCGGGTGCCGTTCAGCGAACATGACCCGGTTGATCACCCGATCAGCCTGTACGCGGCGACCAAAAAGGCCAACGAGCTGATGGCGCATACTTACAGCCACCTGTTTGGACTCCCCACCACGGGCTTGCGGCTTTTCACGGTGTATGGCCCCTGGGGACGGCCCGACATGGCCTTGTTCCTGTTCACCAAGGCCATCCTCGCAGGCAAGCCGATCGATGTCTTCAACCATGGCCAGATGGTGCGCGATTTCACCTTTGTGGATGACATCGTCGAAGGCCTCATTCGCGTCGCCGACAAGCCCGCCACGCCCAACCCCTTGTTTGACACGGACCACCCGGACCCGGCCACCAGCCGCGCTCCTTACCGCATCTTCAATATTGGCAATAACCGTCCCACGCCGTTGATGGACTACATCGATGCGCTGGAGCGCGCGCTGGGCCGTACGGCCATCAAAAACTACCTGCCCATGCAGCCCGGCGACGTGCCTGTTACCGCGGCCAGCACGGACGAACTCGACGCGTGGATCGGCTTCAAGCCCGACACCCCGATCATCGAAGGCGTCGCGCGCTTTGTGGATTGGTATCAGGCCTATTACGCGCCCTCCCTACAGCCGTGAAATCACACGACATGAACACAACTGCACCACCCAAAGTCGCCCTTATCACCGGTGTCACCGGCCAGGATGGCTCCTATCTGGCCGAATTCCTGCTGGAAAAGGGCTACATCGTGCACGGCATCAAGCGCCGTGCCAGTCTGTTCAATACCGCAAGGGTTGACCACCTGTACCAGGATCCGCACATTGACCACCGCAACTTTGTGCTGCATTACGGTGACCTTACCGACAGTACCAACCTGATCCGCATCGTCCAGCAGACCCAGCCTGACGAAATCTACAACCTCGGCGCGCAAAGCCACGTGGCTGTCAGTTTCGAATCGCCTGAATACACCGCCGATGTGGACGCTTTGGGTCCGCTGCGTCTGCTCGAAGCGATCCGGATTTTGGGGCTCCAGAAAAAAACCCGCTTCTACCAAGCCTCCACCTCCGAGTTGTACGGGCTGGTGCAGGAGGTCCCGCAAAAGGAAACCACGCCGTTTTATCCCCGCAGCCCTTATGGGGTGGCCAAACTTTACGCGTACTGGATCACAGTCAACTACCGCGAGGCCTACGGGCTCTATGCCTGCAATGGCATCCTGTTCAACCATGAAAGCCCGCGCAGGGGGGAGACCTTTGTCACCCGGAAAATCACGCGGGCTTTGGCCAACATTTCCCAGGGGCTGGAAAGCTGTCTCTATCTCGGCAATGTGGACGCCCTGCGGGATTGGGGCCACGCCAAAGATTACGTGCGCATGCAGTGGCTGATGTTGCAACAGGATCAGCCGGAAGACTTCGTGATCGCCACCGGCCAGCAGGTCAGCGTACGTGCTTTCGTCGAGTCAGCCGCCCGACACTTGCACATGGCCTTGCGTTGGCAGGGCGCAGGCGTTGATGAAGTGGGGTACTGGACCAATCCACCGCAAGGCGGAGAACTTCCGATCGTTCGGGTCGATCCTGCTTATTTCCGCCCCGCTGAAGTCGAAACCCTGCTTGGGGACCCTGCAAAAGCCAAACAAAAACTCGGCTGGGTGCCGGAGATCACGCTGGATCAGATGATCGCCGAGATGGTGGCCTACGATCTCGATCAGGCGCGCCGCGCTGCGCTGCTGAATCAACATGGCTACGGCATCACGCTCTCCAAGGAAGACTAGGCTGGCATGCAGACCCTGAGCAAGATCTTTGTTGCCGGCCACCGTGGCATGGTCGGGAGTGCCATCGTCCGCGCGTTGTTGGCCCGGGGGACCCGGCCTGACACTATCGTCACCCGCACCCATGCCGAACTTGACCTGACCAGCCAGCAGGCGGTCAACGACTTTTTTGCGCACGAGCGCCCTGACGCGGTCTACCTGGCCGCGGCCAAAGTGGGCGGCATCCATGCCAACAACACCTATCCGGCCGAGTTCATCTACGACAACCTGATGGTGCAGGCCAATGTCATCCATGCCGCCCACATCCATGGCGTGCAAAAGCTGCTGTTTCTGGGGTCCAGCTGCATCTATCCCAAGCACGCGCCGCAGCCCATGAATGAAGATGCCCTCCTCACTGGCAAGCTGGAGGCTACCAACGAGCCCTATGCCATCGCCAAGATCGCCGGCATCAAGCTGTGCGAGAGCTACAACCGCCAATATGGCCGCGACTACCGCAGCGTCATGCCTACCAACCTCTATGGCCCGGGCGACAACTACCACCCGGAGAACAGCCACGTCGTGCCCGCCTTGATCAGGCGCTTTCATGAGGCCAGGGTCGCGCAGGCACCCAGCGTCGCCATCTGGGGCTCCGGCACGCCGCTGCGTGAATTCCTGTACGTGGACGACATGGCCGCCGCCAGCCTGCATGTCATGGCGCTGGACCCGGCCACCTATGCCGCCCAGACCCAGCCCATGCAAAGCCACATCAACGTCGGCTATGGCAGTGACACCACCATCGCCGAACTGGCCCGCGCCATTGCCCGCGTGGTCGGCTACACGGGGCAGATCACATTCGACACCAGCAAGCCAGACGGCACCCCCCGTAAACTCATGGACTCCAGCCGACTCAACCGCCTTGGCTGGGCGCCCCGTGTCGCCCTCGAAACCGGACTGGCGCTGGCCTACGCTGATTTTTGCAGTAACCACACATGAACATCACCATCATCGGCACCGGCTACGTGGGCCTGGTCACCGGCACCTGCCTGGCAGACATCGGCAACAGCGTCTGCTGCCTCGACATCGATCCCCGCAAGATCGAAATCCTGAACAGCGGTGGCGTCCCCATCCATGAGCCGGGCCTGCGCGAGCTCATTCAGGCCAACGTCGAGGCTGGCCGCCTCACGTTCACCACCGACGTGGCCGCTGCTGTCGCCTTTGGCGACATCCAGTTCATCGCGGTAGGCACGCCGCCGGACGAAGACGGCAGCGCCGACCTGCAATATGTGCTGGCCGCAGCCCGGAATATCGGCCGCCACATGACCGGCTTCAAGGTCATCGTGGACAAGTCCACCGTGCCCGTCGGCACCGCCAGCAAAGTCAGCGCAGCCATTCAGGCCGAACTGCGCCTGCGGTATCCGGGGCCCGGGCTTGCGGGCGCTGAACCGCAAGCCCAGGCCCCCGGCTTCTCCGTCGTCAGCAATCCCGAATTCCTCAAGGAAGGCGCCGCCGTCGAAGACTTCATGCGTCCTGACCGCATCGTTCTGGGCGTGGACGCCACACCGGAAGGCCAGCATGCGCTCACCCTCATGCGCCAGCTCTACGCACCGTTCAACCGCAACCATGAGCGCACCCGCGTCATGGATGTCAAAAGTGCCGAGTTCACCAAGTACGCCGCCAACGCCATGCTGGCCACGCGCATCAGCTTCATGAACGAGCTGGCCAATCTGGCCGAGAAACTCGGTGCCGACATCGAGCATGTGCGCAAGGGCATAGGCAGCGACCCGCGCATCGGCTACGACTTTCTGTACGCCGGTGCGGGCTATGGCGGCTCCTGTTTCCCCAAGGATGTGAAGGCGCTGATCAAGACCGCTGCGGTGGACGGCGGCATGGACCTCAAAGTGCTAGCCGCGGTGGAGGCCGCCAACCAGCAGCAAAAGCATGTGCTCGCCACCAAGGTGAAGGCGCGCTTTGGTGCCGACCTGAGCGGCAAACACTTTGCCCTCTGGGGCCTGGCCTTCAAGGCCAATACCGACGACATGCGCGAGGCCAGCAGCCTGACGGTGATTGCCGATCTGGTGGCTGCAGGCGCCACGGTCACCGCCTACGACCCGGTGGCCACCGAACATGCCCGCCCGCTGCTGCAGGCGCACGAAGGTGTGGACTTTGCCGACTCACCCATGGCGGCCCTGAACGGCGCGGACGCGCTGCTGATCGTGACCGAATGGAAGGAATTCCGCAGCCCCGATTTCGACAGCATCAAGGCCAGCCTGAAGAGCCCGGTGATCTTTGATGGCCGCAATCTGTACGACCCGAAGTGGGTGCGCGGCATGGGCTTTGAGTACCTGGCCATAGGTCGCTAATTCAGGGCCTTGATCCACGAGGACGTTTCACCCAAGCGTCACATTCCTTGTCACGGGTTTGCCATCAAACCCTTTTAGCATTCCTTCACCTCAACCTACACCGCGCACGCCATGAACGAATTTTTCAAACAGCTCAAGATCCAGCGTTGGGACGATCACCGCTACTACCACCACAGCCGCATCAACCAGAGCCTGCACCTGATCAGCGCCATCAGCTTTCTGGTGGCCTATGCCCTGCTGTTCACCGACCCGGCCGCCGCCGCGCTGGTGGCCTGGCTGGTGTCCATGACCACGCGCCAAAGCGGCCACTTCTTCTTTGAGCCCCTGGGCTACGACGAAGTGAACCAGGCCACGCAGGAAACCAAGGAAGAAATCAAGGTCGGCTACAACCTGCGCCGCAAGATCGTGCTGCTGAGCATCTGGGCTGCCGCACCCCTGTTGCTGTGGGTAGAGCCCACGGCCTTCGGCCTGTTCGAAGCCGCCACTTCCTTCGAAGGCTTTGCGCGCCACGTCGGCCTGCTGTGGTTGGGCATTGGTGTGGGTGGCTTGCTGTTTCGCACCGTGCACCTGTTTTTCATCAAGGGCGTGCTCGACGGCCTGGTGTGGATGACCAAGATCCTGACCGACCCCTTCCATGACATCTACCTGTACCACAAGGCGCCTCTGGCCTTGCTGCGCGGCGAGTTGATTGAGCAACGCGGCACATTGGGTCCGGTGGCATAAAGCACAGCCCAAAACAAAAGGGGCGCTTATCGGGCGCCCCTTTTTTTATGCCCTCTTTTTACCTACTTCCCTGTGCCCTGCAACTTGGCCGCCAGCAACTCGCGCAAGACGCGGCGCTTGATGGTCTTGTTGGTGCTGATGCCATCCGTCCACCACCAGCCGTCCGCCTGCATGGCCCGTGCGGCACGCTCGAAACACCGCAGCACCTGCTCAAACTCGGCATCGCTGAAGTTCAGACTCCAGATGATGCGCGCACTGCCCACCCAGCTCAGGGCCACCCCTTCCAAGCGCAGATAGTGCTGGAACAACCAGTTGAAGGAGGCCGGCTGCGTGTACAGCACCGTCCAGCCCGAGGACATGCCTGCCACCTGCACCGGCACACCAGCGGCCTGCAGGCGCGCGTTCATCTGCTCGGCGCGGCGCCGCCAGGTTTCGTCCACCTTGGCATACAGCGCGGCAATGTCGGCATCTTCCAGGCGCCGCAGAAACACGTTCATGGCACCCATCACATAAGGGTGCGAATTGAAAGTGCCCCGGGCAAAGCAAATGTCGGCCGGCGAGCCTTCGCGAAAGCGCCGCATCCAGGCACGCTGCCCGCACAGCACGCCAATGGGCAGACCGCCGCCCAGGGTCTTGCCGTAGGTGACCAGATCGGCACGCACACCAAAATATTCCTGCGCGCCGCCCTTGGCCAACCTAAAGCCCATGAACACTTCGTCAAAGATCAACGCGATGCCACGGTCCGTGCAAATCTTGCGCAACTCCTGCAGCCAGGCGGTGTAGGCCGGGCGATCGAAGTGCGCCTTGCGCGAGCTGTCCAGCATGGCACCGTCGCTGGGTGCGGCGGCATTCGGGTGCAGGGCCTGCAGCGGGTTGATCAGCACGCAGGCAATGTCCTTGCGGGTGCGCAGCACGGTGAGCGTGGACTCGCCCATCTCGGTGAGGTTGAGGGTGTCGCGCGCGTGGATGGGGTTGCCAATGCCGGGCTGCACATCGCCCCACCAGCCGTGGTACGAGCCGCAAAAGCGCACCAGCTTGTTGCGCCCGCTGTGGTAGCGCGCCAGGCGCACGGCCTGCATCACGGCCTCGGTACCGGACATGTGGAAGGAGGCCTCCTCCATACCGCTCACGGCTTTGAGGCGCTTCAGGTTATCCAGCATCACGGGGTGGTAGGCACCCAGCACCGGGCCCAGGTCCTGTACCAGGGCAGCGCCCTCGGCCATGCACTGCTTGTAGAAATCATTGCCAAACAGGTTCACGCCATAGGAGCCGGTCAGGTCATAAAAGACATTGCCATCCAGATCGGTCACGGTGACGCCGGACGTGCTTTGCACAAACGAGCCCACCTTCAAGCCCTGCGCTGCGACCTTGCGGAACTGGAAGGGCACGCGGTAGGCACTGACGAACTGCAGGTCCGACAGGGTCTCTGCGGCCTCGGCACTGGCCTGCAGGCTCTTGGGGTAGCGCGCCTGGCCGCGCGCAATCAGCGCCGCAAAAGCGGCACGGCGTGTAGCCACCACCTCGGGTGGTGCGCCGTCCACGGCAAAGGCCTGGTCCGCGTCGTAGCTGTAGCTGGGCAACAGACCGGCGATGCGGCGAGCCCAGCGCGGGTGCCCGGCCAGGGAGCGGTGTTTGGCAAAAGACAGGTCTATGCGGGCCTGCGCACGGCGCACCGCCACAAACAGGGCCGCGCTGCCGACGGCAGCCAGGGCCATGGTATTGAAACCAAACGATTCATTCACGGGATATTGCCTTCCATGCAAAACAAACTAGGGAAACTTTGAACATGACTTTGAGAAAACAGATTCACAGCCTGCTGGCCAATGAAGACTTGAACTTTTTGCTGACCAACCGCCTGCCGCGGCGCTGGTTGACGCAGATGGTGGGGCGCCTGAGCAAGATCGAGAACCCGCTGGTGGCGCAGGCGTCCATCGCCATCTGGAAATTTTTCAGCGCGCTGGATTTGAGCGAGGCCAAACAGCAGCACTTCAAAAGCATGTGACGGCACTTACGTCACGCTGCGCCTGACCTCCAGCATGTACCACCGCTTCCACGCGCCCTATGACTGCGTGGTGGAGAAGGTGCGCTACTTTTCGGGTGACACCTGGAACGTCAATCCGATTGCCCTCAAGCGCGTGGAAAAACTGTTCTGCAAAAACGAACGCGCCTTTCTCAGCACCCGCTTGACCGGCGCCGGGCCTCTGAATGGTCAACGCATTGCGCTGGTGCCGGTGGCGGCCATTCTGGTGGCCAGCATTCGGTTGCACTTTCTGGATGTGCTGTTCCACATGGGCTACCAAGGCGCCAAGACCATTCCCTGTGACGCGGCGTTTGGCAAAGGGCAGGAGATGGGTTGGTTCCAGCATGGGTCTACGGTCATCGTTCTGGCACCTGCCGGATTCACGCTGTGCCCGGGACTAGCGCAGGGAACTCAGGTGCGAATGGGCCAGGCGCTCTTGCGCATGTAGGCCAGCCATCCGGTCGCCGCCCAGCACAGCACTGAAGTGCTGGGTGTGGCGCGACAGCACCTCGCGCAGCACGGCCTCAAAGCTGTCGCTCACGGCGCTCCAGGCCAGATGGGCCACGCCTTCGGGGGCGCGCGCGCGCAGTTGCTGCTGGCGCTCGGCGTCGGCCTTGGCGAAGCCGTCGGTGCCGCCGAAGGTTTTGGCATTCTGGCCATGTGTTCGGTTGGCCCGATTCTGAGCGTACTTACCTTTGGTCTATGGATAGATTACCGGACGGGGCGTGACAACCCGAGGAGAGTTGTATGAGCCAAAATGAAATGATCGTTCTCACCGATGTCGTGCTGATCACCGCCATCGTCCAACGCGGCACCGCCGACCGGGTGGTTCAGGCGGCACAGGAAGCCGGCGCGCAGGGTGCAACCATCTTCCACGCGCACGGTACCGGCGTACGCCAAAAGCGCCTCGGCATACTCGGCCTGACGATCAATGCGGAAAAGGAAGTGCTCTACATCGTCGCCCCCAGCGATCAGGCAGATGCTATTTTTGAACGCATTTTCGTTTGCGCCAAAATGGACACCCCAGGCATGGGCATTTTGTGGATGACCCAACTGGAAAAGATGGCCACCTATGTGCCGCACGAAATTGCCGCGCGCTTCGGCTTGCATGTAGACAACAAAAAATGAGCGCTCTTGCACACATTGGCCGCGCCATCGACAAGAAACAGCTGACCGCCATCGTGCGCGCTGGCGAGGGCCAGCGACTAGTCGAAATCTTTGCGGAAAAACCAGGCGTACTTTCGATTTCCCACCACCATGCGCGCGGCGTCGGTGGCCGCCGCATCCGCGATGGCCAACTTTACTTTGACGAAAAAGACGTACTGCTCCTTCTCGTCGAAACCGAGTTTGTCGATGAGATTTTTTCCACACTTTTTCATGAGGCTCGCCTGAATCAACCCGGTGCCGGTATGATCGTTATGGAAAAAGTGCTGCGCGGCCATCCGATGATGCCGTTTGAAGGCGCCGATTGGTAAAAAAGGAGGAACCCATGAAAAAACTCATTCACGCGCTGACTTGCGGGCTATTTTTTGCCCTGTTTTCCGCGTCGACCGTAACACTTGCTCAAGAAGTCCGTCCGCTGACCAAGAGTCAGACACTTTACTTGCCGATTTACTCGCACATGCTCTACGGCAATATCGGCAAAAGCGGCAAGGCCTCCAACGCCATGCTCTCGGCACTGGTCAGCATTCGCAATACGGATGGCAAGCGCGCGCTACGAATTCAGTCAGCTCGCTACTTCGATACTCAGGGCAAAATGCTGAACGAGCGCGTTCCTGCACCAGTAACGATACAGCCCTATGGCACGTTGGAAATCTTTGTAGATTTGAACGATAGCGCTGGTGGCTCCGGCGCCAACTTCATCATCAAATGGGATGCCGATCAGCCGATCAACCCGCCGCTGGTCGAGTCACTGCACGCCAACATGGATGGTGGCAAGGCAGTCATATTCATGACCCAGTCCGTGCCGGTCAGCGAATAGGAAAACCAACTTGTCAGCCATGAGTTCAACTCAAACGGGCTATATCGTCCGTCTGCTTTACTTCGCCATGTTTGGCATGGTCGCTGTCCATATTTTTGGCACGGTCGGCTACATGCTGCTCACCGATGGCAAATATTCGTGGTTTGACTGTTTCTACATGACCTTCATCACCGTTGCCACCATCGGCTTTGGTGAAATTATTGACATGACAAGCAACCAGCCGGCACGAATATTCACGGTCGTCATCGGCATCCTGGGTGCCGGCAACCTCTCCATGCTGTTCTCGGTGGTGACGGTGGCCTTGCTCGAAACTGACCTTAACGGAACCTTGCAGAGAAAACGCATGGAAAAACAGATCAAAAAACTAAAGGGCCACTATATTTTGTGTGGTTTCGGCCGCGTTGGACGCAACATTGCGCATGAACTGAGCTCCACCAACCGGCACTTTGTGGCAATTGATGAAGAAAGAGCCATCCTTGAAGAATACAAGGAGAAAAACCCCGGTTTGCTCTATTTACATGGCGATGCCAGTGATGACGACACGTTGCTGGCGGCTGATCTGGAAGATGCCAAAGGCGTCTTTGCCGTCACCGGCGATGACTCGCGCAATCTGATGATCGTCATTACCGCCAAGCAATTGAAACCGGAAGTCCGCGTCGTCGCCCGCTGCCACGAAACCCGCAATATGGAAAAAATGCGCAAAGCCGGTGCTGATGCCATTGTTTCGCCCGACTTCACCGGCGGCATGCGCATCGCCTCGGCGATGATCCGCCCGCACGTGGTTTCCTTCCTCGATGAAATGCTTAAGTCGCAGAACAATCTGCGCGTTGAGGAAATCATCGTTCCTGCCGGTTTCATTCCAAAACCCATTGGATCACTCAAGCTGCGTAGCGCCAACTACGTGCTGCTCGCTGCCCGTGAACGCAACGGTACCTGGCAGTTCAACCCGGAC
>ERZ1034363.1726-NODE-1726-length-11727-cov-5.623004_pt1 | contig 11727 bp, 4 predicted proteins | sample MGYA00520616_ERZ1034363 | MGnify/ENA primary metagenome ERZ1034363 (study PRJEB33736, sample SAMEA104284506) | Azolla filiculoides | biome: Urban; feature: Water surface; material: Ditch water | place: Netherlands | collected 2015-10-28 | depth 0-0.1 m ...
GCAATATGACCATCTTCGCCCATGCCAAGTAATACCAAATCAAATGGCATCGCATTTTCGATGATTTTACGATAAGTCGTCGCGCTTTCTGTTGTACCCAGTTCAGTTGGCATATCAAAAATTTGCGACGCTGGAATGGCAACGTGATTTAACCACGCATTCGCAGCCATCACGCTGTTTCTATCGGCATGATCCACAGGCAAAACACGCTCATCACCATGATAAATAAACCATTTTGACCACTGCGCGTCACTTTTAGCAAGCAGGGAATAGACTTTCTCAGGCGTTTTTCCGCCAGCTAAAACAAATTTAAATTGCCCTCGCTGGGCAATGGCTTGCGCTGCGAGCGTTAAAATGCGCTCACAGACAACGTGAGTAATTTGATCGATAGGTTGACTAATTAGCATAAATATAAAATGTGACGAAATTTCAGTGAATTAAATTTTAGATTGAAAGGTAAAATTGAAGGTAAAAAAAACTGCATGGGCATTCATAGATACCCATGCAGTGTGATATGAAGAAATTTACTTTTCTGGTGTCAAAGACGTGCGCCAACCTTGGCCATCTTTATCAAATAATCGGCTGTCTTCAGGGCCCCATGAACCTGCAGGATAGGTTGCCACATAATCACGTTCGATTGCCCACGCCTGCAGAATGGGGTCAACAATATGCCAAGCGTGTTCTACTTCATCAAAATTGAGGAATAATGAACGATCGCCTTTTAATACGTCTAGTAACAAATCCTCGTAAGCATCAACGGCTTTTTCATCTGAATTTCTAAAACTCGCATCAAGTGAGCTTGTGCGTGTTTTCATTTCAAGGCCGGGTTCTTTGACGGTCATCTCCATGCGAATACATTCTTCAGGTTGAATGCCGAGTAAAACCCAATTCTGATCCACCGCGTCGTGGTGTACGCTATCGCGGAAAAATTGCAGTGGTGGCTGTCTAAAACAAATTGAGATGACCGATTGCCCTTTTTTCATGCGTTTGCCTGTACGCAAATACATCGGTACATCGCGCCACCGCCAGTTATCAATGTACAGCTTCATGGACGCATACGTTTCGGTAATGCTGCCTTCGGGGATGTGCTTTTCTTCTAAATAGCTATTAACTTTTTCACCATCGACAATGCCACTGGCGTATTGAGCGCGAAATGCTTGCGCGTGTACGGCTTGTTTTGGAATGGGGCGAATGGATTTAAGGACTTTGAGTTTTTCGTCGTGCAGCGCCTCAGCTTCCATTGAAACAGGCGGCTCCATGGTGACGAGGGTTAATAATTGCAGCAAGTGACTTTGCAGCATATCGCGCATGGCACCCGAACCGTTGTAATAATCCCCACGATTATCAATACCGATGCTTTCGGAATGTGTAATTTGAATATGATCGATGTAATTACGATTCCACAGTGGTTCGAGCATCACGTTAGCAAATCGGAATACCAAGACATTTTGCACCGTACCTTTACCTAAATAATGGTCGATTCGGTAAGTTTGTTCTTCGGTAATATGGTGGCTAATGCGTGTTTGAAGCGCTTGCGCACTTTCTAAATCATAGCCAAAAGGTTTTTCAATCACGACACGTCGCCAGCCATGTTGCTGGCTTAATAACCCATTTTTGCTTAATTCTTCAACGACAAATCCAAAATCAGCCGGACTAATGGATAAGTAAAAAGCCATATTTTTAGGAAAAACGGGCTCATCGAGTATTTTTGTTAATTTTTTATAGTATTCGGGTTGCTGCAAATCACCCGCAAAATAGTGAAGCCGAGCGGATAAGCGTTGAAATACGGTTTCATCAAAAGCCTCTTTGGTTTTTGATTTAATCATATCGCGCACTTCAGTGAGCCATTTTTCTTGCGTCCAGTCTTGTCGTCCAAGCGCCAGAATTTTTGTCCCTTCTGGCAGCTTATTTGCCTCATCTAAATGGTAAAACGCGGGCATCAATTTCACGCGGGATAAATTTCCCGCTGCACCAAAAATGACATAAGTACAAGCTTCAACATTCATGCGTATAACTCCTAAAATAGAAGGGAAGGGGGAACTATTTTAGATTATAGCGCAGTTATATTTTTGATGGTTGTTGATTGCAATAAAATAAACAAACTAGACGAAATTAGCTAAGATTGTTGGGATAGTTGATGTTCCTGTTAGCGCAATTACTGTATCATTTGCCGCATCTAATGTGCTATCTGCTGCTTGATTTTGCATGATATAAACCACATCGGTGCCACCTAATGATGCCCCCGTTAATGTTACGGCAATCGTATCTCCAATATTTGCCCACGCCGCATTTCCAAGAACAATTTGTGATGCGACAACAGATTGAAGGTCGGTAAGCAGTGAGGCAGCGCTTGTGCCTGAGGACGCAACTGAAACAGCAGTGGTAAAATCCGCCCCAGCTGTACCCGCCCCCCCTAGTGTCGTTGGAACCGTAACTAAATCTAATAAATCTGTGCCAGCGGTGTAATCTGTAATGACGTCAAGTGCTGTGGTTAATGAATCAGTGGCGGCAATGGTAAATTTATCAACGCCCTCTCCACCTGTAATAGTGTCTGCTCCCGCGCCACCTGTAATAGTGTCTGCTCCTGAGCCGGTGACAATGGTTTGATTGTTTGCACCCGCTGTGACAGCAAATTTAGCCGTAACACCAGCGGCAGTAGTTCCTGTAAAGGTTTGTCCAACAGCGGCTAAACCTGTTACGGTAATGGTATCGGTTGTGCCAATACCTGCTACAGTGATGTTGCCTGTACCGGAGGCTATTGCCAACGCATTACCAGTGGCATCTGCTGATGTGATATTGAGTGTTCCTGAACTTCCAGTGGCTGTAATGGTCGCAAGAGCAACACCACCAGTTATGGCATAGTTTCCTGTTGCTGTTGCGCCAGTATTTAAAATAGTTGTTGTTGCAGCTGCAGTCACAGTCGTTGTAGCTGAACTTAAATTTGTTACGGTTTGCGCTGTTGTTCCAACCGAAATGGTTGTTGCTGATGTACCCGTTATTGTGTAAGAAGAAGCTGTAATGCCCGCTGATGCAGTGATCGCTTCTACATCTTGAAAGGTTGCTGTATTTGCTGTGGCAGGAACGGCTGTTATCGTATCAGTTCCTGTGCCACCATTGACGGTGACAGCAGTTAATGCAGTTGTTATAAATGTCATCGAATCGTTAAGATTACCACCTGTGACAGAAATATTGCCGTCATTTATGCTTAATGTATTATCGTTCGAACTCCCTAGAGCGATAATATCTGCCCCAGCAGCGCCGACAATTGTTGTCGCAATTACTGAAGTAGAAAATGTAATGTTGTCTATCCCCGCATTACCAGTAATTAAAATGCCGTCGCTATCGGATACAGTGAGGATATTAGCGAAATTTCCTAGTGTAATGGTATCCGCGCCTGTTCCAGAATTGACTGTCACAGCGGTTAGTGCAGCAGTAAAGCTCATCGAATCGTTAAGATTACCACCTGTGACAGAAATTGTGCCATCATTGACGCTCAAACCAGTATTTGCTGAGGTACTCAATAATTCGAGTGTATCGGCACCTGTATTACCTACCACGGTCGCAGCAGTTATGGCGGCAGTGAATTTGATTGTATCAATACCTGTATTGCCGCTTACTGATATCGTGCCATCGTTGATGGTCAAATTATTAGTGGCACCCGCCAAACTTAGTGTAATGGTATCAGCTCCAACACCACTATCAACAGTAGCAACAGTAGCTGTGGTAAAAGTAATAGCATCCACTAATGCGTTACCTGTAATTAGCACACCATCACTATCAGATACGCTCAATGTATTGGCGAAATTGCCTAAAATAATACTATCATTAACACCTAATCCGCTGTTAACGGTATCTGTTGCAGAGGTAGCTGTTAAAAATGTGATTGTATCATTTCCTGTTCCACCCTTAATTGACATATTCGCATCGTTAATACTTATAGCGTTAGTGAAATCTCCTAATGTAATCGTATCAGAGCCAAGTCCTCCATTAAGTGTAGTAGTAACCAAGGTAGGTGCAGTAAATGTAATTTGATCTATTACCCCGCCACCTGTAATTAAAATACCATCAGTATCCGTTATGTTTAATGTAACAGTGTTAGCAGAGGTTGAATTCAATGTTATTTGATCTGCTCCATTACCTCCATCGACAGTAGCTGAAAAAGTTGTCGCGGTAAAAATAATGCTATCTATACCATCGCCTGCATTAATACTATCCCCTGTAGCGCCGTTAATTGTATCAGCGCCACCCCCGCTAAAAATAGTATCTGCCGCAACACCACCCGTTATGACATCAATTCCATTGCTACCTATAATGGATGTGGCATTTGCTCCTCCAATTAACGTTGTTAATGGTGCTGATGAACTTGAGGCGTCAATAGTTAATGCACCATAACCGCTTATATTGGCTAAATTGAGAGTTGCTGAGCTTGTTGGATTAAAGTTAAACTTCGCACGAGCACTTGCCGTAACAACGGAGGCAGAATTTGCAATCCATGAATCAGGCAATATGACGTTCGCAGAAGCACTAGCAGGCACAATCAACACATCCGATCCCGAGAAGCCATCTAAAGTCGCTATTGTGCCAGTGGTTAGCGTGATGTTATCTGCATCTAGGCTGCTTAAATGTAAATTAATGCCATCGGTATCCGCGATAGTAAGGGAGTTGACAATATGACCATCGCCTACTGGAAGTGTCAATGAATCATCTGTGCCTGTACCACCAATAATGGTCGCACTACAAAAAGCACTTTGAGTGCTGTTAGTATCAAAGGTAATTGTGTCGTTGCCTGATCCAGCATTAATAGAATCGCCTGTATCAGCAGTAATCGAATCATCACCAGCGCCACTGCTGATAATATCATTACCTAAATTACCTATAATCGTGTCGTCACCGTTGCCGCCAGTAATAGTATCTGCGCCTGCACCGCCTGTGATGCTAGCAACAGCACTGGGACCTAATACAGTAGATAAATTGAGCGCTGTTGCGCTGCTATTATCCATAGTAATAAATAGTTTTCCCGCGCCTGAATACAAACCACTAAAAATGTCATTGCCCAATCCCCAGTCGGTAATCGTGTCAGTGCCGGCATCGGTTAAGTTATTTTTTAATAAAAAGACGTCATTCCCCGCGCCGCCAGTTAGCGTATCGTTCCCAGCGCCACCTTGCAGCGTATCTGCAGATGGTGAGCCAGTTAAGTTGGTGCCTGTTGCATTGGTGGTTTGTAGTTCCCAGCCGTTACCTTGCGTGTTGGAAACGCTAATGGTTCCAATACCTGACGTGATAATTTTGGCGCTGATGCCTTGATTGAAACTTGCATCGACACCATGCGAGGGCGCACTCCACGACTGCGTTGTGTATATAGCGGCCATTGCGCCAGTTGATACCTCAACCGTATCGCTTGGATCTAAATCTGCAATCGTATCTTTACCCGAATTGACAATAAAAAAGTCTGCGCCTGTGCCGCCAGTGAAACTATCGTCACCGAGCCCTCCAGCAATAGTGTCATCTTGGCTGCTGCCGGTAATGGTTTGATTACCCGCGCCACCATTGATAAAGGAGGCAGTATTGCTTGGCGCACTGATAGTCGATGAAGTCACGATACCATGTGTACCTGTATCAATGGTGGTGTATTTCTTACTTGCTATCCAAGTGAATTGCTCATCCGTCATTTTATCTACTTGCGCGGGGGTAAAGCCTTCGAGTTGATCAGTGCTTAATTTTGCAAGTTCTGTGGTGGTAATCGCAGGGACAAGCGTGTCGCTCAAACGGACCATATTAGCGGCGGTTAGACCTTTTAATGCCGAAGCGGTTAATGCACCGAATTGATCAATGGTGAGTGCATGAAGCTGGTCGCTACTTAATCCAGCGAGTTGTGTTGCGGTGATTTTGGCAAATTGTTCAGGAGATAGAGCGCTAATCTGCGTAGGCGTTAGCATTTGTAAACTGAAATTTTGCATGACCAGTGGATTGAGTGCAGAAAACGCGCTATCTGTTAATGCCCCAATTTGTGCCGTGGTGAGTACGCCTAATTGCTGCATTTGGAGTGCAGCTGCATTTTCAGAGCGTAGTGTATGTATTTGATCTGTGTTTAAAGCGATAATTTGTGCGGTAGTTAACGCGCTAATGCTATCGGAAGCAAGTGCATTTAGGTCAACTTGTGTAATGGTTTTAACCAATCCCTTAACGGCTGCTGGGCTTAAATACCCCTGTAAACTGGCTGTATCTAATGCTTTAACTTGATCTGATGTTAACGCGAATGCTTGAGCGCTGGTAATTTTAAATACTTGTTCAGGTGTTAGCGCACCGATTTGTTGAACCGTTAAAACACCAATAGTTTTAGTCGTCAGTCCCGCGATAGCACCTGCAGGAAGTGCATTGATCGCACTTGTCGTTAAAAGAGGCAATTGAGTACTGGTTAACGCGCTTATTTTTGCAGAAGAAAACGCTTGAGTTTGATCAGAAGTGAAACTGCCAATTTGTGAATTACTGAGCAACGCAATTTGTGCGCTAGTTAATGCATTAGCTTGGTTTGCCAAAAGCAGAGGGATATCTAAAGCGCTAATGTTATATTTATTGAAGCCGCTTATGGCGGCAGTCGATAGTGCTTGTATCGCATCACTGGCTAATGCTTGAATCTGCGTGGCTTTAAGTGCGCCTACTTGCTGACTATTCAAATAAGCCGCTTGATCACTGGTCAATGAGGTTATTTGACCAGATGTTAAAAAGCTAATGCTTTTTGTGGTCAAACCCACCATCGCGTCTGCAGGAAGTTGGGCAAATGCTTGAGTCGTTAAAGAAGGTAATTGAAGGCTCGTCAACGCAGCGACTTTGGCGGCTGTAAAATTTTGAGTTTGGCTTGAATTTAACGCACCGATTTGCGTTGCATTAAGCAGGCCGATTTGTAATGGCGTTAGCCCAGTGACTTGCTCGTCGGTGAGAAAATCAAAATTTAGGGCGGTAATATTATTTTTATTGAGTGCAGCAATAGCCAATGAGGATAATCCTGCAATCGCATCACTAAACGCGGTAATTTGTGCCGGTTTGAGCACACTAACTTGCGCTGGTGTCAATTTAGCGAGTTGTTCGCTGTTGAGTGCATGAAGTTGCTCAGTGGTTAATCCCGCCATACTCAAAGAAGTTAACCCACTTATAGCGTTAGGATTGATGGCAATCATATCTGCAACGCTTAATGATTTAAGTAAAGCGGGTTTGAATGCTGACAGTTGTGATGAGGTAAATTGACCTATTTGATCGGGCGTTAATGCGCCAATTTGCGGCGATGCGAGTGCATTAACTTGCGCTGTGTTAAATTTGGCAATTTGATCTGTTGTCATTGCGCTAATTTGTGCCGCGCTAAGACCGGCAATGACTTGAGTAATTAACCCGCTGATGTTATTGACATCAAGAGCGGCAATATCGTCTGTAGGTAGAAATTTCAGCGACGCAGGTTTGATCGAGTTAATTTGCGTTGAAGTCAATTCGCTTGCCTGATCGTTCGTTAAAGCGTTTATTTGTGCTGAACTAAGTGCGTTGAGTTGATTGGCGCTAAGTTTAGTGATTTGCTGATTACTCAGAGCTTGAATTTGACTGGTGCTTAGAGCGCTAATACTTGCAGACGTCAGTCCACTAAGTGCATTGAGATTGATGGCGGTAATGTCGCTATCAGGTAATAATTTTAAATAAGCCGATTTTAATGCCCCAATTTGAGCGGAATTAAATTTAGCAATTTGGGTATCGGTTAATTCGTGAAATTGCGTTGATTTGAGCGCCGCAATTTGTGATGTAGTGATGATGGAAATGTTGTCTGGCGATAATTCGCTAAGCACGTCTGGTGGTAATGCACTTAAATTCAGAGCAGCTAGCGCGTGCACATCAATGGCGTTGAGTATGTCAGGCGTTATAGCACCGAGTTGTTTGGTTGTGATTTTACTGATTTGCAAATAACTTAAATGCCCTACTTGAACGTCAGTCAAGGCGCCAAATTGATCAACACTTAGCTTTTCAATAGGCAGCCCTGATAGTGCCGATACACTAATCGCTGAAATGACTTCACTAGGTAAATTAGCATTATAGGATAATGCGGCTACTTGAGAAGCGGTTAAAGCGGCAATTTGTTGCGAATCAGTAAAGTCAATTGTCATTTGTGTATTCCTGCTATCGAGGTACAAGAATAGGACAAATGACTTGAACCTGCGAATTTACTCTTTTGGTTTGTGTTTGCGTTGAACTTCTTCAGCGCGTTGTTTTTGTGCTGCTTTATCTAAAATACCGTTGACATAGCGATGGCTGCCATCAGCGCCAAAGTGTTTAGCTAGGTCAATTGATTCATTGATGATGACCTTGTAAGGTGTATCGGCACAATGGATTAATTCATAAGCGCCTAAACGCAAAATAGCACGCTCAACAGGATCGATGGCGTCCACTTCACGATCGACAAATTCACTGAGTAGCGCATCAATGGAAATTAAATCTTTGGGCACGCCATGAAACAGCGTCGAAAAAAAGTTTTTTTGTACGTTAGGCTCATCAACAAAAAATTGCTGGTCAATAAAATATTGTTCAATTAAATTGAGATTTTGCCCCGTTATTTGCCATTGATAGAGCGCTTGAACGGCGGCTTTACGGGCATTACTTTTTGGATTGCTCATTTATAAATCCAAATTCTTAAATAAACTGACCATTTCAATGGCAGATAACGCCGCTTCTGCGCCTTTATTCCCTGCTTTTGTGCCAGCACGTTCAATGGCTTGTTCAATACTATCAACGGTTAAAACGCCAAAACTGACCGGTACATCGTATTGAAGTGAAATTTGCGCCAATCCTTTAACGCATTCGCCCGCCACATATTCAAAATGCGGTGTACCACCACGAATAACTGCGCCAAGAGCAATGATTGCATCGTATTTTTTACTAGCGGCAATGCGTTGCACAACCATAGGCAGTTCAAACGCACCGGGCGCTTTGACTAAATGGATATCGCTTTTACTTGCGCCATGACGAACAAGCGCATCAATCGCACCATTTTCAAGTTGCTCAACAATAAAGCTATTAAAGCGTGATGAAACTAAGCAAAATTTGCCACCTTGTGCTGAAAAATGACCTTCAAATAATTGGATTGCAGACATAATTGAGATTCTCTTATGAAGTTAAAATGTAAAGTGAATGTGAAAACGTCAATAAAAATTAACGTGTAATGATAAATCGCACCGCATCTAGGCGCAGTTGTGCGATTTGAATATTTTCATGAATAAGTAGCGTCATATCTTTGAGCGCTTCAATTTCATGTTGCGTAATACTTGGATTGACTTTCTTTAAACGTACAAGACGTTTAATTTCGGTAGTCAGTGAATCTAGCATCAATTGGGTTGCCTGTTCGCAAAGTATATCGCGTTTTTCTTGTGCTTGCGTTTGTGCAAAGCTCAGTAATTTTAATAGTAATGCCCGCTGTTTGCCTAAAAACAGTGTAATGGCGTGTTTATCGAATGGAATGCCGCTATCAATTAGACTGTGATGCGAAAATTCGTCGGTGACATCATTTTGCAGTTGATTGATTAAGACACGAATAGGGGTATTAGGTAAAAAACGGCCTAGTTGCAATTCAGCGGGGGCGCTGTGTTCAATGACAAATAAGCATTCTAATAAAAATTGACCTGCTTTTAAATCAGGATGTTTAACGGTACTGATGGTGGCATTGCCGGTATCGCTTGACAGCACCATATCCATTGATGCAGTGACTAGCGGGTGTTCCCATGTTAAAAATTGCAAATCTTCGCGGGCAAGTGCCTGTGCGCGTGAGACAGTAACGGTTAGGCCATCTTCTTGATTTAAATAAGGGAAGGTTTCGCAGCGTAGATGTTCACTTGGTGTGAGCGTATGTGTGTCGCTTGATACTTCTTCTGTATCGACACCATAGCAATCAAACACCGCTTCCATGTAATCCCAAAGCGTATTTTCATTTTCATAAGCGGACAGCTGCCCGATAAAGTCATCGGCGATATCTTTTCGGCAAGAATTCAATTCTAAAAGTTGATCGCGTCCTTGATGAAGTTGAATTTCAATCTCTTTACTTAATTCTTTTGTTTTTTCGATAAATGTATCGAGTTGAGATGAATCATTTGAAGCTAAAAGCGCGTTCAATTCGTCGTGCAATAGGTCTGCCACTTGCTGCGCGGCCGAATTATTCGCACTAAACGCATTCAGGCCTTCATCGTACCAGCGATACAAAATTGCTTGTGATGTGTTTTCTAAATAGGGAACATGGATTTGAATAATATGTTTTTGACCGATACGATCTAAACGGCCAATACGCTGTTGTAATAAATCGGGGTTTTGCGGTAAATCCCATAAAATTAAATGATGCAAAAATTGGAAGTTTCGCCCTTCACTCCCAATTTCAGAGCAAATAAGCAGACGCGCATTACTTTCTGTATCGGCAAAATAAGCCGCAGCCCGATCACGTTCAATAATGCTCATTTCTTCATGAAACACAGCCGAGGGAATGCCTGCACGATTTTTGAGTGTTAGCTCTAAATCAATAGCCGTTTGAGCATGTTTGCAAATCAACAAGGCTTTTTGTCCGCCAAGCTGCTTGATTTTATCGACTAGCCATAAATACTTTGGATCCTCTTGCAATACGTCTTGATTTACGTCGCCGCTGAGTGAATAGCCAAAATACTCGCGTTGCGGAAAGCCTTGTACGGTTTGGCGAGAGTTACGGAATAAAATACGTCCCGTACCATGGTGGTCAAGTAAGATGTTGATTAACAACTGACGCGCATGGGGGGCGGTTTGTTCATCGTCTAATTGATACAGAATTTTATCCACATTATCGTCTTTGAGTAGCTGCGTTAAGGCGGCGTGTTCTTTATCAGTTAAAGGTTTGTTTGCGAGCAGTGATTTTGCGGCATTGGCAACAGGTTCAAAGGATTTTTCTTCCTCTAAAAATGCGCTGAAGCTGTAAAAGCGGTTGGGATCAAGTAAGCGCAGACGTGCGAAATGGCTTTCTTTACCCAGTTGCTCAGGGGTTGCGGTGAGCAAAATTAAACTCGGTGAAATTTGGCTTAATTGCTCAACAAACAAGTAATCGTCACTGGGCGCATTTTCGCTCCACTCTAAATGATGGGCTTCATCGATAATAACCATGTCCCATCCAGCATCTAATGCCTGTTCTTGACGATTAGGGTAATCTGAAAAGAACGATTGACTACATAAAACGAATTGTTCGGACAAAAATGGATTCGCTTGATTGTAAACATCTTCCTCTTCATTGAAACCATCGTCGCCAAGTTCACTTAGGCAACGCATTTCATCAAAAATACTAAAATGTAAGTTAAATCGGCGCAGCATTTCCACCAGCCATTGATGTAATAAACTTTCTGGCACGATAATTAAGATGCGTTTGCTTAATCCATTGATTAGGCGGTGATGCAGAATCAAACCGGCTTCGATGGTTTTGCCAAGGCCAACTTCATCAGCGAGCATAATGCGCGGCGCAGCGCGATTCGAGGCTTCGTGCGCAATAAAAATTTGATGTGGAATCAATGCCGCGCGTCCGCCAAGCAAGCCTTTAACGGGGGATTGCGCATGTTGCTCAAGGCGTTGCCATGTTTCGTAGCGCAATGAAAACCACGCATTTGGATCTGTTTGCCCCGTAAATAAGCGATCTTGTGGTTTATTGAATTGACTGTGATGATTGAGCTCCATTTCTTCGAGCTCAATGGTGTCATC
>ERZ1034363.1727-NODE-1727-length-11723-cov-5.264554_pt1 | contig 11723 bp, 14 predicted proteins | sample MGYA00520616_ERZ1034363 | MGnify/ENA primary metagenome ERZ1034363 (study PRJEB33736, sample SAMEA104284506) | Azolla filiculoides | biome: Urban; feature: Water surface; material: Ditch water | place: Netherlands | collected 2015-10-28 | depth 0-0.1 m ...
CGTGCTGTACAATCTGCGGTTTTTCTCTGTCCGGAAATCATCCGTATGGTCGTTATTCGTCTATCCCGTGGTGGCGCCAAAAAGCGTCCTTTTTATACTCTCGTCGTCGCTGACTCGCGTACGCGCCGTGATGGCCGTTTCGTAGAGCGTATCGGCTTCTACAACCCGGTTGCATCGGGTGCAGAAGAACCGATTCGCATCGATATGGATCGCCTGGCTTACTGGAAGAGCGTTGGTGCTCAGGTATCGCCACGCGTTGCTCTGCTAGCCAAGGGCTACGCTGCCAAGCTTGCAGCCTAAGTCTGTTGCAGAAGATGGCGTAACGCAGCAGCGTTGCGTCATTCTGGGCCGCATAGGCGCGGCTTACGGTATCAAGGGATGGTTTCATCTGCATCCCTTTGCCGATGATCCCGAAGGTTGGCAGCGAGTGCCAACCTGGTGGGTTACCCCCAGTGAACCTGATGCTGAAGGACTGGCGCTTTGGCGACCAGTGACCCCGGAGCTATTGCGGGTGCACGGCGATGGGCTGGTGGTTAAACTGACCGAAGTGACTGATCGTAATGGCTCAGAAGCATTGCGTGGCTATTGGATTGGTGCGCCACGAGAAAGCCTGCCTGAAACAGCCAGCGATGAGTACTACTGGGCTGATCTCATTGGATTAAACGTGCTCAATGCCGAGGGCGATACGCTCGGTCAAGTTGATCGACTGATTGAAACCGGTGCGAATGCGGTGTTAATCGTAAAAGATCGCTCGGTGGAGAAGCCGCAAGAGCGGTTGATTCCCTTTGTAGGCGATATTGTTCGTAACGTCGATAAGTCCTCTGGCCAGATTTTGGTGAACTGGTCAGCAGACTGGTAGTTTTCGGGTCCTAGAACCATGGCTAACCGTCTGCGATTCGCTGCTGTCACGTTGTTTCCTGAAATGTTTGAGGCGATAACCCGCTTTGGCATTTCTCGACGTGCGTTTGAAACTGGCGTTAGCGAATTTACGGCACATAATCCGCGGGATTTCGCCGTGGATCGCTATAAAACGATCGATGACCGCCCCTTTGGCGGTGGACCAGGTATGGTCATGATGCCTGAGCCGTTGGAAAAATCGATTGATGCGGCAATGGCTGCTGTGCATAACGAGAATGTAACGCCTAAGGTGATTTATCTTTCACCTCAGGGCGTACCACTTACCGACGCTTTGGTTCGCGAGCTCGCACAATGTAAAGGCATCGTCATGGTTTGTGGCCGCTATGAAGGCATTGATGAACGCGTGATTGAACGAAAAATCGATCTCGAGGTTTCGATTGGCGATTTTGTGGTCTCAGGAGGCGAGTTGCCTGCCATGATGCTGATGGATGCGATTTTGCGCTATCAGCCGGGTGTGTTGAACGATGCCCAGTCTGCTGAAGAAGACTCTTTTGCGGTAGGCTTACTGGATTGTCCGCACTACACGCGCCCAGAGAATTACCAAGATTCCATAGTTCCGGACGTGCTTTTATCTGGAAATCATGAGAAAATACGCGTTTGGCGTCTGACAGAGTCTCTTAAACGGACAAAAGAAAGACGGCCAGACCTGCTGAAGGGTCGAGCTTTCAGTAAGGAAGAAACGCAACTACTTAAAAAACTCGAGCAATCGGGCAAGTAGCTCTGCGGTCGTAACAATAAGGAGATTAACGACATGAATCTGATTCAAATCCTCGAACAGGAAGAAATCGCTCGCGTTAGCGAAGGCAAGACCATCCCGACATTTGCTCCGGGTGACACCGTGGTTGTGCAAGTAAAGGTTAAAGAAGGTACGCGTGAGCGTCTGCAGGCTTACGAAGGCGTTGTTATTGCCAAGCGTAACCGCGGTCTTAATTCAAATTTCATCGTGCGCAAAATTTCTTCGGGTGAAGGCGTTGAGCGTACGTTCCAGACTTACTCGCCGCTGGTTGCTTCGATTGAACTGAAGCGTCGTGGTGATGTCCGCCGCGCCAAGCTGTACTACCTGCGTGAGCGTTCGGGCAAATCGGCACGTATCAAGGAAAAGCTTGAGCGTAAGGTTGTTGCTGCCTAATCGGTTAAGCAACGCCCAACAAAAAGGCCACCTTCGGGTGGCCTTTTTGCATTGGATCGATAGCTTATGCTGTGCGTTGCCACTCGATCAGGGCATAGGCCGAATGATTGTGGATGGATTCGAAATTTTCTGACTCCACGCAGTACGCATCCAGACGTTTGTCTTCATTCAGACGAGCTGCGACATCGCGCACCATGTCTTCGACAAACTTCGGATTGTCGTAAGCGCGTTCGGTAACGTACTTCTCGTCGGGACGCTTGAGCAAGCCATAGACCTCGCAGGATGCTTCTTTTTCAACCAGGGCAACCACTTCCTCGATCCAGATGTAATCTTTAGAGGTCACCGTAACGGTAACGTGAGATCGCTGATTGTGAGCACCACGTTCGGAGATTTCTTTTGAGCAAGGGCAAAGACTTGTTACCGGGATCACAACCTTGAGCGCTACACGAATGTTGTCTCCATCAATGTCGCCGATGAGCGTGATGTCATAGTCCATCAGACTTTCAACGCCGGAGACAGGTGCTGCTTTGTTGATGAAATACGGGAAGCTCATCTCGATGTGGCCGGTTTCGGCTTCCAGACGTTTCACCATGTCCTGCAGCATGACAGGAAAGTTTTCGACAGAAATTTCGCGCGACTGTGTGTTGAGAATGTCGACAAAGCGCGACATATGCGTGCCCTTGAAGTTGTGGGGCAGGCCAACATACATATTGAAGTTGGCGATGGTGTGCTGAACACCCACGGCTTTGTCTGCAACCACAATCGGGTGACGGATCGATTTGATGCCAACTTTGTTAATGGCAATCTGACGGCTGTCGACAGAGGATTGGACATCCGGCATTCCGGCAGTGTGTTTGTTGTGTTGGGTCATGATTATTTAGTTTTTATGAGTACGGTTTAGTGCGATAAGAATTGTTTGATCCGGCTGCGCAGGGTCTCGGTATCGAGGTTGGCAGACTTATACAGATTAGCCATGTCGCCATGTTCAATAAATGCATCGGGCAAACCGATTCTTAAACAGGGCCGATACAGGTTGAGCGATTGTAGCGCGCGTTCGACTTCGCTACCGGCGCCCCCAGCCACGGCATTTTCTTCGAAGGTCACGATCATATCGTGGGTCTCAGCAAGGGACTTCAGTAGCTCGAGATCCAGAGGCTTGGCGAATCGCATGTTGGCCACGGATGCGTTGAACTCATTGCCCAGTGTTTCGGCAGTGGCCAGTAGCCCGCCAAATGCCAGGAAGGCCACCTTGGTTCCCTGGCGAACTAGTTCCCCTTTGCCAATGGGCAGCGTATCGAGTGCAGGCGCTGGAACAGATCCGGTGCCCGCGCCACGCGGGTAACGAACGATTGCCGGCCCGGGGTGCTGGTAGCAAGCGCTGAGCAGCTGGCGGCACTCGGCTTCAGAAGCCGGTGTGGCCACAACCATATTCGGAATGCACAAGGCGTAAGAAAGGTCGAAAGCACCATGGTGCGTGGGACCGTCAGCCCCGACGAGTCCTGCCCGGTCTACGGCGAAAGTGACATCCAGGTTCTGGAGCGCCACGTCATGAATCATCTGATCGTAGCCGCGCTGCAGGAAGGTTGAATAAATTGCAACAACGGGCTTAAGGCCTTCGCAAGCCATGCCTGCAGCAAGTGTAACCGCGTGCTGTTCGGCGATGGCCACATCGTAGTACCGATCGGGAAAGCGTTCGGCATAGGTCACCATGCCAGAGCCTTCGCGCATGGCCGGTGTAATCGCCACCAGTTTCTTGTCGGCGGTCGCCATGTCGCATAGCCAGTCACCGAAAACCTGGGTGTAGGTCAACGCCGAGCCAGCTTTGGTTTTGCCACCGGCAAGGCCTTCAGTCGTTTCAAACTTGGTGACGCCGTGATACAGAATCGGGTCTTCCTCGGCCAGTTTGTAGCCTTGACCTTTACGGGTGACGATGTGCAAGAAGCGGGGGCCTGGCAACTGCTTCAAGTTCTGCAGGGTTGGAATGAGCGCATCGAGATCGTGGCCATCGATGGGGCCGTAATAGTGAAAACCGAATTCTTCGAAGAGCGTGCCCGGATTGATCATGCCCTTCATGTGTTCTTCGGCGCGCTTGGCAAAATCCAGTAACGTTTGTGATACACCGAGGACTTTTTCGGCGCCTTTTTTGGCGGTGTTATAAAGCTTGCCGGAGGTCAAGCGTGTCAGGTAGTTGTAAAGCGCGCCAACGGGGGGGGAAATCGACATTTCGTTGTCGTTTAGAATGACCAGCAGGTTGGCGTTGGCAACACCCGCATTGTTGAGGGCTTCAAAAGCCTGACCGGCACTCATTGCGCCATCGCCAATGATGGCAACAACCTGGCGTTGCTCCCCTTTTTGTTTGGCTGCTAGCGCCATGCCGAGCGCAGCAGAGATCGACGTCGACGAATGCCCAACACCAAAGGTGTCGTATGGACTTTCTGAGCGTTTGGGAAAGCCCGCAATGCCGTTAAACTGCCGCAGCGTTGACATACGGTCTCGGCGACCAGTCAGTATCTTGTGTGGGTAGGTCTGATGGCCTACATCCCAAACCAGGCGGTCTTCCGGGGTGTTAAATACCGAATGGAGTGCAACGGTGAGCTCAACAGTGCCTAGATTTGATGAAAGATGGCCGCCGGTTTGAGAGACCGAATCGAGCAAATACTGTCGCAACTCTCCGGCAACTTCATTGAGTTGCTCTCGGGATAGTTTACGCAAATCAGCGGGGTCGTTGATTTGAGCGAGTAGAGATCCTGGCATCTTGTTCATTACCAATCAATGCGTGCGCTGGACGATTTCCAGCGCAATATCTTTGAGCCGTTGCCCCGATTCGCCGGTATCGGCAATCAGATGCTGTGTTTGAGCCAGTAAATCATCGGCAAAAGCTCGGGCACCGGCCAAACCCATTAGGCTTACGTAAGTGGGTTTGTCTGCGGCCGCGTCTTTGCCCGCTGTTTTACCAAGAGCTTCGGTGGTTCCTGTGCAATCCAGGATGTCATCAACTACCTGGAATAGCAGGCCGAGGGCTTTGCCGTAACGATCTAGTCGATCTAGTTCGTTCTGGTTGAGCGATTCACCTGCAAGCGCGCCCATGCGGATTGCGGCACGAATTAGCGCGCCGGTTTTCATGATGTGCATCTGTTCCAGTTCGGCTTCGTTCAGCGGTTTGCCAACGGCAGCAAGATCGATGGCCTGGCCTCCTGCCATACCGGCAGCACCAGAAGCACGAGCGAGGGTTGCTACAAGCTCTTTGATGGTGTCCGTTGATAAGGCTGAATTTACGAGCGTGATAAAAGCCTGGGTTTGTAACGCATCTCCCACTAGTAGCGCGGTGGCCTCGTCAAATTGCACATGACAGGTCGGCATGCCACGGCGCAGCGTGTCATCGTCCATGCAGGGCATGTCGTCATGAACCAGTGAATAGACGTGGATCATTTCAATGGCGGCGGCGCAATTGTCGAGCGCCTCAGGGGAAGCGCCAGATACAGCGCCTGCCGCATGAACCAGAATTGGGCGCAAACGCTTGCCGCCATTGAGACAGGCATAGCGCATGGCTTCATGCAGACGCGTAGGGGTGTGAGATGCGAGAGGCAAACGTTGATCTAGCGCCAATTCGGTGCGCTGACGTACGCTTTGCATCCATTGCTGAAACGTCATGAACGCTCCGGCAGCGATGCTTCGCTGAGCGTGCTGCCGTCAAACTGCTGGATACGTTGCTCGGCATCACGCAGCAATTCATTACAACGCGCAATGAGCTGTTGGCCCCGCTGGTAAGTCACGAGTGTTTCCTCGAGAGGCAGCCGATTGCTCTCGACGCTTTGAATCAATGCTTCCAGTTCTGCCATTGCCGATTCAAAACCCAGATCATCGGGCGAAACAGGTGTGTTTTTGGCCGAAGCTTCGGCAGCTTTTCGCGGGGGCATGATCGTTGATAGCCTTCGTCACGGCATTGGCCGTTTTCGGTTGCACTAAAACCTTGAAAGTTAACCGATTCGGGGCTTCCGGTCAATTTCTTGGCGGGGTACAATACTCGGCTTTGTTAAACCCATTAGTTTGTGGAGGGTAAGGGGATGTCAGCCTTTGACTCGCCCAAATCACTGGTAGCAGCGCAAGCGCAATTGCCGGTTTCCTGGTATTCAGACGAGGATCTTTTTGCGCTCGAAAAGCAGGTTTTTTTCGACGGCGCGCCCGGCTACGTTGGGCATGAGCTCATGGTGCCGCATGAGGGCGCTTACCGCACCCTGGAAATGAAAGATCATGGTGCCATGCTCGTTAATCGGGGTGGCGAGTTTGATTTGATGTCGAATGTTTGTCGGCATCGCCAGGCCATCATGCTCGATGGATCCGGTACGTTAGATAAACACATTGTCTGCCCTTTGCACCGCTGGACCTATGACCGTCTTGGTAGCCTGGTGGGTGCACCGCATTTTCCTGAAAATCCTTGCCTTAACTTGCCCAGAAAGACGTTACAGAATTGGAATGGCTTACTTTTTGAGGGCAAAAGAGATGTTCAAGCCGATCTGGCGGGGATGAATTTGGCATCGGCGTTTGATTTTTCGGGGTATAAGCTCGATAAAGTCATTAGCCACGAGTGCAATTACAACTGGAAAACCTTTATTGAGGTTTACCTTGAGGATTATCACGTAGAACCATTTCATCCGGGGCTTGGCGGATTTGTAAATTGTGATGAACTAACCTGGCAGTTTGCTGATTGGTACTCGATCCAACGTGTGGGCATTACCTCGTTGGCAAAATCGGGCTCGGACACCTACAGGCGCTGGCAACAAGAGGTGTTGAGCCAGTATCAGCATTTGGGAGCAAAACCCAGCCATGGCGCGGTTTGGCTGACCTACTACCCGAATATTATGGTCGAGTGGTATCCCCATGTGCTGGTGGTTTCAACGTTGCACCCTCAGTCCGTAGACAAGACAATTAATATTGTTGAGTTCTATTATCCGGAAGAGATTGCCGAGTTTGAGCGCGAGTTTGTCGAAGCGGAACAGGCAGCCTACATGGAAACCGCCGTTGAAGATGACGAAATCGGCGAGCGTATGGATCGTGGCCGCCGCGCGCTCATGGTAGCGGGGCGCAATGAAACGGGGCCGTATCAATCGCCTATGGAAGATGGGATGTTGCATTTCCATGAGTTTTATCGCCGCAGGCTAGGGCAACAGCTAAAGTCTTTTGGTGGCTAATGCGCTCGGCGCAGGTATGACAGCTTCATCCACACGCCCGGGTAGGCAATCGCTGTGGATGGTTGTTGCAAGCTTTCTATTTGGTTGCATGGGGGTTTGCGTCAAGTTTGCCGCTGCCAACAATGAATCCGGTGAGATTGTCCTGTGGCGCTGTATTGTCGCTTTGTTGATTGTGTCTGGCTTTATGGTGCTGCGCGGGCACCATCCACGAACAGTTCATATACGTAGTCATGCATTCCGGTCTTTGTCCGGGTTTTCGGCGTTGTTTCTTTATTTTTATGCCATTACGCAATTGCCGTTGGCGACTGCTGTGACCCTTAACTACACCTCGCCGATTTTTTTTGTGATGTGGCAAATGATTTTGCGGGGTGTGCGTCCAACGCGTTTTGCGCTAATTGCGCTGATGTTAGGTTTTTGTGGTGTGGTATTGCTCCTGCGCCCTTCGATGGACAGCGACCATTTGTATGGCGCATTGATTGGTTTGGTCTCAGGCGGCTTGGCGGGCTTGGCCTATTTTCATATTCGCGAGCTAGGTTCTCTCGGGGAGCCTGAGTGGCGTACCGTGTTTTATTTTTCGCTGTTTTCAGTATTGGGGGCCTTGCTCTGGGTTGGTTGGCATGGCTTTCGTTGGCCACTAACAGAAGACCTGGGCTGGTTGATTGGGGCCGGGGTATTTGCGACAGGCGCTCAGCTTTCATTAACCCGCGCCTATAAAAGCGGCAAAACGTTGTTGTCCAATGCGTTGGCCTATACCACCGTGATTTTTGCCAGCCTCTTTGGCGGCGTGTTCTTTGGCGAGCGGATTGATATGACCGGTTGGCTTGCCATAGGCCTGATCATTATCAGTGGCGTCCTTGCTTCTAGAATCCGCTTCACAAAAGCAAAAGCACCCTGATGGGTGCTTTTGTAAATCTGATGGTGCCGGTTGTCGGGATTGAACTGACGACCTACCGCTTACAAGGCGGTTGCTCTACCACTGAGCTAAACCGGCAAACCGGGGTGCATTATAAAGAGATTTGCCTGGTAAGTATAGTGCGTTAGGAAATTTGACTAGATTATGATCTGCGTCAAAGTTTGGGTGGGTTATGAGGGGCTCTGCGGCGTAGACTAATTGGTTTTAGTTTTACAGAGCTTAATGAAATGACCCGTACAAAAACGACCGCACAATCGATGCCAGCAAAGAAACCCCGTAGAGCCCGAACTGCTCGGCCACGTCGTGTGAAATCGGGCGATGTCGCGCCCGCGATGGCCGAATCGGCGATAGGAAAATTCATGGTCGAGCGCGGCGTTGATGCTGCGGATGCGCGGCATGTCGGCGCTTTGAAGGATGTGTTGTCCGGATACATTCCAGGTAACACACAGGAGGTTGCTGACACATTGGCTGCGATACTCCAGGGCGCTTCGCCGGATGAGTCTCAAGTATTGCGTGACGCGCTAATTCAAGGGGGGGCGACGACCGTCAAAATGTCGGCCGCTGCCGATGAGGAACTTTCTGAGGATTGGCGGAGCGGAGGCTATCCGTACAAGAACTTGATGCTTCGTAAAAACTACGAACGCTCAAAGTATCAGTTGCAGGTTGAGCTACTCAAGCTACAGGCCTGGGTTAAAGAGACTGGGCAAAAAGTAGTCATCTTGTTCGAAGGTCGAGATGCCGCAGGTAAAGGCGGTGCGATCAAGCGCTTTATGGAGCATTTGAATCCACGGGGAGCACGTGTCGTTGCGCTAGAGAAACCAACTGAAAGTGAACGCGGCCAGTGGTACTTTCAACGCTATATCCAACATTTGCCAACGGCAGGTGAGATCGTGCTTTTTGACCGATCTTGGTATAACCGTGCGGGCGTCGAACGTGTGATGGGGTTCTGCACGCAGACTGAGTACGACGATTTTATGCGCCAAGTGCCTGAGTTTGAACGCAATCTTGTGCGTAGCGGCATACATCTCTTCAAGTTTTGGTTTTCTGTGAGCCGCAAGGAACAGCGTCGCCGATTCAAAGAGCGGGAGAAGCATCCGTTAAAGCAGTGGAAGCTGTCGCCGATTGATAAGGCATCGCTCGATAAGTGGGATGATTACACCCACGCCAAAGAGGCGATGTTCTTCTCGACAGATACTGCAGATGCCCCGTGGATCGTGATCAAGTCAGACTGTAAGAAGCGCGCACGGCTCAATGCAATGCGATATGTGCTGCACCGCCTTGCCTATGGCCAGAAAGATGGTGCTCGGATTGCTCCGGTTGATCCGTTGATTGTCGGGCGTGCAAACGTGGTCTACGAGATAGGCGAGGGTGAAGACAAGCCGTTACTTTAAATTGCATCCGGTCAGATCGTTTGCTGGCTATACTGGCGGAGTGAATTGATTTGGAGCAAGGGAATGGGTGAAGAAACAATCGGCCAACGGATTGCGGGAGAAGCCAAAAAGGCGCTCTATCTCACGCTCTATTTTGGTTTCTGGTTCAGTGCCCTGACATTGCTGACGCATGAAATTCTCAAGCAAGACGGTCTGCCTTTTGGGCATTGGGGATTGGCGTGGATTAAGGCGGCGATTTGCGCAAAGTTTATTTTGATCGGGCAAGCGGTTTATCCGATGCAGCATTCGAATGGCCGAGATCTCTGGCATATCGTCTTGCCGCGATCGTTTGTCTATCTCGCCATTGTTTTTGCGCTTAATGTAGTCGAGGCAATAGTCGAAGGCCAGTTCCATGGGGAGGCCATGTTCTACTCGATCCAGCATTTTGCTAATGGCAACCCGCTTTACGCCTTTGCGTTGGCTTGGGTCTACTGGCTCATTCTTGTGCCTTATCTACTGATGGGATCGCTCGGTCGATTTATCGAGACAAACAGCTAGGTTATTCGGTTTCCGACCTGAATCCCAGTAGGCTTGAGAGTTTGGCGCTGGCGGCAATCACCTTGGCGGCTTCTGCGCTCTTTGCAGATGCTTCGAATTGCCCCGCAGTGCCCACCGCGGTTATTGCGGCAACCATTTGGCCTGAATGATCAAAGACCGGGGCGCTCAGGCCATTGATGCCGGGAGTGTGGCTGCCCCCTGCCCGTGCAATACCGTCTTTGCGCGTGGCCTCAACGAAAGACGCCTGTTCTCGCGCCAGAGATGCAAGAAGGGCTTTGTCTTTGCCGGCAATCTGAGCGAGCTCTGCGGCAAGTGCTGGCTGTGTTGCCGAGGGGTTGTAGAACGCATTAAAGCAACGGCCCGTCGCAGAGTCATGTAGGCCAAGGACGCGACCGACACGAAGACATACAGAGATCGCATCACCTGTATCTACATAGCGCACAATGGTTGCGCCGCTGCTTCCCCATACGGCCAAGCCAACCCCCATGCCGATCTCATCGCAGAGCTCGTCAAGAATTGGCGAAGCCAATCGAATCGGGTCTAATGAAGCAAGCGCCGAGAGACCCAAAGTTAATGCAAAGGGGCCAAGGTGGTAACGCGCAGAGTTGGAGTCTTGATTGACGAGGCCCATGCGCTGAAAACTCACAAGATATCGATGCGCTTTAGCGGCAGGCATGCGGCTCATCATGGCGATATCTTTCAACATAGCCGGACGGCCAATGGTGACCAGGGCGCGTAAAATTGAACCGCCAATCTCAATAGACTGGATGCCTTGCTGTTTGCCGGTACTCGGTTTTGCTTCTGGAGTGCTCAGAGTGCTTTTTGTCATGGGTGCATCGATAAAGAAACTTATAATGTGTGAGTCTAAACAAAAGCGGCGCCCGTGGCGCATCTGAATTCAATAAAGGATCAAAGATGACGGCAGTCATGGTGTGTAACCCCAAAGGCGGATGCGGCAAAACAACACTGGCAACCAGCCTGGCAGGCTGGGCGGCCAATCAAGGCAAGAGCGTGACCCTGTGTGATCTTGATAGGCAGCAGTCTTCATTGCGCTGGATGTCGTTTCGAGAAGAGTCGCTGCCGCCAGTTAGCGGTTTTTATGCGGGCGGCCAACTGATGGCATCGCTGCCTAAAGGGGCGGATTTCACGGTGATCGATGCGCCAGCTGGGCTGCAGGGTTATAAGCTAAGCGATTACGTTCGGCTCGTTGATCGGGTGATCATTCCGGTGGTGCCTTCGGTTTTTGATATGGCGGCGACGGAAGATTTCTTGAATAGTCTGCGCAACGATTTACGTGGCCAGCGCCACAAAGTAGGTATCGTTGCGATGCGGGTCGATCCGCGGACTAGAGCTGCTGCAATGCTTGAAGAGTTTTTGCAGCATTTTGATGCGCCCATCGTGACCTATATTCGCCCAACCTCTAATTACGTCAATGCAGCGGCAGCGGGGCGCACGATCTTTGATCCGCCACGCTCCAAGCACAAGCAGGATCTGGCCCAGTGGCAGCCGCTGCTGGACTGGCTGGAGAAATAAACAGCTATAGGGGTTGACAGGGGCGTATTCGCCCTGCATAATGCTTGGCTTCTCGGACGCGGGGTGGAGCAGTCTGGCAGCTCGTCGGGCTCATAACCCGAAGGTCACAGGTT
>ERZ1034363.1728-NODE-1728-length-11716-cov-2.725320_pt1 | contig 11716 bp, 11 predicted proteins | sample MGYA00520616_ERZ1034363 | MGnify/ENA primary metagenome ERZ1034363 (study PRJEB33736, sample SAMEA104284506) | Azolla filiculoides | biome: Urban; feature: Water surface; material: Ditch water | place: Netherlands | collected 2015-10-28 | depth 0-0.1 m ...
GCCGACGGACAGGTTGGATTTGAGTGTGGAGTCCATCGACACCAGCGCACACTTGGCGGCTTCGTCCAGCGGGGTGTCGGGGTGTAACACGCGGTCGAGCACGGGCTTGCCGTATTTGGATTCGCCAATTTGGAAGTAGGGCGTTTCAGCCGTGGCTTCGATGAAGTTGCCGGGTGAGTACACCTGGAACAAACGCATGCCTTCGCCTGCAATTTGTCCACCAAAGATGAGCGACACATTGAAGTCCACACCCGAGGCTTTGAGGGCGGCTGCATCGCGCTCGTGCACACGGCGAATGGCCGCGCCCAAGACGCGCACCGCATCAAACATGCTCTTGGCGTTCCAGATGGTGATGGGTTCGCTCTCGGGTGTGTCTTTGAGTTGCTCGACTTGCAAGATCTCACGCACCGATTGCGAGATGGACAAATTGCCTGCCGACAACAACACCATGAAGCGGTCGCCCGGCTTCTCGTACACGATCATTTTGCGGAAGGTGCTGATTTGGTCGAGGCCCGCGTTGGTGCGCGAGTCAGACAAGAACACGAGGCCCGCTTTGAGTTTGATGCCGACGCAGTAGGTCATAAAAGTTTCTTCAGTTGATACAGGGCGTCCAACGCATCGCGTGGACTGAGTTTGTCGGGGTCGATCTCGGCCAGCTTGGCTTGCAGAGGGCTGGGGCCCACATCGTCTTGCAACGGCGGTGGCGCAAACAGATCGACTTGAACCTTCGATGCATCAGCCCCCGCTTCGAGCGAGGCCAAGGCATGGCGGGCATGGCTGAGTACAGCAGAAGGCATGCCAGCTAAGCGAGCCACTTGAATACCGTAGCTGCGGCTGGCGGGGCCAGGCTGAATTTCGTGCAAGAACACAATGCTCGCGCCACTCTCGGCCGCGCTCACATGCACGTTCACCGCAGCGCGGTGGTTGGCAGGGAACTCGGTGAGTTCAAAGTAATGCGTGGCAAACAGCGTGAAGGCTTGGGTCTTGTCGTGCAAGTGCGTGGCAATGCCGCTGGCCAAGGCCAAGCCGTCAAAGGTGGATGTGCCGCGGCCAATTTCGTCCATCAACACCAAGCTGTGCGGCGTGGCAGCGTGCAAGATTTGCGCGGCCTCGGTCATCTCCAGCATGAAGGTCGATTGCGCGTTGGCCAAATCGTCAGCCGCGCCAATGCGGGTGTGGATGGCGTCAATCGGGCCTAAGCGGCAAGCGGTGGCGGGCACATGGCTGCCAATGCTGGCCAGCAACACGATGATGGCCACTTGGCGCATGTAGGTCGACTTACCGCCCATGTTGGGGCCGGTGATGACTTGCATGCGGTGCAGATGGCCCAGCCGCGTGTCGTTGGCAATGAAGGTTTTGGCTGCGCCGCCAGCCACCACGCCATGCGTTTCGGCCAAGCGGGCTTCCACCACGGGGTGGCGGCCTTGCTCAATTTCAATGCACGGTGTTTTGACAAACTCAGGTGCGCACCAACCCAGCGTGAGCGAGCGTTCGGCCAAGGCGCACAGAGCGTCGAGCGTGGCCACAGCTTGGGCCAAGCGGGTGAGGGCGGGCACAAACTGCTGCAAGGTGTCGAGCAGTTGCTCGAACAAAAACTTCTCGCGAGCCAAGGCGCGTTCTTGCGCGCTGAGTGCTTTGTCTTCAAAGGCTTTGAGCTCGGGTGTGATGAAGCGCTCGGCGTTCTTCAAGGTATGGCGGCGCGTGTAGTCGGCCGGCACTTGTCGATCTGGCCTTGCGTGACCTCGATGTAAAAGCCATGCACTTTGTTGAACTGCACGCGCAGGTTGGCAATGCCGGTGCGCTCGCGTTCGCGGGCTTCGAGTTCGAGCAAGAAGCCGTCGCAGTTGTTTTGGATGGCGCGCAGCTCATCGAGGTCAGCGTCGTAGCCGTGGCCGATGACGCCACCATCGCGCACCAAGACGGCGGGTTCGGGCAGCAATGCGCGCTCCAGCAATGCACCGCATTCGGGCGGCACGCACATATGTTGGGCGATCTGCACCAGCAAAGAGGGAGACAGAGCGCTCTGCGGAGGTAAAGGAGGAGCTGGCGAAGCCAGCGGGGGACACGCAGCAGAGTGCTCTGTCTCCCTCTTTGCAGAGGCCGAAAAGGTAGGAATGAGCGGCTGAATGCGAAGCGCCTTTTGCAGTGCTTGGCCCAGCGACACCAACTCGCGCGGACGCACTTGGCGCAGCGACACGCGGGCGCTGATGCGCTGCACATCGCCCGAGCCTTTGAGGGCGTCGCGCAGCACTTTGTAGCTTTGCGTGCGGTTGTCTTGCAGCGCTCCAATAGCAGCCAAGCGGTGCATGGCTTGTGTGCGGTCGCGCTCGGGCGAGAGCAGCCAGTTTTTGAGCTGGCGGCTGCCCATGCCCGTCATGCAGGTGTCGAGCAGCGAGAACAAGGTGGGCGAGTCTTCGCCGCGCAGTGTTTGGGTCAACTCAAGGTTGCGACGGGTGGTGAGCGGCAGGTCGATCAGCGCATCGTTGCGCGCCACGTACACGCCGTGCACGTGTGTGAGGGCGCGGCCTTGGGTGTGTTCGGCGTAGGCCAGCAGTGCGGCGGCGGCGGCGTGGGCTTGCACCACGTCTTGTGCGTTCCACGCGTTGAGTGACGCGGCTTGCAAATGCTCCAGCAGCTTGCGGCCACCCAATGCGGCATCAAACTGAAACGCGGGGCGCACTTGGGCGGGCAGGCCAAGGTTGCTGCAGAAGTTTTTCAGCTGTTGCTCAAACGCGGGGCTGACCTCGGCGCTGTAAATGATTTCGCTGGGGGCCACGCGGGCAATCCAGTTGGGCAGCTCAGACGTGTCGCACTCGGCCAAATGCACCAAGCCTTGGGTGACGCTGAGCCATGCCAAGCCGCAACCGGCGCGGTCGCTTTGGTGAATAGCCAGTACATAGGCTTCGGTTTTTTCGCTGAGCAAGGCGCTATCTGTGAGCGTTCCCGGTGTGACCACGCGCACCACTTTGCGCTCGACGGGGCCTTTGCTCGCACCCACATCGCCCACTTGCTCGCAAATCGCCACGGATTCGCCGAGTTTGATCAGGCGCGATAGATAAGTTTCGAGTGAGTGAAATGGCACACCGGCCATCACCACGGGCTCGCCGTTGGACTGGCCGCGTTGCGTGAGCGTGATGTCGAGCAGGCGCGTGACCTTCTCTGCATCCGCAAAGAACAACTCGTAAAAGTCGCCCATGCGGTAGAACAACAGCGTCTCGGGGTGGTCAGCTTTGAGCCCCAAGTACTGCTGCATCATGGGGGTGTGCCCAGACAAATCACGCATCGCAGTGCCTGCCAGAAAGTGTTGAACGCGTTACAGCGGCGCGTCTGGCGCTTGGCGTGACAGGCTCAAGGTTTTGGCCGCTGTGCTGGCCGCGCGCTTGTCGTCTGCGCCTGCAAACTTGGAGTACTTGGTGGTGAGTGGCACCAACTGTGCGTAGATGCGGGGAGGGGCGGCCAAGCACTCTTCGTGCTCAAGGTAGGGGCCTTCGCCAGTTAAGTTGCTCACCAAACCACCGGCTTCGGTGATGAGCAATGCGCCTGCGGCCATGTCCCAAGGCTTCAAGCCGAGTTCAAAGAAACCATCGCTAAAGCCCGCGGCCACATAGGCCAAGTCGAGCGCAGCAGCACCTGGGCGGCGCAGGCCAGCCGTGCGTTGCATGATGTCGCCCATCAGGCTGAGGTATTTGTTGAAGTCGTCACCGGGACGGAACGGAAAGCCCGTGGCCAACAAACACTCTTCCAAGCGGGTGCGCTTGCTCACGCGAATGCGGCGGTCGTTCATGAACGCGCCACGGCCTTTGGTGGCGGTGAACAAGTCGTTGCGGGTGGGGTCGTAAATGACGGCTTGCTCTAAGCGGCCTTGCACTTGCAAAGCGATGCTCACGCAGTAGTAGGGGAAGCCGTGGATGAAGTTGGTCGTGCCATCGAGCGGGTCGATGATCCAGATGTGGTCTGCGTTGGGGTTGCCGTGCATGGTGCCTGACTCTTCGGCCAAGATGCCGTGGTCGGGGTAGGCGGTGAGCAGGGTCTCGATGATGACGCGTTCGCTGTTTTGGTCAACTTCAGTCACAAAGTCGTTCACTTGCTTCTGTGAAATACGCACAGCTTCCACGTCGAGCGCGGCGCGGTTGATGATGGCGCCTGCGGCGCGTGCAGCCTTGACGGCCACATTGAGCATGGGGTGTACAGAAGAAGAGGACGACATAGATTTTGTGAAGAGCTGGCCTTGGCAGACCGAAGATGAACGCCCGGCGATGCGGGCGGCGACAATGGGGCAGATTTTACGCGCTAAGACTTACAAAACCATCTATGAAAACCCGCTTCATTCTTTTAAATACCAGCCACGCCGGCAACGTGGGCGCTACCGCCCGCGCCATGAAGGTGATGGGTTTCACCGATTTGGTGCTGGTCGCGCCCCGCTGGGACAACGTGCTGCGCCGTGAAGAGACCATCCAGCGTGCCAGCGGCGCCCTAGACGTGCTGGCCAATGCCCGTGTGGTGGCGACTTTGGATGAAGCGATTGACGGCCTGCACCACCTGTGCGCCACCGCCATGACACCGCGTGACTTTGGCCCGCCCACCTTAGAGCCGCGCCCCCACTTTGCCGCCTTGGCTGCTGAGCACAAGCAGAACGCCGACTTTGGTGTGGGCTTTTTGTTTGGCTCCGAGCGCTTTGGCATGCGCAACGAAGACGTGTACCGCTGCCACACCTGCCTGAGCATTCCGACGGACCCGAAGTTTGGTTCGTTGAACTTGGGCGCTGCGGTGCAGGTGTTGGCTTATGACTGGCGGGAGGCATTGGGTGGGCTTGCCACGATGTTGCCTTCAGAAGAGATTGCAACTGCGGCGCAAGAGCCAACGCCCTTGGCCGACGCTCAACAACTCGCAGGCTTGCTCGACCACTGGCAACAGTCGCTCACGGACATTGGCTTTTTAGACCCAGAAGCACCCAAGAAGCTCATGCCGCGTTTGAACCAGTTGTTCAACCGTGCACAGGTGACGCAAGAGGAAATTCACATCTTGCGTGGCATTGCCAAAACCATGTCGCAAGTGGCTAAAACTGCTGCTGAAAAAAGCAGCGGTTGAGGCAACGATAATCAAGCCACTATGTTTTCACGCCTACGCTCTGATGTTCAATGCATTTTGGACCGCGACCCCGCCGCTCGAAGCCGCTGGGAAGTGCTGACTTGCTACCCCGGCTTGCACGCGGTGCTGCTGCACCGCTTGGCGCACGGCTGCTGGAACATCGGCTTCAAGTGGTTGGGCCGCTTCATTTCACACATCTCGCGCTGGTTCACCGGCATTGAAATTCACCCCGCCGCCAAGATTGGCGACCGCGTGTTTTTCGACCACGCCATGGGCGTGGTGGTGGGCGAGACCGCCGAAATTGGCGACGGCTGCACGATTTACCAAGGCGTGACCTTGGGCGGCACTTCGCTCTACAAAGGCGAAAAGCGTCATCCCACCTTGGGCAAAGACGTGGTGATTGGCGCAGGCGCCAAAGTGTTGGGCGGTTTCACCGTGGGCGACGGCGCCAAAGTGGGCAGCAACGCCGTGGTGACCAAGCCCGTGCCTGCAGGTGCCACTGCGGTGGGCAACCCCGCACGCATCATCCAAGCCGAGACCGATGCCAAGCGTGAAGAAGCTGCATCGAAGATGGGCTTCTCAGCCTACGGCGTGACACAAAACGACGACCCTGTGAGCCAAGCCATGCGTGGCTTGATTGACAACGCCACGTCACAAGAACACCAAATTGCTTTGTTGTGGAAAGCCATTGAACAGCTCTCTGCAGGTCAAGCCAAACCCGATTGCGTGCCCACTGACGCCGCTCGCCAAGAGCATTTTGAGGCGGCACGTATCAACCAACTGTTGGATTGACGATGCGTTTTTTGAATGTGTACCCCAAACGCTTGTGGGCTACTTTGAATCCTGTTGGCGCATTCGAAGGTCAGTTCACGTTCGACCTTGAGCAATATGGACTCATCACCAACGACGTGGTCTGTGATGTCACCGTGTCTGAAGATCCTGTAATGCTGGGGCAGTGGAAGATTTGGGTCAAACCTTTGTTTGATGTGGACATGCCGCACTTCGACAAGTTTGTGGACACCCTCAACCACTATGTGTTTGAGGTGCTGCAGTTCACGCCCAATCGAAGTGCACCGGGCAAGGATTTGGCCGCAGTCAAAATTTTCTTTGATGGCATTTACTTCGACATGTCGGGAGACGATCCTGTGGTGCAAAAGATTGGCACTGACGCCAAGTAAATAAAAAAGCCCGCGACTTAGCGGGCTTTTTTGTGGGCGCTAAATGCGTCACACACGCTTGGATTTCAAAGCTGTTTTAGGACGCCAGCCTTTGCAAAACTCGTCACGCGTTTCCATGTACGGGCCGCCGATCAAGTCGATGCAATAGGGCACAGCTGCAAACACGCCGTCTACCACCTGCTTGCCGTCTGCGTCTTTCAAACCGCCCAAGGTCTCTTGAATGGATTTGGGTTGACCTGGCAAGTTGATGATCAGCGTCTCATCGCGAATCACCGCCACTTGGCGTGACAGGATGGCGGTGGGCACAAACTTCAAACTCACTTGGCGCATTTGTTCGCCAAAGCCCGGCATTTCTTTGTGGGCCACGGCCAATGTGGCCTCGGGGGTCACGTCTCGTTTGGCAGGGCCTGTGCCGCCGGTGGTCAGCACCAAGGCGCAGCCGGCATCCACCAATTCAATCAGCGCTTGGCTGATGGTGGCTTGCTCGTCGGGAATCAGGCGCTCGACGTATTCAATGGGGTTGTACAAGGCATGGCCCAACCAATCGCGCAGGGCGGGCAGGCCTTTGTCTTCGTAAGTGCCGCTAGAGGCACGGTCGCTGATGGACACGATGCCAACCTTGATGGAGTCGCAACGGGCATCTGGGGTGGGCAAGGTGGTGTCTGTCATGGCTTGTAGCTTTCTTCGTCGTCATCGGGCGTGTGCAACACATCGTCCACGAGGTTGAACTGCTCTTTGATGAGCTGAAAAATTTCACGGAAGGCACGGCTTTGGCGCGGCAGCAAACCTTTGGCAATGTCGGCTTTGGTGGTGACGTCATCCTTGCGGGCTTGGCGCACCAGTGCACGCAGCTGTTGGCTGTCGGTGCTGGGGTATTCGTTCATCCACTCTTGCAAAGCGGTGTCTTCAGCCATCAGGCGATCACGCCAGCTTTCGGCCAAGTGCAGGGCCAAGGTGTCTTTGGTGCTGCCCATGCGTTGCTCGTTGAGCGCGTCTTTGACGGCCTCCACCGATTCTTCGCTGAGCTTGCGCATGAGCTTGCCAACAAACTGCATTTGACGGCGCTTGCCTTCAAAGTTGGTGATGCGGCGGGCTTCGGCCAATGCTTCGCGCAGCAGGTCGGTGATGTGGCCTTGGGTGTTCAGGCGGTCCATCAACTCGGTGCGAAGCGTGAGCAGCTCGACGCCCAAGTCTTGGCGGTCGTCGCTGTCTTTTTTGCGGTCGGTGCGGCTCAGGCCCTCGGTGCCTTTGAGTTCGGCTTTGAGTTCGAGGTCGAGTTCGCTGCCTTCGGCCACAAACTGGCCTCGGACAAAGTAACCTTTTTTGGGTTTACGTGACATAAATTGGGGAGCTTTAAATAGGTCGGTTTGCCCTTCAAAACAAAGAGCAAACGCACTGACCGGTATCATAGCCGTCGATATGACCAAAGCCACCAAAACCCAAGCCTCATCCCACACGCCTGCCCAAGGTTTCAGCTACAGCCGCGAGCACTTCGAGTCGCTCGTCGATGCAGCCCTGAAGCACGCCAAAAAGCTGGGAGCCACCGATGCGGGGGCCGATGCGTCAGAGGGCTGTGGTTTGAGCGTGTCGGTGCGCAAAGGCGAGCTGGAAAACGTGGAGCGCAACCGCGACAAATCCTTGGGCGTGACGGTGTACTTGGGCCACCGCCGAGGTAACGCCAGCACCTCCGACTTTTCGCAAGCCGCGATTGAGCGCACCGTGCAAGCGGCCTACGACATTGCCCGCTTCACCGCCGAAGACCCCGTGGCTGGCTTGCCCGACGAAAAAGACATTGCCACCCACCACCCCGATTTGGATTTGTTCCACCCTTGGAACATCACCAGCGCAGACGCCGCCACCCTCGCACTGCGTTGCGAAGCTGCGGCCATGCAAACCGACAAGCGCATCACCAACAGCGAAGGCGCAGCGGTGTCGGCCCAGCAAAGTCATTTTTTCAGCGCGCACACCCACGGCTTTCGTGGTGGCTATGCCAGCTCACGCCACACCATTTCGGTGGCCCCCATTGCGGGCAAGGGCGACGGCATGCAGCGCGACGCGTGGTACAGCTCCATGCGCGATGCCCATGAGTTGGCTTCGCCTGAATCCGTCGGCCGCTACGCCGCCGAGCGCGCTTTGAGCCGCTTGAAATCTCGCAAGATCGCCACGATTGAATGTCCTGTGCTCTTTGAAGCGCCCGTGGCCGCAGGCTTGTTGGGCGGTTTTGTGCAAGCCGTGAGCGGCGGTGCGCTGTACCGCAAGAGCACGTTTTTGCTCGACTCGCTGGGCAAGACGGTGTTCCCCAAACACATCGATATTTCAGAGGATCCGTTTGTCATGCGCGGCAAAGGCAGCTCGCCATTCGACGACGAAGGCGTGACCGTTCGCGCACGTCGCGTGGTGGATGCTGGCCGTGTGGAAGGCTATTTCCTCAGCAGCTACACCGCCCGCAAACTGGGCATGCCCACCACGGGTAACTCTGGCGGTTCGCACAACTTGGTGATGTCCTCGCGCCTGACGCAAAGCGCAGACGACCTCGATGCCATGTTGAAAAAACTGGGCACGGGTTTGTTTGTGATTGAGCTGATGGGCCAAGGCGTGAACTACGTGACGGGCGACTATTCACGCGGAGCCAGTGGCTTTTGGGTGGAGAACGGGCGCATTGCTTACCCCGTGCAAGAGATCACCATCGCGGGGAATATGAAAGACATGTTCCAAGGCATTGAAGCCATTGGTGCTGACGCATACACTATGGGTGCCAAGACGATTGGTTCTGTGTTGATCAATCGCATGAAGGTGGCGGGTAGCTAATCTTTTTTGCTTGCCGCGGTTTTGGTTTTGTAGTTTGTCTCTGCGCGAATGCGGTGTGGCGTAACTGCCCTAGGCTCCTCTTCGCTGCGCTCAGAATGTCGCTACGGGCAGTCACGCCACACCGCATTCGCTTTAGGCGCTCTGCATACGCTTTGTCGCTGCGCTTAAAGCCCTTACTTCCACAGCACTAGCTGGCGTGAAACCGCTAAGCACACACAAACCGCTGTTGACGGGGCTAGGCCCCGCAACCCGTAGCGACATTCTGAGCAAAGCGAAGAGGAGCCTAGGGTTGTGGGGCCTAGCCCCGTCAACAGTCAGCGAAGGGAAGTTACGTCCCAACTCCGATAGCAACCAGAGTAAGGCAGCTAAACCTTAGCCCGCCAACGCAGCCTTAACAGCAGCAGACACCAGACCCATATCAGCCTTGCCCGCCAACTGCGCCTTCACAGCACCCATGACCTTGCCCATATCGCCAGGGCCAGCAGCGCCCACTTCAGCCACGATGGCCTTCACGGCGGCTGTGATTTCTTCGGCGCTCAAACGCTGAGGCAAATACACCTCCAGCACTTTCATCTCGGCGCTTTCGATGTCAGCCAAGTCTTGGCGTTGGGCGGTGAGGTAAGCAGCCACCGAGTCTTTGCGTTGCTTGATCAGCTTGTCCACGATGGCAATCACCATGGCGTCGTCCAGCTCCACGCGCTCGTCGACTTCTTTTTGCTTCATCGCGGCTTGCAGCAAGCGGATGGTGCCCAAGCGCACGCTGTCTTTGGCGCGCATGGCGGTTTTCATGTCTTCGGTGATTTGTGCTTTGAGGCTCATGGTGTGTTCCTAAAGGGAAAAATGATTCGAAAAAAAAGCCCGCTGAGGCGTCCCTAGCGAGCTTTTTTGGGGCAGAGGCTGCTTAGTACAGCTTCTTGGGCAACTGCATGCTGCGGATGCGCTTGTAGTTGCGTTTCACGGCTGCTGCTTTTTTGCGTTTACGTTCAGCGGTTGGCTTCTCGTAGAACTCGCGAGCGCGCAAGTCGGTCAACAGACCCAATTTTTCAATGGTGCGCTTGAAGCGACGCAGAGCGACGTCAAACGGTTCGTTTTCTTTTACACGGATGGTGGTCATTTACCAAAGTTTCCAAATATTTGCAGTCAGAGGGTGCCTAAGAAGATCGTGCCTAAGCGCCATGCCTGCGGTGTTCCCCAACATTAAGTTGATCAGGCCGTTGGGGGTTTGCCAGCAAAGACCGAAATTATAGCGACTAAACCGCCGGTTTTAAACGGGCGCCCAAGGCTTTTGCGCAGGCATGCGCGCTGGACCACGCCCACTGGAAGTTGTAGCCCCCCAGCCAGCCCGTGATGTCGACCACTTCGCCAATGAAATACAGGCCTGGCTGCTTGGATTCCATGGTTTGCTGCGATAAATCGCGCGTATCCACGCCGCCCACGGTGACTTCGGCCTTTTTGTAGCCTTCTGTGCCCGTGGGGGTGAGTGGCCATGCGCTGAGGCGTTGGGCCAACAGGTTCAGGGCTTTGTCGCTGGCTTCAATCACGGGGCGCTGCCAAGCGGGGTCTTGGCTGGCCCAGGTATCGGCCAAGCGTGATGGAACCCAAGCGTTGAGTTCGTTGGCGATGAGTTTTTTAGACTGCTGCTTGGCTGTCATCAGCGCATCTTGCAAGTCAACTTCTGGGGCGAGGTTGATACGTAAGTCAGTGCCTGCTTGCCAATAGCTAGAGATTTGCAGCACACCTGGGCCCGACAGCCCACGGTGGGTGAACAGCAAATCTTCGTCAAAGCTTTGCAGGGTTTTCTTTGCGCCTGTTTCGATGCGCACAGGCAGCGAGAGGCCGGAGAGCTGTGCATAGGGCGCCCAAGCTTTGTCGTCAAAGGTGAGGGGCACAAGGCCTGGGCGGGGCTCGACCAAGCGCAGGTTGAATTGCTTGGCCAGTCGATAGCCAATGTCGGTCGCACCAATTTTGGGGATGGACAAGCCGCCGGTGGCGACCACCACGGCTGCAGCGTGCACTGTGCCTTGACTGGTGTCGACTTCGTAGCGTTGCGCCTCGGGGGCTGCGTCAGAGTAGCGAATGTCTTTGAGGCTGCAAGGTTGCCAGCGCGTGACGCTGCCGCCATTGGCTGAGCCGTTGCATTCGGCCAAGAGCATTTGAATCAGGTCTTCGGCGGAGCGGTCGCAAAACAGCTGGCCTTTGTGCTTTTCGTGAAACGGGATGTTGTGCTTTTGCATGAGCGCCACAAAGTCTTGAGGTGTGTAGCGCGACAGGGCGCTGCGGCAAAACTGCGGGTTGTCGCCCAAGAAGTGTTTGTGCGGGGCGCGTACATCGAGTTCGCGGTTGGTGAAGTTGCTGCGGCCGCCGCCGGAGATGCGAATTTTTTCGGCCACTTTCTCGCTGTGGTCCAGCACCAGCACTTGCAAACCTTGTTGCGCGGCCACGCCTGCACAAAACAAACCGGCAGCACCGGCGCCCACAATCACAACGTCAAAGGTTTTCATGCAGTGAGTTTAGTGTTCGAAAGCGGAAAGCCAGCAATGGAGTGCTTGGGTGCGCGCTGAGGCGATTTCGAGCCGCGTAGCGGCGTATGAGCCGAAGCGCGTGCTCAAGGGCTTCATTGATGGCGTGACTGCGCAAGGGCG
>ERZ1034363.1729-NODE-1729-length-11714-cov-7.412306_pt1 | contig 11714 bp, 10 predicted proteins | sample MGYA00520616_ERZ1034363 | MGnify/ENA primary metagenome ERZ1034363 (study PRJEB33736, sample SAMEA104284506) | Azolla filiculoides | biome: Urban; feature: Water surface; material: Ditch water | place: Netherlands | collected 2015-10-28 | depth 0-0.1 m ...
GGCTCAACTGAATGCCCGTGTTGTTTAAAAAATTCTAAAAAAGCAGAGCGTACTTCTGCGCTAGTCATATTTTTCATCATGATTTTTTATGTGCGTAATTAAAAATTTAAAAGTGAATAATGCGTGATTCTGAGGCGAATTGCGTAATTTGTGAAATCGAAAAACCGCGTTGCATTAAAAATCGACTCCGTTTCGCCCATTCTAAGCGAGGAATCGGTGAGATTTCACCGTATTTCTTGCAATATACTTGCGTTAATAAATCCATCCAATCCTCCGCAACCGTCAACAAAATGCCATGCAAATCTAAAGCAAAATCTATGCCTTTTTGTTTTAATTCGTAGCGAATCGCCATTTCACCATAGCCTTTGCGCAAACGATGACGCGCATAACTTTCTGCAAAACGCGTATCACTTTGCCAATTATCGTGTGCTAATTGATCGATGATAGGTTGAATATCATCGAGCACATACCCTTTTTGCATCAATTTTGTGCGTAATTCTTTTTGCGAATGCTCACGCAAAGTCAGTAGTCGCAAACAATGCTCTTTAATCGCACCGTCTATCGTGTTTACCGTATCCACTAATTATAACACAAGCTAAATGGGACGGACTTCATCCGTCCACATAGGTTATTATTCATTTTGTTACGCAATTACAGCGTATCGTCCACTTCATCTTCGGCAGGTTCAAATTCTTTAACGGCAAGCAAGGGTTTTTGGAACGCTTCATCACGAATTTTCATTTCGAGTTCTTTGGCTTTTTCGGGATTTTCTTTAAAGAAAATTTTCGCATTATCTTTGCCTTGCCCAATTTTTTCGGTGCCGTAACTGTACCATGAACCCGATTTTTGAACGAAACCATAATTCACGCCTAAATCCACGAGTTCACCCGCAAAGGAAATCCCCTCACCGTATAAAATTTCGAATTCAGCTTGTTTAAACGGTGGAGCCACTTTATTTTTCACCACTTTTACGCGGGTTTCATTCCCCACAATTTCATCACCTTTTTTTACTGAACCAATACGGCGGATATCCAGTCGCACAGATGCATAAAATTTGAGCGCATTGCCGCCCGTAGTTGTTTCTGGTGAACCAAACATCACGCCAATTTTCATGCGGATTTGGTTGATAAAAATCACTAACGTATTAGTACGTTTGATATTTGACGTTAATTTACGCAAAGCTTGCGACATTAATCGTGCATGCAATCCCATATGAGAATCCCCCATATCACCCTCAATTTCTGCTTTAGGTGTCAGGGCGGCAACAGAATCGACAATCACAATATCCATCGCCCCAGAACTCACAAGGCGGTCTACAATTTCTAGTGCTTGCTCGCCTGTATCGGGTTGTGACACGTACAAATCAGCAATATTTACACCTAGTTTGCCTGCATAATTAATATCAAGCGCATGCTCTGCGTCAATAAAAGCGGCGGTTCCCCCTAATTTTTGCATTTCAGCAATCACTTGAAGTGTCAGTGTGGTTTTGCCTGAAGATTCAGGACCGTAAATTTCCACTACTCGCCCGCGTGGCAAACCACCGCACCCCAGAGCAATGTCCAAGCTCAACGAACCAGTTGATACCACGTCAATATCTTTGGCGGTGTCAACGTCACCCATGCGCATAACAGAACCTTTTCCGAACTGTTTTTCAATTTGCATCAATGCCGCAGTTAACGCTTTTTTCTTGTTATCATCCATTTGGTGTGTCCTCGTCATGTCTAAAATTTAGGGAGCGAATTTATGCGTTTATTATCACACAGCATTTAGCTCTACGACCATTAAGTTTCTCAAATTTTGCACATAAGAATAAAAAATTTAACTTAGGGACTAGAAAATTTAAAAAAGATAAGTTAAAATTACCCTTCTTAAGTCGGGTGCTTAGCTCAGCTGGGAGAGCATCGCCCTTACAAGGCGAGGGTCGGGGGTTCGATCCCCTCAGCACCCACCAGACTTTGGAGCGGTAGTTCAGTTGGTTAGAATACCGGCCTGTCACGCCGGTGGTCGCGGGTTCGAGTCCCGTCCGCTCCGCCAAACACTCGAAAAAGCCGAACTTTTATAGTTCGGCTTTTTTATTTTCAGCTATGTGCTAACTATTCTCGTCTTGCACCTTATCGCGCCGCGTGCATAATAAACAACATTCACACAAATTTAACTCTTAAGGTGATTCCTATGGCTGTTGGACAACCCCACTTCCCTGTTATGCCTCCTATTTCTGGTGTACAACTAGGCACAAGTTGCGCTGGCATTAAACAAACTGTGCGCGATGATTTACTCATTTTTGAGGCGACAGAAGGCGCGACTTGCGCCGCCGTTTTTACGCAAAACGCTTTTTGTGCTGCCCCCGTCATCGTTGCTAAAAATCACCTTCCCCAATCTCCACGTTGGCTGATTATCAATTCAGGAAACGCTAATGCAGGCACTGGGGAGCAAGGGATGCGAGACGCCATGCAAACTTGTCAAGATTTGGCCAATATGACCGGTGGCAACATGGCACAAGTATTACCGTTTTCAACTGGCGTAATTGGTCAAGCGCTGCCCATTGATAAAATTACTAGCGCACTGCCAAAAACACTAATGAATCTTACCGAAGATAATTGGCAAAAAGCAGCCGTTGCCATTATGACCACCGATACCTTTCCAAAAGGCGTATCAAAAACCATCGAACTCAACGGGCATAAAATTACCATTAACGGTATTTCAAAAGGCGCTGGCATGATTCAGCCTAACATGGCTACCATGCTTGGATTTATCGCTACAGACGCGAATATTAACCACGAATTATTGCAAAACTGTTTAACGGATGCAGCAGAACTGTCATTTAATCGTATTACTGTTGATGGCGACACATCAACAAATGATGCTTGCGTCATTCTTGCCAGTGGCGCAACACAGGTACCAGAGATTTTAGACGATACACCCGAATACACGATTTTTTACGAAGCCATTTTAGCGGTGTGTCAAGAACTGGCCGAATTGATTATTCGAGATGGCGAGGGCGCAACAAAATTGATTCGCATTGAAGTCAGTGAGGCGGCCACTATTCAAGAAGCGGTACAAGTCGCTAAAACGATTGCACATTCTCCACTTGTTAAAACTGCTTTTTTTGCCAGTGATCCTAATTGGGGACGCATCCTCGCAGCGGTTGGGCGAGCAGGCGTTGTGAATATGCACTTAGATGCTATTCGAATTTATCTTGATGAGGTGTGTATTGTGCGTGAAGGTGGTCGCGCGGACGATTACACTGAAGAAGCAGGACAAACGGTGATGAATCAATCGGAAATTAAAATCAGCGTCAAACTCGGACGCGGCAACATTACACAAACCGTGTTAACTTGCGATTTTTCTTATGACTATGTCAAAATTAACGCAGAATATCGTACATAGAATGTAAATCACAAAAAAGCCTCGCTGTCATTTTGCCAGCGAGGCTTTTTTATTCACCGCTAATTCTTCAGAAAATTAAAACGGAATATCATCATCGTAAGGAGCATGAAAACTGTCTGCCGGTTTATTCGCAACTGGCTGTGGTGAGTAATGTTGAGCAGGTTGCTGTGCATTATTTTGATAAGGCTGTGGCGCGTAATTTGACGCGGGAGCGGGTGCATTATATTGCCCTGCTTGCATAGGCGTTGGCGCAGACGATTCATTGCGTTTACCCACCAAATCTAAAATCGTTGCATTCAACTCCAAACTGGTTTTTGTCGAACCATCATTGGCTTTGTATTCGCTCATTGTCAGCTCACCTGACACAAATACTTGCTGCCCTTTTTTCAAATAATCTTTTAAATTCCCTTCAGCGCGTTTTCCCCAAACAACAACACGCAACCAAACCGTTTGCTGGCGATCACCAAACCCGACATTATTAGCAACCGACACGTTTAACACCGCTTGCCCAGAAGGCAAATAACGCACTTCAGCATCACGCCCTATCGTTCCTGTACACGAAAAAACATTACTCATTTTTATCCTCTTAATGGTTTTTTTAGCTGCCTATTAAACTATGCCGTGCATGAAAAATAAAGTCGTACTTTGTGCAATGATGTTTTTAACCTACTATTTTTTAGATCACGCAAATTTCAGGCGCACCCATTTTGACTAACGCAAAGGTACTTTTCCCTCGATTTTCATCCGCTTTCCACAGCGTATTGCCAATTTGGACTTCCGTACCAACAAAAACACCTCGATCAACGATAACACGCGCATTATCAATCACCGAAAAACTGTCCATCAATTCTTGTAATTCTTCTTTAGATAACTGAATATCCATTGTCAATTTACTCATGGTGCGGTGCAGCTTTGCAATGGTTGCGTCATTACTTTTTTCTGGATGATCATCTAAAAAACCAAGAATTTTTTTAATGTCATTTTGCTCTGATTGTTTGGCGACGAGCGCATTTTTCATCTCAGTCACCCGCTTTTGAATATAGGGATTCAAGCCGACTTGAAGATGCGTTTTAATACCTGATAATGAGCCAACAATAACGGCCTTAATAAGCACTAACGCGCAACTACTACCACCCATAATCGATGATTTTTTACTGCCATTTTTACCACCTGCGAAAATTTTATTGCCCGCCATCAATTGTGAATTCATGGCGTATTTTGAAATGACAATATCCGAACCCGCTTCAATATGAAAATTTTCAGCAAAACCGATAACAACTGATCCGCGTGCTACAATTTTTCCTGTATTTTTTGCTTTTTCTTCTTCAGTTTGATCTTGAGAGCCTTGCGCACCGTTTTTGATATTAATATCAGCGTTAGCAAATAACTCACTTGTCCCCGTCACACCACCCTTGATATTCAAACTGCCCATCGATTTGACACTAGCATTGATAACACTTCCATCAATCACAACATCCTCAAGCGCAAAAACGCTCATGCCTTCCGTCACATCCCCTTTAATGACTATCGCGCCATCAAAACGAATATTGCCTGTTGAAAAATCGACTTTTTTAAGCGTCAAAATAGGTGAAACGGTCATGCCATTGGGCACGGCAACGGGTTGTCCTGTCACTGAAGATAATAATTGATTCTCATCTTCAGGATTAACATAAACGCCCGTCATATCTTTTGAGAAAGGCGTATCTGCCCCCACTTTGGGTACAATGACCTCACCAAAAATATCACACCCTTTTTTACCTTCAATGGGTGGCGTGCGCTGCATCACAACAGCGTCTTTATAAACAACAGGAATATCACCCAACTCACGATAATCCGCCATACCATTTTCATCAATTTTAGGTTTACGCTCATGATTCACATTAGGCATCATACTTTTAAATTGCGCATCAATGCCGTCAACGGGACGCAAACCTTCTGCAATAATGACATCTGTACACGTTCCCTTTGCAAGTAGCGCCTCGAGCTGCTCTGTTGGAACGATACCCCATGTAATTTCTTTGTCTTTAATCGCTTTTTGAATTGCCCCTAGCGTCAATTCTTTACCACCAAAATTGGGCGTGATAGTCATTCGCGCTCTCAATTTATCGTCAGAAACAACAATGTCGCATTTTGCATCACGCTGCTCACCAATTTCACATTCAAACGCTTCAGCCGTCGCATTGTTATAACGAGAAAGCAATTCACCAAGTCCGAATTCACTGATAAATAAATGCGAAAACCCCTGCTTCTCTAAGCGTCTATTGATCAACTCGACAGTTAAATTATCTAACTTATCGCTACTAGGCGTAAACACGGCAAGCAGCTTGCGACCACTTTTGCTTAATTTAAATTCTAGGCCATTTTCAATTACATTGTCGTCGTTCATAGTCGTTATCTTTTCTTATGGTTATCGTTCATGACTGAATTTGCCGTGCATGGAGAGTATGCCTTATTTATTGGGGGCACATTTACTGTAAATCAAGGTAAGTGAGACATAACACGCTCAAGTATTATTCATCACTTCCCATAAAGCCTTTCATTTTTAAATCTTCCGTGAGAATGTGTTTCATCAGCCAGCCTTTAGCAAGAAAAGCGCTATGTGAACGTAATTTCTCAATGTCCTCAGGCAATAATTCATCTTTCTTTAAAATACGATGAATATCTAAGCGAATACGGGTGATTTCAACTTCAAGCTCATCATGTCCCCGCTTATTTTCATCTCTAAAAGGAAAAAAATACTGCAACTGCAATGCTTCTTCATGACGAAAATGTTCTAGCGAATATTCATAAAGCTGATCGATAAAAAACAGTAACGGCTCTTTGTCTTCTGGATGACGAAGCGCCAGTTCAAGGCCATTAATGGTGGTTAACAATAATTTATGCTCGGCATCAATTGCCATATTATTCACACTAAAGCGCTTATCCCATTTAATTGTCATATATCATCCTTAAATTTTAGAGCACGGCTTGTGGATAAGAACCTAAACTTTTTAACATAGACACCTTGGTTTTCAATGCGTCTAACGCTTGTGCTACGTTATCGTCCTCGCTATGCCCAGCAATATCAATAAAAAAAACATAATCCCAAAGACCTTGTCTTGATGGACGTGATTCAATACTTAGCATATCCACGCCAAGTTGTGCAAAAGGCTCGAGCATCGCATGCAACGCACCTGACTTGTTGTGCGTTGAAACAACTAATGTTGTCTTATCGTGTCCGGTATGTGTTGCCGTTTGCTTACCGATAATAATAAAACGTGTGGTATTGCTTGCGTTATCTTCTATATTAGCCGCCAAAATAGGAAGATCATAAATCTGTGCGGCAATACTTCCCGCAATCGCTGCGGCATGTGGATTATCTTTAACTAACTGCGCCGCTTGAGCGTTACTACTTACCGATGTTTGATGTACATTGGGCAAATTCGTCTCAAGCCATTCACGGCATTGCGCTAAAGACTGTGCGTGCGAATAGATTTCCGTAATATCGCTTAACGCGTTAGCGTGCGTTAATAAATTTTGTTGCACACGAATTTCAACTTCCCCGCAAATCTGCAATGATGACGTCAGCAAGCAATCAAGCGTATAACTGATAACGCCTTCCGTTGAATTTTCAATCGGCACCACGCCAAACGCACAATGGTCTTTTTCCACTAAATCAAACACTGCATTAATATTGGCTGCGGGTACTGTTTTGACGGCATGACCAAAATGTTTAAACGCCGCTTGTTGCGTAAAAGTGCCTTCGGGACCTAAAAAAGCCACATCTAGTGGTTTTTCGAGCGCTAAGCATGCTGACATTAGTTCACGAAAAAAACGCATAGCCGTTTCATCAGAAAGTGGCCCATTGTTTAATTCTTGAATTCTACGCAACACAAGCGATTCACGATCTGGGCGATAAAATGACCCGCTTTCGCCTTGTGCTAATTTAGTTTCAGCAACTTTTTGCGCATAAGAAGCACGCTGATTGATAAGCTGCAAAATTTGCGAATCAACCGCATCAATTTTCTCTCTTAATTCAGTCAAGGGGATGATTGACGTTGAGGGCATAAATAATCCTTTTGTTTTAGCGTTTTAGAACATCTTATAATTTGCAAAAGATACCATATTTGCGTCATCTACACACCATCGTATCCTTTCGTTATGATGCCTATTTTATGTTATAAAATTTAGGTGTCCCTCATTTATTTTTGAAATTAGATATAATACGCGCAATATAGCGTGAAAAACGACTTTAGCAATCATTGTGATACGGCCAAAGTACACCGTGCTGTCGACTAATTAGCATGAATATTACGTCTTTATTATCAAAAACGTTACATCATCTGTTCACCGCGTCATTGAGTCCATTTTAGAATTATGAATAAATTTTTGGTTATTTTTGCCCTCTGGCTAAGTGTTGCAATATCTGCCTTAGCGGACATGCCGCAAGCAAATATTCAAGTCAAAACACGCGTAGGCACCCTCCCTGCGCAATTTCAAATCCAATTTACCATTCCCCCAGAGCATCACGCCTATTTGGATAAGGGCGATGAACAAATGTTCATCCCCATTAGTTTTGATTCAAACAATGCGCTCAGTGCAGCTGGCCTTAAAATAGATGACATAACAAAACCCGCTGGCGTTTATGACAGTGAAGTGAAAGCCACCGTTTTACGTGGTATGGGCGAATTTAATCTCACCCTCTCTGGTACAAAAGCACCACCGGAAAAATTCGCACTGGCGGTAAAATACCAAATTTGCAATGACATTACGCACCAATGTTATCGCCCGCAAACGGTTTCTGTTGAATTAGCGTTTTCCTCTACGCCAGCACATTCAAATAGCGACCCATCTTCTCAAGCAAAAACAGATACATCAGACAATTTTACCGACGCATTATTAAACTTATTTGAAAATAATAAGAATAATGTGCTCGTAATGTTTGGCTTAATGTTAATGGCGGGCATGTTATCGGTGGCTACGCCTTGCGTTTATCCGATGCTTCCCATTACATCGATGTTTATTGTCAATCGAGCAAATGGCATCGCCTTAAAAGAAAAACAACATGCCATGGTTTATGTTTTTGGTATTGTTTGCACCTATATGCTACTGGGTTTAATGGCAGGCATGACAGGCGGTGCTTTTAACACGTTTATGCAATCGGGCTGGGTGAACTTAGCGTTTGCCTTCTTTTTTACGTTTTTTGCTATTGCTCTACTGGGTTACTATGAACTGGGTTTTATGCAAAATGAAGTACATGAATTAGATCAACATTCTTCGCGTGTCAAAGGATTAACGGGGACGTGGTTAATGGGTCTTGTTGCCGGACTTGTTATTTCACCTTGCGTAGGTCCGATTGTTTTTGCACTGCTTTTGCAAGTGGCTGACAACATTGCTGATAGAGCTGCTGAATTAGCATTGATTAATCAAACACTCACGTTTGCCGATAAGCTAACGATTTCACTGCAAGGCAGTGTGATGATGGCTGGGTTTGGTCTTGGCGTTGGATTGCCCTTTTTTGCCATTAGCGTATTGAAATTCAATAAATTGCCTAAAGCGGGTTATTGGATGAACAATATCAAATACGCTTTTGGATTTCTTATTTTATATTTCGCTTACAGTTACTTAAACAAAGCGATGGGAGTTTTTGGTGTGGATCCACAAACAACATTGGTTTTATTACTCGGCACATTGAGCATTTGGATTGCCGTGGTGAATTTTAACGTGCTCAGTTTACTGCCCCATAATGCAGAGCCTAATCATAAATTCAAACATTTTATGGGTGTGATGATGATGCTTGTTGGAGTATGGCTTGTTGTCATGAGCCTTGGGCATTTACCTATTTTTAGCTCAGCACTTCGCACCGCTGTGGCCGCTGAAAACACAACAATCGAATTAGTGGAAAATGATGCAGGCATTGCTTGGTATCGCCAATTTGAGGCAGCGCAAAAAATCGCGCAGCAAACAGGGAAACCGATTTTCATCGACTTTTATGCGAGCTGGTGTGCGAATTGCGTCGCTTTCAAAGAAGAAACACGAAATAACAAAGCCTTAAACCAAGCACTTCGCACGCAAGTCGTTGCAGTCAAATTAGTAGATAAAGAGCCCGATTTTGAAGCGTTTCGAGACAATCCCATTCATCGTCAGTTAAAAATTGGCTTACCTTATTTTGCGATTATTAACGCTGACGGCACCCTTTTATGGTCAAGTACGGATTACCAATCAGCTGATAAAATTATTGCTGTACTGCGTGCAACTCAGTCTTAATGTTTTACCCATGAAAACGTATTGGGTGGGATTTGTTCTTTTTTTTGCACAAACGGTAAAAGCGGAGCTTACATGCATATCAACGCAAATGCTCAATGCAGACAAAACCGCTTGCGTTGCGCTCGTTTGCACAGCGCCTCAAGTGATTAATGTCACCAAAACCGCTTGTTTTACGCCACCCATCTGCAGCGCCCCAGATAGCTTAAATTTAACGCAAACCGCCTGCATTAAACCTAAAATGCCCGTCTGCACGCCCCCTAAAATTTTAAATCAAGCTAAGATTACGTGCATTGATCCCATTATTTTACCCACCGCACAAAATACCAAACCGGTTTTAAATCCGATTGCGCAAGAATGGGATGTCAATGTCGGTGAACTACTCACGATTCCTTTAGTGGTCAATGATGCTCAACAAGATGAATTTACCTTAACAAGCACCCTAATTTTAGGCGACTTTAGCGCGGTGCATAACAATGATGAAAATTTGCCCACCGTTGATTTTTTATTCACGCCCACCCAAGCACACGGCAATAAAATTTACACGACCACATTTCATGCAAAAGAAACCAAAACAACACAGCATTACGTTTCTAATAAAATAGCCGTTAAAATCCGTGTATGGCCTTCAGCAAATCACGATATTGACTCAGCAACGCAACTCACTATTACCAGTGCGCAGTGGCAAGCCAATTACTTAACGATAGAGGGGCAAGTTGTATTAAATTCGCTACTAACCCAGCAAGAGCGACAAACTTTTATTGATGAGCAATTTGATTTAATCATCCGCTCACCCGAAGACAATATCCTTCACATTGCGCCATTGGCACTCAGCAATCAAGGCCTTTGGAAGGTGAGTTTTTCGCTTCCCCTTGAGCAAACACCTTGCCATGTCGTGCTTGAATTTAATACGCGCAAAGCACGTCATGAAGTCCTAAATGCACCTCTGAGCTGTTTTAAATAATTATTTAAAAACTGTGAACTGCGTCACAATTTTCACTTAAAGTTTTGATTTACCGCTTATCGGCCGATATAGTTTTCTTTTACCACGACAAAATCCAGTCAATAACAATGGATATCGCGTTTTATGAAGAAATTGATTGTATTCGGACATATTGGTCTTGCGTTAAGTACCGCTATCGGGTTGGTTTATAACCCTGTTTTTGCAACAACTAACGCGATTGAACAATTTAGTACAGTGACCTCTACCGTCTGCGCAAACCCTCACATTTTAAATATAAAAACAAATACCTGTGAGATGCCATACAGTGATATAAACCTGTCATTTGATATGGCAACAGCAATACCATCGTGCGAACAGCCACAGGAATTCAATCCAGTCAGCCATACGTGCGAATTGCCATTGCAAAAACTGCCTGTCCTCTGCCATGCAGGGCAGTTCTTGAATGCGAGTAAAACAGCGTGTATTACACCTGAAATCACGTGTCGCGCACCGCAAACATTAAATAAAATCACCAATAATTGTGAAATGCCCGCTCGGGATTCAAGAAATACATGCGCGACTGGTAAAATTCTCAATGCGACAACCTTAGTGTGTATCGACCCGAGTTCTCAACACCAAGCGCTGCCACAAAGTTAAACCTGCTTTAAGATAGCCAATTTTGTGGTTTTAAATAGATATCATAAAGCTCAGCCTCAGGCGTTCCTGCTTGAGGTTGCCAGTTGTATCGCCAGTTCACAACGGGCGGTAATGACATAAGAATCGACTCTGTTCGTCCACCAGATTGCAAACCAAACAGGGTACCGCGATCATACACTAAGTTAAATTCAACATAACGCCCACGACGATATAATTGAAAATCACGTTGATGCTCGCCATAAGGGGTGGTTTTGCGTTTTTGAACAATCGGCAAATACGCTTGAATGTAACTGTTGCCAACACTTTGCATAAACGCAAAACACGTCTCAAAACCGCCTTCATTTAAATCATCAAAAAATAAACCGCCTACACCACGCGTTTCATTGCGATGCGTTAAAAAGAAGTACTCATCACACCATTTTTTATAACGCGGGTACACATCCGCCCCGAAGGGATCACAAGCCGCTTTGGCCGTTTCATGCCA
>ERZ1034363.1730-NODE-1730-length-11710-cov-3.100490_pt1 | contig 11710 bp, 8 predicted proteins | sample MGYA00520616_ERZ1034363 | MGnify/ENA primary metagenome ERZ1034363 (study PRJEB33736, sample SAMEA104284506) | Azolla filiculoides | biome: Urban; feature: Water surface; material: Ditch water | place: Netherlands | collected 2015-10-28 | depth 0-0.1 m ...
CACATCGACGTGGTAGCGAGGCACTTCTGGGCCCACTTGAGGCACAGCCAACAAGCGAGCGAAGTCGAGGCCAGAGGCTTTCCAGTGTTCGATGCCAGCGCGCATGTCGAGCAAGTCGGCACGGCCGATCATGTCGTCAAACTTCTTGATACCCAACTGCGCCATGATTTGACGCACTTCTTCAGCGATGAAGAAGAAGTAGTTGACGACGTGCTCAGGCTTGCCTGTGAACTTCTTGCGCAACTCTGGGTCTTGTGTGGCCACACCCACGGGGCAAGTGTTCAAGTGGCACTTGCGCATCATGATGCAGCCCTCAACCACCAGCGGTGCAGTGGCAAAGCCAAACTCGTCAGCGCCGAGCAAAGCACCCACAGCCACGTCGCGGCCAGTTTTCATTTGGCCGTCGGCTTGCACGCGCACGCGGCCACGCAAACCGTTCAACACCAAAGTTTGTTGGGTTTCGGCCAAACCGATTTCCCAAGGTGAACCGCAATGCTTGATGGAAGACCAAGGCGATGCGCCTGTGCCGCCGTCGTGGCCAGCGATCACCACGTGATCGGCCTTGCACTTGGCAACGCCTGCGGCAATCGTGCCCACGCCGATTTCGGCCACCAACTTCACGCTGATGTCAGCGTGAGGGGCGACGTTCTTCAAGTCATGGATCAACTGAGCCAAGTCTTCGATGGAATAGATGTCGTGGTGTGGAGGAGGAGAAATCAAACCCACGCCTGGCACGCTGTAACGCAGCTTGCCGATGTACTCAGACACTTTCGAGCCTGGCAACTGACCACCTTCACCAGGCTTCGCGCCTTGGGCCATCTTGATCTGAATTTGGTCAGATGAAGACAGGTATTCAGCCGTCACACCGAAGCGGCCAGAAGCCACTTGCTTGATGCGTGAACGCAGGCTGTCGCCGGCATTCAAAGGCATGTCCACTTCGACCACATCGTTGCCGATGATGGTTTTGAGTGTGTCGCCTTGCTTGATTGGGATGCCTTTGAGTTCGTTGCGGTAACGCGCTGGGTCTTCACCGCCCTCACCCGTGTTGGACTTGCCGCCAATGCGGTTCATCGCCACGGCCAAAGTGGCGTGTGCTTCTGTAGAGATAGAACCCAAGGACATCGCGCCGGTCGCAAAACGTTTCACGATTTCGCTGGCAGGTTCGACTTCGTCCACCGAGATGGCTTTGGATGGGTCAATCTTGAAATCGAACAAACCGCGCAAGGTCAGGTGACGCTTGTTTTGGTCGTTGACGATTTGTGCGTACTCTTTGTACGTGCTGAAGTTGTTCGAGCGTGTGCTGTGTTGCAACTTGGCAATCGCATCAGGCGTCCACATGTGCTCTTCGCCACGGGCGCGCCAAGCGTATTCACCGCCGGTGTCGAGCATGTTGGCCAGCACTGGGTCTTCGCCAAATGCGGCCTTGTGCATGCGAATGCCTTCTTCGGCCATTTCGAAAATGCCGATGCCTTCCACGCGGCTAGGTGTGCCGGTGAAATACTTTTGCACGGTTTCGGTGTTGATACCGATGGCTTCAAACAACTGCGCACCGCAGTAAGACATGTAGGTCGACACGCCCATCTTGGACATGATCTTCGACAGGCCTTTGCCGATGGCTTTGATGTAGTTGTAGATCGCCTTCTCGGTCGACAAATCAGCTGGCAAATCTTTGTGCAAGTTGGCCAATGTTTCGAGCGCGAGGTAGGGGTGCACGGCTTCTGCGCCGTAGCCTGCCAACACGGCGAAGTGATGCACTTCGCGAGCGCTGCCAGTTTCGACCACCAAACCAGCCGTGGTACGCAAGCCTTCGCGCACCAAGTGTTGGTGAATCGCAGACAAGGCCAACACAGCGGGAATCGCCACTTGGGTGGCGCTCACAGCGCGGTCGCTGATGATCAAGATGTTGTGGCCGCCTTTGATGGCGTCCACCGCTTCAGCGCACAACGAAGCCAACTTAGCTTCGACGCCGTCGTGGCCCCAAGCCAAGGGGTAAGTCATGTCGAGCGTGGCGCTCTTGAACTTGCCGTGTGTGTACTGTTCGATGTCACGCAACTTGGCCATGTCGGCGAAGTTCAGCACAGGCTGGCTGACTTCCAAACGCATGGGTGGGTTGACTTGGTTGATGTCGAGCAAGTTGGGCTTAGGGCCCACGAACGACACCAAGGACATGACGATGGCTTCACGGATCGGGTCGATCGGTGGGTTGGTCACTTGCGCGAACAACTGCTTGAAGTAGTTGTACAGCGGTTTGTTTTTGCTAGACAACACAGCCAAGGGGCTGTCGTTACCCATCGAGCCAATGCCCTCTTCGCCGTTGATGGCCATAGGCGCCATCAAGAACTTGATGTCTTCTTGGCTGTAGCCGAAGGCTTGTTGGCGGTCGAGCAAAGACACATCGCTGGCTTGGGCGGCTTCGCCTTCGTGGCCTTTGACGTCGTCGAGCTTGATGCGGACGTTTTCAATCCATTGCTTGTAGGGCTTGGTGTTGGTCAGGCCAGCTTTGAGTTCTTCGTCGTCGATCATGCGACCTTGTTCGAGGTCGATCAAGAACATCTTGCCGGGCTGCAGGCGCCACTTACGCACAATCTTGCTCTCAGGCACTGGCAACACGCCAGACTCAGAGCCCATGATGACCATGTCGTCGTCGGTGATGCAGTAGCGTGAAGGACGCAAACCGTTGCGGTCCAGCGTCGCGCCGATTTGGCGGCCGTCGGTGAACACGATAGAAGCTGGGCCGTCCCATGGCTCCAACATCGCTGCGTGGTATTCGTAGAAGGCCTTGCGGCGCTCGTCCATGGTGGTGTGGTTTTCCCATGGCTCGGGAATCATCATCATCACGGCTTGGCTGATGGGGTAGCCAGCCATCGTCATCAATTCGAGGCAGTTGTCGAAGGTGGCGGTGTCGGACTGGTCAGCGAAGCTGATGGGGTAGAGCTTTTGCAGGTCGTCGCCCAACACGGGGGAAGACATCACGCCTTCGCGGGCCTTCATCCAGTTGTAGTTGCCTTTGACGGTGTTGATCTCACCGTTGTGCGCCACATAGCGGTAAGGGTGAGCCAATGGCCACTCGGGGAAGGTGTTGGTCGAGAAGCGTTGGTGCACCAAGCCGAGGGCTGATACACAACGCTCGTCGGTCAAGTCGCGGTAATAAGTACCGACTTGGTCGGCCAGCAACAAGCCTTTGTAAATGATGGTGCGGCTAGACATGCTAGGCACGTAATACTCTTTGCCGTGCTTCAAGTTCAAGTGCTGAATCGCGGCGCTGGCTGTTTTACGAATGACATACAGCTTGCGCTCGAGCGCGTCTTGCACGATCACGTCATTGCCGCGACCGATGAAGATTTGACGGATGACCGGCTCTTTTTCGCGCACGCGTGGCGACATGGGCATGTCGAGGTTGACCGGCACATCGCGCCAGCCCAACAACACTTGGCCTTCGGCTTTGACAGCACGGTCGAGCTCTTGCTCGCAAGCCAAGCGCGACGCGCTTTCTTTGGGCAAGAACACCATGCCCACGCCGTATTCGCCGAGTGGGGGCAAGGTCACGCCTTGCTTGGCCATTTCTTCACGATACAAGGCATCAGGCAATTGAATCAAGATACCTGCGCCGTCGCCCATGAGCGCGTCAGCACCCACAGCACCACGGTGGTCGAGGTTTTCCAAAATTTTGAGCGCTTGACCCACGATGGCGTGGCTCTTTTGACCCTTGATGTGAGCAACAAAGCCCACGCCACAGGCGTCGTGTTCGTTAGATGGGTCGTACAAACCCTGAGATTGCAGTTGTGCTTTATCGGCAGCCGTGGACATGGCGCATTCCTCAAAAATTCAGCGGGACAAGAAGAATACTGCATTGCAGCATCTATGCCAAGAAAATTAATTGGGGTCAGAACCCAATTAATTGAATCTCAATTTTGGCAATTATTTAATTGGGGACAGGTTTATTATCCTTGCTGAAAGGGCGTCCCGCCTTTGTTTTGACCAATCGCCGTTCGGTTTGCGTCTGCAAATCGGCCACAAAACGCTCGTCGCCCAGCGCCCAACCACTGAGCGTGGCGTCGGTCAATGCACCCTGCTGGTCCGCGCTGATGCCTGCGTGCACCAATTCGGCGTATGCCGCCTCACGCGCGAACGGCGTGTTGCCCAAACCCCAAACCAGCGCATGAGGCGTGATGAGCCTGTCGATGCGATGCCCTGCGTAGTGCCCGTAGCTAGACCACACGTAATCCTCAGGCTGCGCCACCATGTGCGCGCGCACGGGGTTGAGGTCGATGTAGGCCATGCAGGCCAGCAAGTAGCGGTCGGTCTGAATGAGCGTGGAGCGGTAGCGCCCTTCCCACAACGTGCCGGTGCGTGCGTGCACTTTGTTGAACACCTGCACATAGCTGCGGCCCACGGCCTGCATCATTTTGGGCAGACCCTGGTCTTCTTGCGGCGTGAGCAGCAAATGCAGATGGTTGCCCATCAACACATAGGCGTGAATGTCGACCTTGTGCGCGCGGCTGTGCTCGAACAACAAATCGAGCATGCGCTGGTAATCAGCGGTGCTGCGAAAAATGTCTTGTCGGTTGTTGCCCCGCAGGATGACGTGGTGCGGGTAGCCGGTGACGGTGAGACGAGGGAGGCGGGCCATCTGCCGATGGTAATTCGAACCTGACCCCGATTAATGAATGGCGAAGGCTTTGCCTATTTGGTCAACGGCAAATATCAGCCACATCACCAGCAAGGTGAGTGATGAAGCTGCAAAAGCATAGAAGCGCAACATCACCTTGTTATGGGTGCACTGGATGTAGCTGTGGACATACCTCAAGCCAACAAACACCCAAGCGAGTAACGACAAGTGAATGCTTGAGGTGTTGGTTGAAAGCAAACATGCACACAGGAAATAAAACAACACGGGAACTTCAAACAAATGCTTGAAGTTATCTGATGCCCTGATGTCCTCCATCACCCCAGCGCTTTGTACAGAAGTCGCTATTTTTTGCGGGTGAATTTTTCGCTGCTTCATTTCAGCGACACGTCGCGCAAACAAAACAAAAGCCACGAAGAAAGTCAATGCCACTTGCGCGATAGCTGCAAACACTAGGACTTGATTGACTTCCATGTTGAACACCTCAATGAGTTAAGTGAAACCGCGATTCTGCCAACTCTTGCAACCCGAACTCTTCCAACAAAGCAGACAACCGCTCAGCCGAGCTGCGCTTTTTCTGCCCCGTGTACTTGGCCAAGATGAGTTCGTTTTTCATGCTGTGCTCCCAGCCCACCAGCTCGGTCACGGTCACTTGGTAGCCCATCGCTTCTAGGTACAAACAGCGCAGCACGTTGGTGAGCTGGCTGCCCATCTCACGCGTGTGCAGCGGGTGACGCCACAGCTCGGCCAGCGGTGTGCGTTGCAAGTTGAACGCTTTGTTTTTATTCAGCGCGCGCGCCAGCTCGGCTTGGCAGCACGGCACGAGCACCATGTATTTGGCTTTCTTTTGCAGGCCAAACGCAATCGCGTCGTCGGTGGCCGTGTCGCACGCGTGCAGCGCAGTGACCACATCGATTTGGTCGGGCAAGGCATCGCTGTGTGCCGACTCGGCCACGCTGAGGTTGAGAAACTTCATGCGATCAAAGCCCAAGCGCTGCGCCAGTGCTTTGGACGATTCGACCAACTCACTGCGGGTCTCAATGCCGTAAATGCTGCCCTGGCCCAAAGCCTTGAAAAACAAGTCGTAAATGATGAAACCCAAATACGACTTGCCCGCGCCGTGGTCGGCCAAGGTGGGGCCTTGTTCGCTGGCGGGCAGTTCTTTCAGCAGCTTTTCGATGAACTGAAACAGGTGATACACCTGCTTGAGCTTGCGACGCGAATCTTGGTTGAGCTTGCCGTCGCGGGTGAGGATGTGCAGCTCTTTGAGCAACTCGATGGACTGGCCGGGGCGCAGGTCGAGGTCTAGAGGTTTGGGGGCGACGGCTTGTTTTTTTTTGGACATAGTTTAATTGTGCAGTCGAGAAGCGATGCCCAGTTTGGTCCAGCCTTCATGCCCCAACTTATTCAACACCTCAATGTTGCGTTCAAAGATGAGCGACGCATCGGGATAGGCCTCCACCGCTTTGTCAATGCTGGCTTCGCGCAGCAAGTGCAGCGTGGGGTATGGCGTGCGGTTGGTGAAGTTCTCGATGTCGTCCACATCCGTGCCGCCAAATTGGTAGTGCGGGTGAAAGTCGGCCACTTGCAGCACGCCGTCTAGTTCTAGGTCCATCAGCACTTCGTCGCAGTCGGCCAAGAAATCGTTGAAGTCCAAGAAGTCGGGCAAGGCGTTGGGCGCAATCAGCAGCGTGGTGTCTAGCTTGTCTGGGTCGGCCTCGGCCAAGTGTTGCAACTCTTCGCGCAGCATGGCCAGCACGTCGGCGGGCTCGGCAGATGCGCACACGCGGTAGCGCACCATGTCTTTGACGACCACCGCTTTGGCGAAGGGGCACAGGTTGAGGCCCACCACGGCTTCTAGCAGCCACTTTTGCGTGTCTTCGATGACGGTGCGTTCTTGGTCTGGGGTCAATGTGTCAGTCATGTTTTTCTTTCTTGTGCAATGCGCGACCAATAAGGTGCGCCAACACAGCACCCGCCAAACTGAGCGTGGCGGTAACGGCCCACGTCCAATGCCAGCCGCCCGCACTGGCTGCCACCCATGCCACCAAGGGCGGGCCTGCAAACTGGCCCAGCGCCGAGAGCTGCTGCATGTAGCCCACGGTGGTGGACACCGTGCCTTCGCTAGGGGCCAAACGCAAGGCGCACGAAAACAAAGTGCCAGGAATCAAACCGCCCACGGCCGAGAACATCACCACGCACGCAAAGCGCAACGAGGTGGGCAAGCCTTCGCCCTGCCACACGGCATATGCGCCGACAGCGCCCAAGGTCATGCAAGCAAAACCGATGGAGAGCAAACGCTGCGCAGGCCAGCCGCGTTGCAGCAAACGGCCCGACATGATGTTGCCGCTCACATTGGCCAGCGCCACGCAAGCCGACAACACGCCCGCCGTGCCCGCCGCCAAACCCAGCTCAGCATAGACCGTGGGCAAAAAGCCCACCACAGCCAACCACTGTGAGGAATACACCGCAAAGGTGAGCGCCACCAACCAAGGGCCGGGGCTTTGAAGGGTGAGCGCCAAGCGCTTGGGCCATGCATCGCTAGCGGCGTTGTGTGTGGGTGCGGGCGGCTGCACATCGGGCACGCACAACCAAACAGCTACCCAAGCAAACGCGGCCACTGCACCCAGCAGCCACCACCACGCAGACCAGTTCAAACCCGCAATGACCCAAGGCCCCAACAGCAGCGCCAGCGCACTGCCCGTGGGCATGTACGTGCCCCACCAGCCCATGCGGCCGCTGAGCTGCGATGCATCGACCGTGCGGCGAATGAGCGCGGGCGCAGGCATGACGACCAGCAAAAAGCCCAAGCCTTCTAATGCGCGTAAGAACAACAAGCCACTGGCATCGGCCACAAAGCCACCACTGATGCTGGCAAACGACAACAGCGCCAAGCCCACCAACATGCTGCGGCGCAGACCCAAACTGTCAGCACTCAAACCAACTGCAAGGCCGAGCGTCATGCTGGCCACTTGCACCGCAGACAGCAAGAACCCAGCTTGCACCAAGGTGATGCCCAGTGCGTCTTGCAGCACCGGCAACGCAGGCGGCAGCTTGCCCACATGCAACGCAGCGCACACGCCTGCAAACACGATGACCCACGAGGGGTGGATGCCAAAGCGGTGCTTGCTCATGCTGAAAAGATGCGGCTGGTTTTACGCCGTGAGTCGTGCGTGCTCACGCGTGGCAAAACGGTCGGTCATGCCAGACAAGTAGTCGGCCACGGCACGCGGCACATCGCTGCGCTCGGCATAGGCGGCGGGCATTTCTTGGGGCTTGGCCAAGTAGACGGCGAACAGGTCTTTCACCACAGCGCGTGCGCCATCGGTGGTTTGCATGACCTGCGGGTGACGGTACAAATTGCGAAACAAAAACGACTTGAGCGCTTTGGATTCTTCGTACATCGCCGCGCTGAACTGCACGATGGCTGGGCACTGACGCGCTCCGTCTGCACTGGCGGGCGCGTGCTGTTGCAGCGCTGCGCGTGTGGCGTTGATCACGTCGTACACCTGATCGCTCAACATGCGGCGAATGGTTTCGTACAGCACTCGACGGCCTTGCAGCTGCGGGTACTCGGCCAAGGTTTGCGCGTGGTAGCGGGCAAACAGCGACACGTCTTGCAGCTGCTCCATCGTGAGCAAGCCAGAGCGCACACCGTCGTCAATGTCGTGCGCGTTGTAGGCAATGGCATCGGCCAAGTTGCACAGCTGCGCTTCAAGGCTGGGCTGTGTGCCGTTCAAGAAACGGGAGGCAATGCCATTGGGCTCTTGCGCGTTGATGAGTTCTGCATTGCGGCGTGCGCAGTGCTTCAAGATGCCTTCGCGGGTTTCAAAGCTCAGGTTAAGGCCATTGAACGCGGGGTAACGCTCTTCGAGTTCGTCCACCACGCGCAGGCTTTGCAGGTTGTGCTCGAAGCCGCCATAAGGGGCCATGCATTCGTTCAGCGCGTCTTGACCGGCGTGGCCAAAAGGTGTGTGGCCCAAGTCGTGCGCCAAGGCGATGGCTTCGACCAAGTCTTCGTTCAGGTTCAACGCGCGGGCGATGGAGCGGCCCAGCTGCGCCACTTCCAACGAGTGCGTCATGCGCGTGCGAAACAAATCGCCTTCGTGGTTCAAGAAGACTTGTGTCTTGTAAACCAAGCGGCGAAACGCGGTGGAGTGAACGATGCGGTCGCGGTCGCGCTGATGCGGGTTGCGCACGCTGGAGGCGTGGGCGGGAAGTGAGGGTTCTGCGTGGCGGCGGCCACGGGACTGTTCAGGCAGGCAGGCGTAGGGCGCGAGTTGCGTCATTGGGCGCAACTTATTGGGCACAACAATCGTCAATCACCTGAGCCACCAAAGCGTCAGGCGCACCGCGCACGATGGCCGTGCCGGGCTTGTCGATGAGCACGAATTTGATTTCGCCTGCTTCGGCTTTTTTGTCCACACGCATGTGGTGCAGGTATTCGTCTGCGCCGAGTTTGGGGCCGACGATGGGCAAGCCTGCGCGCTCAACCAGTGCGGTGAAGCGCGACACAAACGCCTCGTCCACCAAACCCAAACGTTGCGACAGGTGCGAGGCCATGACCATGCCGCAGCCCACGGCTTCGCCGTGCAGCCATTCGCCAAAGCCCAAGCCGGCTTCAATGGCGTGGCCAAAGGTGTGGCCGAAATTCAGAATGGCGCGAATGCCGCCTTCGCGTTCGTCTTGGCCCACCACCCACGCTTTGATTTCGCAGCTGCGCTTGACAGCGTGCGCCAAAGCTTTCGGGTCACGCGCCAAGAGCGCGTCGAGGTTGGTGTCGATCCAATCGAGAAACTGCATGTCGGCGATGGGGCCGTATTTGATGACTTCGGCCAAGCCCGCGCTCATTTCGCGCTGGGGCAAGGTTTGCAAAGTGTCGAGGTCGCACACCACGCGTTGCGGTTGGTAGAACGCGCCAATCATGTTTTTGCCGATGGGGTGGTTGATGGCGGTCTTGCCGCCCACCGATGAATCGACCTGCGCCAGCAAAGTGGTGGGCACTTGCACAAAGGGCACGCCACGCATGTAGCAAGCGGCGGCAAAGCCGGTCATGTCACCCACCACGCCGCCACCCAAGGCGAACAACACGGTTTTACGGTCAGCGCCTTTGCCCAGCAGCTCGTCAAAAATCAGATTCAGCGTTTGCCAATCTTTGTGGCTCTCGCCGTCGGGCAAGGCCACGGTGTGCACGTGTTTGTAAAGCGGCGCGAGGGCGGCTTGCAAACGCTGGGCATACAGCGGCGCGACGGTGGTGTTGGTGACGATGAGGGCGGCAGCGGCTTTGGGCAAGTCGGCCCATGTGCTGGCGGCGTTGAGCAACTGCTCGCCAATCAAAATTTGATAACTGCGATCGCCCAAGTCAATGGCAACGCGTTCGAGGTGTGGTGTGTTCGACATGGCTCAGATTCTGTGTGGGGGCGACACGCGAGGGCGGTCGGCAGGCGCGGGGGGCGAGACGGGTTTGATGTATCCAGCGAGTTCGAGTTGCGACACGATCATGTTGACCAAGCCTGCCACATTGGGGCGGCCTGTTTCGATGACGTAGTGCGCGGCTTCGCGGTACAGCGGGTCACGCACTTCAAACAGCTCGCGCAAGCGCGCTTGCGGGTCGGCCACTTGCAGCAAGGGGCGGTTTTGGTCGTTGCGCAAACGGCGAAACACTTCTTCGGGGCTGGAGCGCAAATAAAACACTTGGGCTTTTTCGCGCAAGCGTTCGCGGTTGATGGGGCGCAACACCGAGCCGCCGCCGGTCGACAACACGCCTTGGTGGTTTTGGCAAAGATCAGCCAGCACTTCAGATTCGAGATCGCGAAAGCGGTCTTCCCCTTCGCGTTCGAAATATTCACGCACTGAGCAACCCAAGCGGTTCTCAATCGCGTGATCCGAATCAACAAAGGGGAGGTGTAGTCGTCGAGCGAGTTGACGCCCAACGGTCGTTTTGCCGGAACCCGGCAGACCCACCAAAACCAACAACATATGCTTTCTTAACGTGCAACGGCACTGTGATCAAGCATTTTAGGCGTTATGAAGACCAGCAACTCTTGCTTGGCTTGGGCGGTGCGGCGGTTTTTGAACAAATAGCCCAGCACAGGGATGTCGCCGAAGAACGGGACTTTGTACTCGTCCTCTTGCTCGCTGGTCTCGTAAATGCCGCCAATCATGACCGTGCCGCCGTTTTCCACCAGCACTTGGGTCTTGACGTGCTTGGTGTCGATGGCAAAACCCGCAGGGGTGATTTGGCCCACGTTGTCTTTGGAAATATCAAGGTCGAGCACGATGCCGCCCTCGGGCGTGATTTGCGGTGTGACCTCTAGCTTGAGATTGGCTTTGCGAAACGCCAAGGTAGATGCACCGCTGGCGGCTGCTACTTGGTAGGGCAGCTCTGTGCCCTGCTCGATCACCGCTTTGGCTTGATCTGCGGTGACGACGCGAGGGCTGGACACAACCTTACCTTTGCCATCGGCTTCGAGCGCTGAAAGTTCAAGGTTAAGAAAACGGTTCTTGGCTGAGTTGAAGATAGACACCGCAAAGCTGGCGGATGCAAAGCCGTTCAGACTAACCGCAGGCAAGTTAACGAAGCTGCCCGTGGTGTCGAGCGCTTTGTCTGCAATGTTGAAACTTGTGGCTTGCTGCGCCGTGGGGTTGGCATTGGCTATCGCGTTGGCATTGGTAGGCCCCCAAACAGTGTTTGCACCCCCCTGCCCTAAGCCGCCCAAGCGAACGCCGAGGGTTTGGCCAAAGGTGTCACTGGCTTGCACGATGCGCGCTTCGATCATCACTTGGCGCAAGGGAATGTCGATCTTGGCAATCATTTGCGCCACTTGGTCGAGACGATCTGCAATGTCGGTGACGAAGAGTTGGTTGGTACGCGACTCAGCCATGGCGCTGCCGCGTGTGCTGAGGATGCGAGAGCCGCCGCCCATGGATGACAGGCTGAAAGGTGCTGAATTGATGGGCGGTGCATAACCTAGGCCTGCACTACCGAAACCGCCATAGCCTGCGCCATACCCGCCACCCACGGTAGGCATCGCAGGCAACACTGTGCCACCTTGAATTTGTGTGAGCACATCCACCGCCTTG
>ERZ1034363.1733-NODE-1733-length-11696-cov-2.381014_pt1 | contig 11696 bp, 10 predicted proteins | sample MGYA00520616_ERZ1034363 | MGnify/ENA primary metagenome ERZ1034363 (study PRJEB33736, sample SAMEA104284506) | Azolla filiculoides | biome: Urban; feature: Water surface; material: Ditch water | place: Netherlands | collected 2015-10-28 | depth 0-0.1 m ...
CCATGCAAGCCAAGATGATGTGGATCATGCCGCTGGCCTTCAGCGTGATGTTCTTCTTCTTCCCAGCGGGCTTGGTGTTGTACTGGATCACCAACAACGTGTTGTCCATTGCTCAACAATGGTTGATCAACGTGCGTATGGGTGTACCCCCTCAATTCAACTTGCCTAAGTTCTGATTTAGACAATAGGCAACCAAAAACCCGCCACCTTCGGATGGCGGGTTTTTTTCTGGACAATCTCCCCATGCTTTCTCAACACGACGCCCCCATCATTGCCATTGCCACCGCCCCTGGTCGCGGAGCCGTGGGCATCGTGCGTGTGAGTGGAAAGAACTTAAGCACATTGGTGCAGGGGCTATGTGGCAAGACGCTGAAGCCTCGCGAAGCCACATACTTGCCTTTGCCAGACGAAACGGGCGCACCAATTGACCATGTGTTGGCGCTGCACTTTCCCGGGCCCAATAGCTACACCGGCGAAGACGTGTTGGAGCTACAAGCCCATGGTGGCCCTGTGGTGCTGCAACTTATCTTGGCGCGTTGCTTGCGCGTAGCGGCTGCACCGAATGAGCACAACAAACCTCTGCTAAGTGGGTTGCGCTTGGCTCAGCCGGGTGAGTTCACACAGCGTGCATTCTTAAATCACAAACTCGATTTAGCCCAAGCCGAAGCAGTGGCCGATTTGATTGATGCCAGCACCGAGGCAGCAGCACGCGGGGCGAGTCGTTCATTAGCCGGCGCGTTCTCGAATGAAATTCACCAACTGCGCGATGCGCTCATTCATTTGCGCATGTTGGTGGAAGCCACATTGGACTTCCCCGAAGAAGACATCGACTTTTTAAAGCAAGCCGACGCGCAAGGTCAGTTAGACCGCTTACAACAAAATCTCACGCGCGTGATGGCGCAAACCAAGCAAGGCGCGTTGTTGCGAGAAGGTATTCGCGTGGTCATTGCGGGCCAGCCCAACGCTGGTAAAAGCTCTTTGCTCAATGCTTTGGCGGGCGCAGAGCTCGCCATCGTCACGCCCATTGCGGGCACAACCCGCGACGTGGTGCAACAAACCATCCAGATCGAAGGCGTGCCCTTGCACGTGGTGGACACAGCCGGTTTGCGCGAACACCCGGATGTGGACGAGGTCGAGCGCATCGGCATTGCCCGCGCATGGGACCAAATTGGCCAAGCTGATGCCGTGCTGTTTTTGCATGACCTCACGCGCAAAGATGATGCAGCTTATGCGGCAGCTGACAAGCAAATTGAGCAAACCTTGCACGACAAGCTAGACGCGTATGTGCCCGTTCTTCACTTGTGGAACAAAGCGGATGCACACAGCATGGCCGCAACATTGCCTAGCCAAGATGGCGCGACAGCAGCGACACACATCACGTTGTCAGCCAAAACTGGCGATGGTTTGCCTGCTCTGCGGCAACAACTGCTGAACGTGGTGGGCTGGCAAGGCGGTAGTGCCGAAGGGATGTTCATGGCCCGTGAGCGTCATGTGCAAGCCTTGCATGAAGTGGATGAACACCTCATGCTGGCCAACGCCAGTCTGCAAGCCCAAGTACCAGCGCTTGATTTGTTGGCCGAAGAGCTGCGACTCAGCCAAAACGCACTCAACACCATCACGGGCGAGTTCACGCCAGACGATTTGCTGGGTGTGATCTTCTCTAGCTTTTGCATCGGCAAATAAGTCGGCTGCGGCCATAAAATCAACCTATGACCCAAAACCACGCACACACGACAGGCGTTCAATCCCTGTTAGATGACCAGCGCATCCTGCAGCTAGCCCACGACACGCTCGACATCGAGGCTGATGCGGTGCGCCATTTGCGCAATGGTTTGTCGCCTAGCTTTGTGCAAGCTGTGCATGCCATTCTGAAAGTGACCGGTCGCGTGGTCGTGATGGGCATGGGCAAAAGCGGCCATGTGGGCCGCAAGATCACAGCCACCCTTGCTTCTACCGGAACACCCGCCATGTTTGTGCATCCGGCCGAAGCCAGCCACGGTGACTTGGGCATGGTCAAAGACACAGATCTTGTCATTGCGATTTCTAACAGCGGCGAGAGCGATGAGCTCGCCGCCATTCTGCCGGTGCTCAAACGCCAAGGCGTTCCATTGGTTGCGTTAACCGGTGGTTCAGATTCAACCTTAGCAAACCATGCCGACATCGTGCTCAACACAGGTGTGTTGAAAGAAGCGTGTCCACTTAACTTAGCCCCTACCGCCAGCACCACAGCACAAATGGCCATGGGCGATGCGTTGGCGGTTGCGTTGCTGGATGCTCGTGGCTTCAAGGCCGAAGACTTTGCGCGCTCACACCCAGGCGGAGCGCTGGGCCGACGATTGCTCACCCATGTGAGCGATGTCATGCGCAGCGGCGATGCTGTGCCAAGTGTGTTGCCCACGGTCAGCTTCAGCGACTTGATGCGTGAGATGAGTGCCAAAGGTTTGGGCGCATCCGCGGTTGTGGATGCCAATAAAAAAGTATTGGGTATCTTCACCGATGGTGACTTGCGTCGCCTCATTGAAACCGGCACAGACATGCGTCAACTCAGCGCGCAACAGGTCATGCACGCCAACCCGCGCACAGTGCGCTCTAGCGCATTGGCCGCCGAGGCGGCAGAGCTGATGGAGTTGCATCGCATCACCAGCGTGTTGGTGGTGGACGAGCAAGGCACACTCTGTGGCGCGCTCAATACCAACGACCTCATGCGCGCGAAAGTCATCTGATGAGCACACACACACCAGCGCTGAAGTTTGACCCTGCCTTGTTGTTGCGCGCACAAAACGTGCGCGTGGCTTTCTTTGATGTGGACGGCGTTCTCACTGACGGTGGGTTGTTGTTTACCGAAAACGGCGAAACCATCAAGCGCTTTTGTACGCTCGACGGCCATGGCCTGAAGATGCTGCAAAAAGCAGGCATTACCCCCGCGGTGATTACTGGCCGAGACAGTGCGCCACTGCGCGCGCGTCTCAAAGCGCTTGGAATTACGCATGTGCGTTACGGCACAGAAGACAAAGCCCCTGCCGCACAAGAAATGCTCAATGAGTTGGGCCTGGATTGGTCACAAGCCGCACACATGGGCGACGATTGGCCTGACATGGCCGTGATGACGCGTGCTGCATTTGCTTGCGCGCCTAGCAACGCACACATCGAAGTCAAAGCCATTGCGCATTACGTGACCCAGCTCGAAGGTGGCCACGGAGCAGCACGCGAGTTTTGCGATTTGTTGTTGGTAGCCAGTGGTCGTTATGCTGAGTTGTTGAAGGGCTACACCGCATGAGCGTAGCAGCGCCTTTGTCGCTGCTGATGCGCGTGCGCCGCGTGCTCGACCGCTTGGCGGTCTACTTGCCGTTGGTGCTGATGGGCTTGATGGCCATGACCAGCTATTGGTTGGTGCGCAATACGCCCAAGTTGGGGGATGTCGAAGTCGAGGCCCCAGCGCGCCATGAGCCCGACTACTACATGCGCGATTTTTCGGTCAAGGTCTTTGAGCCTGATGGCCGCTTGAAAAGTGTCATTGTGGGAACCGAGGGGCGTCACTACCCAGACACCGATACCCTAGAAATTGATCAGCCGCGCATTCGTATTTTGGGTGTTGAGGGCAATGTCACCACCGCCACAGCAGCGCGCGGGTTGATCAATGCTGACGGTTCAGAGGCTCAGTTATTTGATAACGCTGTTGTGGTGCGCGAAGCGACGGTCAATGCACAAGGTGTGTCCACCCCGCGCAGCGAGTTGCAAAGTGACTTCTTGCATTTCTTTGCCAACACCGAACAAGTGAAGTCGCATTTGCCCGTCGTGATGATTCGTGGTTCGGGTGATCGATTCACGGGTGATGGCATGGGCTTTGACAACATGGGTCGCACCATGGAAATCAACGGCCGTGTTCGCGGTGTGCTGCAGCCGCGCAAAGACAAAGACAAGAAATAAAAAAGGCTCCCGAGGGAGCCTTTTGATTTGCAGTGAAGCAGATCGATCAGTAGCTGTTGCCACCACCGAAGCCGCCGCGACCGCCACCGCCGCCGCCTTCACGACGACCGCCGCCAGCACCGCCGCCGCCGTAGGGGCTACGGAAACCACCGCCACCACCTTCGCGGCCACCGCCGCCGTAGCCACCACCATCACCGCGACCGCCACCACCGTAGCCGCCACCGCCATCACGGCCGCCGAAGCCGCCGGTGCGTGGAGGACGTGGTTCCATTGGGCGTGCTTCGTTCACCACGAGGCTGCGACCACCCAAAGGTGCGCCGTTCATGCCTTCGATGGCAGCTTGCGCTTCGGCATCGCTGCCCATTTCGACGAAACCAAAACCTTTAGAGCGGCCAGTGTCGCGCTCCATCATGACCTTGGCGCTGGTCACAGAACCGAACTGTCCGAAAGACTGCTCAAGATCGCTGTCGCGTACCGAATACGGCAAATTGCCGACGTACAGTTTGTTGCCCATGAAAGGGACTCCTTAAAACACAAAAACAAAGCGATGGAGTCCCGAACCGAAACTGACCGATCACCAATTAACAACCTTGCCTGAGTCTTGCACAGACAAGATTCCGCACATTATGGGGCACAAGTTATCGCAATAACCAAGCGTTTACCTGTATTTCACGCAACTCATGCCTTAAAAACCACAGCCTAAGGCTTACCAGCTCGCTTCGCGGTCGGGTGAGGCAGTGATTTTGTGGATCGTGAGGTCAGCACCTTCAAATTCTTCTTCTTGGCTCATGCGCAGCCCAACGGTCATCTTCAACACGCCGTACACGATGAACCCACCGACCAGCGCCCACACCACCCCCAGTGCGGTACCGGCCAGTTGTGCGGTCAGGTTGATGCCGCCCAAACCACCTAAGGCTTGCGTGCCAAAAATGCCAGCTGCAATGCCGCCCCATGTGCCGCACAAGCCGTGCAAGGGCCACACGCCCAACACGTCATCGATACGCCATTTGTTTTGTGTGAGCGTGAACATCACCACGAAGATGCCACCGGCCACAGCGCCCACCACCAATGCGCCCATGGGGTGCATCAAGTCAGAGCCTGCACACACCGCAACCAAGCCAGCCAAGGGGCCGTTGTGCACAAAGCCAGGGTCGTTCTTGCCAGCGATCAGCGCCACCAACGTGCCGCCAACCATCGCCATCAAAGAGTTAACAGCCACGAGGCCAGAGATCTTGTCGAGGGTTTGCGCGCTCATCACGTTGAAGCCAAACCAGCCCACGATCAAAATCCATGCGCCCAAAGCGAGGAACGGAATGCTTGATGGTGGGTGTGCAGAAATCGCACCGTCTTTGCGGTAGCGGTTGCTACGTGCGCCCAACAACAGCACAGCAGGCAAAGCAATCCAGCCGCCTACGGCGTGCACCACCACAGAGCCAGCAAAGTCATGGAACTCGTCGCCGGTGACTTCTTTGAGCCACGCTTGAAAACCGAAATGCTGGTTCCAAGCGATGCCTTCGAAGAAGGGATAAATCAAACCAACGATCACGCCCGTCGCAATGAGCTGTGGCCAAAACTTGGCACGTTCAGCAATACCGCCCGAGATGATGGCGGGAATGGCCGCAGCAAACGTGAGCAAGAAGAAGAACTTCACCAGTTCGTAGCCGTTCTTGTCGGCCAATGACTCCGCGCCGATCATGAAGCTTGCGCCATACGCCACGCCATAACCCACCACAAAGTAGGCGAGGGTGGATACGCAGAAGTCGACCAAAATTTTCACCAGTGCGTTGACTTGGTTTTTACGGCGAACTGTGCCCAGCTCTAAAAACGCGAAGCCAGCATGCATGGCGAGCACCATGATGGCACCCAGCAGAATGAACAAAGCATCTGCGCCCTGTTTGTGTGCATCCATAAATCTAATCCTTGGAAATTGAACTTTTTTGGTGCGTTTTTGCACCTGTTTTTTGTATCGCACCAGATGTAAGCAAAAAATGCACCAAAAGTTCAAAAAAGCGGCGCGGTAGGATCAGCGTATGGAAGCTTTTCTGATCTCTACTGGCATCGTCGCCCTCGCTGAAATGGGCGATAAAACGCAACTTTTATCTTTGGTATTGGCTGCACGTTTTCGCAAGCCTTGGCCCATCGTGTGGGGCATTTTGGTGGCCACATTGGCCAATCATGCGTTGGCTGGCGGCTTTGGCGCATGGATCACCAGCTTCATGGGTCCGACTGCATTGCGCTGGGTGCTGGGTGTGTCGTTCTTGGCGATGGCCGCGTGGATGTTGGTGCCCGACAAGCTGGACGACGATGACGCGGATGTGAAGCCCAAGTTCGGCGTGTTTGGCACAACCGTCATTGCCTTCTTCTTGGCTGAGATGGGTGACAAAACGCAAATTGCCACCGTGATGTTGGCAGCTGAATATCAATCATGGCTGTGGGTTGTGGCTGGCACAACGCTGGGCATGATGTTGGCGAATGCGCCGGTGGTGTGGTTTGGTGAGCGCATCACGCGCCTTGTGCCGCTCACATGGGTGCATCGCATCAGCGCCACGGTGTTTGTGGTGTTGGGACTGTTGGTGTTGTTGGGTGGTGAAGCGCCACAGGCAGCTAGCAACGCAAACGATGCGGCCGCACAATTGCCAGAACCTAAAGCCGCAGCCTCTGATACCTTGCGTTAGGTCAAGCGTTTGTGTTCAAAAGTGGTCCACACGAACTCTGTGAACCCGAGGGCAATAAGAACAAAAGAAGCGCGGCCTCAGTCAATTCATCCAGTGAGGCATGTTGATTTTTTGCGCGGGTTTTGCTGTGGATCGATGGTGCTTCGTACCACTGCACAGACCAGTTGAGCGCTCCAAAAATCATCAGCCTAGCCAAGCCAACGGGCGCTCTTAGTTCGCGACTCTCGTAAAGGTCTTTGAGCACTGGAATCCAGGCTGCCTCATAACTGTCTTTGAGTGTGTAGATCTAGTTGCTCTGCGAAATATAAAATAATCGACATTCGTAGAGCATGACGGGTATGAAGTCACTGTGCGGCCCAAGCAGCACATCAAAGTGATGGCGAACCAGCGTGCGAAGCTTGACGCTTGCAGTGGCATTGGGCGACGCAGCGAGCAAGGTGTTCAGCGAGGCGTGTTGATCTGCAATTGCGCGCTTCATGCCCTCAACCATCACAGCCAACAACAAGTCTTGCTTGTTGCCGAAGTGGTAGAACGGAGAGCCCGGCTGCATGCCAATTTGTGCTGCAATTTCACGCGTGGTGGTGGCGTCGTAGCCTTTGAGCTTGAAGAGCTGTGCCGCCGCCAAGATGAGCGCTTGGCGACGGTTGCCGTCATCACGTTGCTCTTCGGTTTTTTTAGGGCGACCACGCGCGCGTTTGACGGATGTGATGACCATGAAAATTGTTGCTATGCCTTAGCGACCACCTAGGCCCATGCTGCGCGAGATCACTTCTTTCATGATTTCATTTGTACCACCGTAGATGCGTTGCACACGCGCATCCGCATAGGCGCGTGTGATGGGGTACTCCCACATATACCCATAGCCACCGTGAAGTTGGACACATTCATCCATCACTTTGCACTGTAAATCCGTGCACCAATACTTGGCCATGCTCGCGGTGGCTGTGTCGAGCTTGTCTTGCAGCAGCAGTTCGCAGCACTTATCAACAAACACGCGTGCCACCTGCACCTCTGTTTGCAACTCGGCCAGGGTGTAGCGCGTGTTTTGGTAGTTGCCTACTGCCTGACCAAACACCTTGCGATCTTTTACGTATTGCAGTGTCCAGTCGATGGCAGCTTGTGCGGAGGCAATTCCGCCAATCGCAATTTGCAGGCGCTCCCACGGCAGTTGTTCCATCAAGCAAATGAAACCCTTGCCTTGCATGGCGATGCCTCCGAGCAGTTGATCAGCGCTGACCTTCACGTCGTTGAAAAAGAGCTCTGAGGTGTCTTGCGCTTTCATGCCGAGCTTTTTCAAGCGCTTACCTTTTTCAAAGCCGGGCATACCTTGTTCAATCAAGAACAAGCTAGTGCCTTTGGCGCCGGCGGCAGGATCTGTTTTGGCGACGAGGATGACCAGATCTGCGTGCCAGCCGTTGGTGATGAAAGTCTTGCTGCCGTTGAGCAGGTAGCTGCCGTCGGGCTGCTGAATGGCCGTGGTCTTGACGCCCTGCAGGTCGGAGCCTGCGGCGGGCTCGCTCATGGCGATGGCGCCGACCATCTCACCAGTGGCAAGCTTTGGCAGGTACTTCTGCTTTTGTGCTTCGGTGCCGTAATGCAGGATGTAGGGCGCGACGATCTCACTGTGCAGCGTGTAGCCAATGCCGCTGAAGCCGCCGCGGCTGAGTTCTTCCATCTGGGCCACGGAATACAGCTTGTCGGCACCCGCGCCGCCATAGGCCTCGGGCATGGTCATGCACAGAAAGCCGTTTTCACCGGCCTTGCGCCAGACTTCGCGGTCCACATAGCCCTGCTCCTCCCAGGCCTCGTGGAAAGGAGCAATTTCCTTGTCGATGAAGCGGCGAAAGCTGTCGCGAAAAGCTTCGTGGTCGGCGTTGAACAGGGTGCGTTCGATCATGGTGCGGACTCCTTGGATGAAAGTCAGACCCGTCAGGTCTGGTGACGTCTATTTTCACAAAGCATTTGCTCTGTGAAAATAATCTTACCCGCACCCCATGGGTCAGGCCTGTCGCCCGTCTGTCACCGGTGCAGATCACCGCCCGCACACCCACGGCAAGCGCTGCAGGAAAAAAGCTGACCCCGCGCCCTCACTCCTTGCGCGGCATCAGCTCGAAGAAGTCGAAGCCTGCGCTGCGCCCGCCCAGGCAGCTCGCAAAGTTGTCTTCAATCTTGCGCCACAGGGCCAGGCGGTTGCGCCATTTGCTGATGCTGTGCCCCTCGTCGGGGAACACCAGGTACTCGACCGGATGGCCGCGCTGGCGCAACGACGCCACCACGTCATCGGAATCCCGCCGCAGCACGCGGATGTCACTGGCGCCGTGGACCACCAGCAAGGACGCGCTAATTTTGTCCAGGTGCGAGATCGGCGAATTGCGCAGCATCTCGGCGCGGTCGGCTGGCACGTTCGGATCGCCATAGAAACGCGAGAAATAGTGGCGGTTGCGCCAGAACGGCGGCCAGTCCTCCATCAGGCGGGCCCAGTCGGCCACACCCACCAGGTCCACACCGCAGCGGTAGTCGTGCGGTTTCTGCGCCAGCTGCGCCAGCACCGAGAAGCCGCCAAAGCTGGCGCCCAGTACGGCCATGTGCCGGGCGTCGGCCATGCCCTGGTCCACCGCCCATTGCGCACCTTCTGCGATGTCGCGCTGCAGCCGTCCGTAGTATTCGCGAGAGCCGGCCCACATGTGTTCGCGGCCATACCCGGCGGAACCGCGGTAGTTCAGGGTCATCACGGCATACCCGCGGTTGGCCAGCAGCTGCCGGCTGTTGTAGGTGGCTGGCGCCCAGCTGTCGCGCATCCAGGGGCCGCCATGAATGTCCACCACCAGCGGTGCCGGCCCGGTCACACCGCGCGGCCGGATGATGTAGCCGTGAATCATGCGGCCATCGGAAGCCTGGAAGGCAAACGGCTGTGTCGGCGCAAGCTGCCGGGCGGCTTCAGGGAAATAGGTGTTGAGGCGGGTGATGCGGCCGCTGGCGCGGTCCCACAGCAGTTCGGCGTCGTCAAACTCGCCCAGGCTGCGCAGCACCACGCGGCGGGCGGCATCGTCCACGCCCTGCAGCCGGGTGTAGACCGGCGGTGCTGGCAACTGGCCCGCCGCCACGGCGCGCTGCACCGCGGCCTCGACCTGCGTGCCCAGCGCGGTATCCAGGTACACCATCTGCGGGTGGCCAGGTTCGACCACCACCCCCGCCGGCCCGCCCCGGCGCTGCGCAAACACCGCGCGTGACAGGTCTACCGCCGGGTGCGCGGCCAGCACCGTCTCGCGCGCGCTCGCCAGATCGATCTGCACCAGTGCGGTCTTGTCGCGCCCCACGTTCGACAGTGCCCAGGCCTGCCCGGCCTCACTGTCCCAGCGCAGCACGTTCAGGCTGTCAAAGCCGCCCAGGGTCATGACCGTGCGCCAGGCGCCGTCGGGCAGCCGCTGCTCCAGCACGGCATCCGAGCCATCCGCTGCGCCCAGTTGCCGCACGCGCCCGGCCAGCTGCGCCTGGGTATCGACCAGCCAGCCCAGCACCCGGCCGTCGCTGCGCGCCACTTCGCGCACGGTGCGGCTGCCGGCGTCGGCCTCGAACAAGTCGAAAGTGGATGTGTCACGCTGGTTGCTGGCAAACCAGAAGCGCGCGCTGCCCTGCGGCCCGCGCGCCACGTAATAGGCGCGCACGCCCCGCGCCGGGGTGACCGCCCAGGGGGGGAAGTCCGGCCGGCTGGCGTCCAGCACCAGCAGGCGGGTGTTTTCATTGCCCAGTTCGTCCTTGCTGTAGACGATGTGCCGGCTGTCGGGCAGCCAGGTGTGCAGGCCGCCGCCACGGCCCTGGTTGCCGGTGGCATAAGTCGTCACAGCCTGCGGCGCGTCCACCGGGCGCACGGCCAGGCCCGTATCGAGGCCCACGGTCTGCGACCACAGCAGGCGCTGGCCGTCAGGCGACAGCACGAAGCCGCCGATGCGCTCGGTGTTGGCCACAAACTGGCGTACGGGCAGCAGCGGCGCCATCTGTGCGGCGGACTGCTGCAGGGCGGGATGGGTGGGCGCCGTGGTGCAGGCCCCCAGCAGCGCCAGCCCGGACAGGGACGACCACGCCAGCAGGCGGGAAAACAGGCGCGGCAGGGACATGAGACTCTCCGGTGGATGACGGGCGTGAAAGGCGGTCTGAATCATAGGCAAGAAGTCACTCTTCTGGCGCAGCGCGAAGGGGCACCGGCCGTGTCACCATTTTTACAAAGCATTTGCTTGGCAAAAACTATACTGGCGCCTGAATTTGCATGAACCCTATTCCCACCGGAGATGCCCCATGAGTGAAGCCTTTATTTTTGATGCCATCCGCACCCCGCGCGGCAAGGGCAAGAAGGACGGCAGCCTGTACGAGGTCAAGCCCGTCAACCTGCTGGCCGGCCTGCTGACAGAGTTGCAGCGCCGCAACGACTTCGACACCGGGCAGGTGGACGACATCGTGATGGGCATCGTCTCGCCGATTGGCGAGCAGGGCTCGGTGCTGCCCAAGGTGGCGGCACTCAAGGCGGGCTGGGACTTCCGCTGCGCGGGCGTGCAGCTCAACCGCTTCTGCGCCTCCGGCCTGGAGGCGGTCAACATGGCGGCGCAGAAAGTGCGCTCCGGCTGGGAAGACCTGGTGGTGGCCGGTGGCCTGGAGAGCATGAGCCGCGTGCCGATCGGCTCCGACGGCGGCGCCTGGGCGCAGGACCCGGAAACCAACAGCGCCACGCTGTTCGTGCCGCAAGGCGTGGGCGCCGACCTGATCGCCACCATCGAAGGCTTCAGCCGTGCCGACGTGGACGCCTTCGCGCTGGAATCGCAGCAGCGTGCCACCCGCGCCCGTGCCGCCGGCTACTTTGCCGGCTCGGTGGTGCCCGTCAAGGACGCACTGGGCCAGACCATCCTGGACTACGACGAATTCATCAAGCCCGCCACCACGCTGGAGGGCCTGGCCTCGCTGCGCCCGGCCTTCGAGCAGATGGGGGCCATGGGCTTTGATGCGGTGGCATTGCAGCGCTACCCGCAGGTCGAGCGCATCCACCACGTGCATCACGCCGGCAACTCGTCCGGCATCGTGGACGGCGCCGCAGCACTCCTGATC
>ERZ1034363.1734-NODE-1734-length-11694-cov-2.784884_pt1 | contig 11694 bp, 8 predicted proteins | sample MGYA00520616_ERZ1034363 | MGnify/ENA primary metagenome ERZ1034363 (study PRJEB33736, sample SAMEA104284506) | Azolla filiculoides | biome: Urban; feature: Water surface; material: Ditch water | place: Netherlands | collected 2015-10-28 | depth 0-0.1 m ...
CCTGCGCGGTGACAGTGGCGCCGTCCTGCGCCAGCACCTGCGCCGGGCTGATGACGTGGCGGGTGTAGTACGGGCCGTGGTAGATGGTCTGGGTGATGCCGTAGACCCGGTCTTTCATCATGCCGCGCGATTCGAGCGCAATCAGCGCCAGCGGAAGGCCGCGGTCGAAATTTTCACGGGCCTGCACGGTGTAGTGGCCGTCTTCGACAAAGAAGTCGGGCCAGTCGTCGAAACGGCGTTCGTCCAGTTCGGCGGCGTAGCGCGCGTTGAGCTGGTCGATCTCATGGTGCAGCAGCAGGGATTCGATGCTCATACCGCCATCACTTTCTTCCAGTACGCGTACATGCTGCGGATCAGGGTCTCGGTGACCATGTGTTCGGCCATCTCGGTGCCGGTGCCGCCCAGTTCGCACAGCGTGCTGCCGGTGTCCTGGCCGTCGCTGGCCCATTGCTTGAAGCCGTCCTGGCTGAATTCAATGACCTCGCCGTCATCGGCGCTCACGAAACCGGCCGGGCCGAACAGGTTGGCCTGGCGCAGTCGGCGCTGCGTCATCTCGGGAGTGTCGTCGGCAAAACCAAAATGCGTCCAGACGAAATCAAACTCGCCGTTGCCGCGCGGCACGATGTGGCGCGTGCTCAGCGAGTTGACCTGCTGCTGCAGGATCAGGCTGGGGAACAGCGTGATCATGGTGACGGTCGGCGTGATCGTCTGACCGGGGTACGACGGGTCGGGAATCGTCCACCACGGCTCGGGCACCACGTCGAGCAGGCGAGGGTCGTTGACCGTCATGCTGGCCTTGAAGCTGGTGACGCCTTCCGTCACGGCCTTGTTTTCGCCGCCGTCGTTGCGGCGGGAGACCATCACGGCATGGCGGCCGTGGGCGTCCATCACCATGCGGCTTTTCTGGTCGGCGCGCCACAGGCCGAAGGTCACGAACCAGGTGTGCAGCAGGCCTGGGTGGTAAGGGTCCTTGATGTTCTCCTGCATCAGCTTCCAGTTGCCCGGGATGCGCTGGCGGCGGTAGCCCAGCACCTTGAGCTGGCGACCGTTGAAGACACGGTCGAAGTAGTGCAGGATGGTCGGACCGAGGAATTCCTCGAGCGGCTCGACTTCATGATCGAAGGAGGCGAACACCACGCCGCCGCGCGCCGCCACCTTGAGCTGGGTCAGGCCATGGTCTTCGAGCTTGAAGTCCTTGGGCATGCCGCCGTTGATCTTGCCGTCCTGCTTGACCCCGCGCCGGAACGGCACGCCTTGCAGGTCGCCCTTGAGGCTGTAGTTCCACTGGTGGTAGGGACAGAAGAAATCCTTGGCCGCCTTGCCGCTGCGCTCGCGACAGAAGCGCATGCCGCGGTGGGCGCAGACGTTCTCGACCACGTTGATGCTGCCGTCCTGGTCGCGCACCATGATGACCGAGCGCTCGCCGATCACCGTGCGTCGGAAGTCACCCGGATTCGGGATCTCGGCCTCGAGACCGACATAGCACCAGTGGCCGGAGTAGAACAGCCGGTCGAGCTCCTTCTGGTACAGGTCTTCCCGGGTGTAGGCCCAGAATGGCACTCGGCTGGTGCCATCGCCAGGCCATTTCGGGTCCTGGGGGAACACGGTCTTGGGTTCACTCATCGCTTGGTCTCCTTGGAGGTAGGTTCTTGTCAGGTATGGGTGCTGGGTATCAGACACCGCTCGGATAGAAGGCATCGGCATGGACCTGTCCGGGCTCCATGCCCAGGCTGGTGGCAAGCAGGTTGAGCGCCTCGACCATGGCGGGCGCACCGCAGAGGTAGGCGCGCCAGCCGGCCAGCGAGCCGAAGTCCTGCCGGATCACATCGGTCACCAGGCCGCTGCGCTGCCCCGGCTCGACGGGGCCGGTCGCGATGACGATGTTGAGCTTGAGGTTCGGATGCCGGGCGGCCAGCGCCTGCAGCCGTTCGACGTCATAGAGGTCCTGCTGGCTGCGCACGCCGAAGTACAGGTGGATCGGGTTGTCCATGCCAGCCTCGAGCGCGCCGCGCACGATCGACAGCACCGGCGCCAGCCCGGTGCCGCCGCCCACGCAGAGCATCGGTCCGGTGTGCTTGCGCCGGAGATAGGCGGTGCCGAGCGGACCGCTGACGCGGATCGCGGCACCGACCTGCAGCTGGTCGAACACATGCTCGGTCACGCGACCACCTGGCACGAGCCGGATCTGGAACTCCATCTCCGCGTCAGCCGGCAGGCCGGCCATGGAATAGGGCCGGACATGTTCGGGCGTGAACTGCAGCGTCGCGTACTGGCCCGGGCTGAATTCGAGCGGCTTGGCCAGCTTGACGCGCACGCGGCGAATGTCGTGGGTCGCCGGCTCGATGGCGGTGACGGTGCCCTTGATGATGCGTGCCGGATGCACCACCACCTCGTCAAGCTCGGGCAGCTCGATGGTGCAGCTCTCGGTCAGCACGGTCTGGCAGGCCAGGACATGGGCGTCCTGGCCACCGAGCTGGGAACGACCCGCCTCGGGGCCGCTGTCGAGCACCTGTCCCTCGACCACGCGGCAACGGCAGGTGCCACAGCGGCCCGACATGCAGCTGTAGGAAATGGGCAGCGCGTGGGCCCGCAGCACGTCGAGCAGGTTGCTGCCGCTGTCGACGTTCAGATGCAAATTGAGGGGTGCTACGACGAGTTCCATGTTCTTCTTTACCGTTGTCTCCGTTGGCTTGCAATTCTGTCCAGCCTTGCGATATAAGTCGATAAACAGAAACTGATACACGCAATCACCAATGTGAATAAAGGAGGGCCTCATGGACCTGCGCGAGATCGACCTCAACCTGCTGGTGGTCTTCAATCAACTGCTGCTCGACCGCAGCGTCTCGAGCGCAGCCGACAAGCTGGGCCTGACCCAGCCTGCGGTCAGCAATGCCCTCAAGCGGCTGCGCACGGTGCTGAAGGACGAGCTGTTCCTGCGCACCTCGCGTGGCATGGAGCCGACCCCCTACGCCCTGCACCTGTCGGAGCCGGTGATGTATGCGCTCAATGCGCTGCAGACCGTGCTGGCGCGGCGCGACACCTTCGATCCACTGACCAGCAGCCGGAACTTCAATCTCGCCATGACCGACATCGGCGAGATGTACTTCATGCCGCCACTCATGGAGGCCTTGTCCCAGCGCGCGCCCAGCATCCAGATCAGCACGCTGCGGCCCAACAGCGGCAATCTCAGGGATGACATGGAGTCGGGGTCGGTCGACCTGACACTGGGCCACCAGCCCAACCTGCAGGCCGGTTTCTTCCAGCGCCGCCTGTTCCGGCACCGCTATGTCTGCGTCTTTCGCCGCCAGCACGCAACGGCCGTCACGCCGATGAGCCTGGAGCAGTTCTGCGCGCTCGAGCATGTCGGGGTGGTGGCCGCCAACACCGGCCACGCCGAGATTCACGAACTGCTGGAACGCGCCGGCGTCAAGCGCCGCATGCGGCTGGTCGTGCCCCACTTCATCGCCGTCGGGCATATCCTGCAATCCACCGACCTGATTGCGACGCTGCCGGAGCGGTTTGCCGAGCGCTGCCGGGAACCGTTCGGACTCAGCGTCTCGCCGCATCCGATCCCGCTGCCGGAAATTGCCATCAACCTGTTCTGGCATGCCAAGTACAACCGTGATCCGGCCAACCTGTGGCTCAGACAGCTGCTGGTCGAACTGTTCGCCGATGCTCCCGGCCCGGTGTGAGCACCGACGCCTGGCCAGCCAGCCGGTTCAGGTCAGCAAGCACCTTCATCACCAACAGCAATAGACTGCATTCACCCCGGTGATGAAAAGTGGCGGCTTTCAACGGCACCATATCGCGTCCCGAGCAACCCCCAACCGGCAGGGCCACACCCCGACGGGCATCGAGAGCCATACCGTGAACGCCTCCCCTCGCGCCTTGTTCTTCACCTCAGATGCTCAGCGGGTCGCGCTCGCGCGCCAACGGTATTTCGAGGAAGGTCAGCTGCCCTCGGGCAGCGTCAGCGCAGCAGTGCTGGATTCCTGGGCGCGTTGCCACCGGCAACGGCTCAATCCCGGCGATGCGCTCGAGTTCAACCAGGTGTCCCCGAGCCGGGCCCAGCTGGCCCGGCAAAGGAACCGCCAGTTGATCGATGCCTGGAGCAGCGAAATCCACGAGATCGAGCACACCCTCGCCGGCACCCTGTGCTCCGCGATCCTCACGGACGCCTCCGGCGTCCTGATCGCGACCACGACTTCAGACAGCCCGCAGGCGGCCATCACGCCGGCAGCGCACCGGATCGGCATCAACCTGTCCGAGGAATGCGTCGGAACGACCGCCCCCGGCCTGGTGGTGAAGACCGGCAAGCCCGCCACGGTCTGGGGTGGCGAACATTACTTCGAAGGCGTGATGCCGATGTACTGCGCGGCCGCCCCGATCCGCGGCATCAGCGGCCAGCTCGTCGGGGTGCTGGACATTTCCAGGGAAGGGGCGGCGTTCGATTTCGATGCGGCGGCCGTCGTGTCGCTGTATGCCAGCTCGATCGAGAATCGCCTGCTGACCGGCCAGGCCAGGGAACAGCTGGTGCTCAAGCTGCAGGTGAGTCCGGCACTGATCGACACGCCGATGGTGGGATTGGCCGGCATTGACGGTCACGGACGGCTGGCATGGGCCAATGGCGTGGCCGAGCGACTGTTCGGCCCGACGTTCAGGCATCCGACCGACCCGCCGACGGCGGTCGAGGACTTGTTTGGCCTGACGCTGAACCGGCTGCTGGCGCTGCCGAGCGATCGCGCCACCCCGCTGCGACTGACCAACGGCCTGAGCCTCTGGGTAAGGGCCGTCCTGCCAGCACCCGACGGAGGACGAAGCCAAGGGGCCTGCATGGCACCGGCCGAACGCTCGGTCAGCGATGTACCGCCTCGGGCGGTCGAGCATGCCAGCGCCGCATTGCCGCCAGAAGAACCACCCGCAGCGGTCAACACAGCGCAGAACGCTGCCAGCACCACGCTGCGGGCAGCGGACAACGACCTCATCCTGCGCACGGTGCGGGCACTGAACGGCAATATCTCGAAAACCGCCGAGCAGCTCGGCGTCTCCCGGGGCCTGGTGTACCGGCGGCTGCGGGAAGCACGCGACAGCGGCCGCTGACCCCGGCGTGCCTGGCATCGGCACGCGCGGCGAGTGTTTCATGCTGGAACAGTTTCATGCCAGGGTTTTCCCGATATCCAATCCGGAAACCCCAATCCTTACGCTTGTGTTCCGTCAGTGCCCAGCCGAGGTCGTGTTGAACCGACCAGGCGGGCCTGAACCCAACGGAGACACCAATGAAGAACCAGCACATCGAACCTTCGGCTTCCTGCCACCACGACTCGCTACAGGAGCGCCTGGAGCGCTCCTTCATCACCGGCAAGCTTTCACGCCGTGGCTTCATGCAGGCGGTCGTCGCCGCGGGACTGTCCACGACCGGCCTCCATGCACTGGCCGATGAACTGGAAGCCATCCGGGCCAACCAGGCTGAACGCGCGGCACGGCTGGAGTCGAGCTATGACTACATCATCGTCGGTACTGGCAGCGCCGGCTGCGCACTGGCCGGTCGCCTGGCGCAGCGAACGGATGCCAACATCCTGCTGATCGAGGCCGGCGACTGGGATACCGCCCCCGCCGTCATGAATCCCGGGGTCTGGTTCACCAACCTGGGAACCGAACGGGATTGGAAGCATGTGGCGATTGCGACCGCCTTCACCAACAACCGGCCGATTCCCGAACACATGGGCCGGGTCGTGGGGGGTGGCAGCAGCATCAACGCGACGATCTGGGCCCGGCCTTTCAAGAGCGACCTCGATCACTGGGTGCAGGCCTGCGGCGATTCAGACTGGGGCTACGAGTCGGCCTTGTCGATCTACCGCCGGATGGAAAACTGGCAAGGCACCCCGGCCCCGCGCTACCGCGGCCAGGGAGGTCCGGTCTGGTGCCAACCCGCACATGATCCCCATCCCTTGGCTCCCGCCATGCTGGCCGGTTGCCAGAGCCTGGGACTGCCGGTGTTTGACGATCTCAACGGCGTGCGGGAAGAGCGCGGCAGCGGCTTTGCGCTGATGAACCACATCATCAAGGACGGCCAGCGCCACAGCATGGCGCGCGCCTACCTCTACCCGATCCTGGCGCGCAAGAACGTCACGCTGCTGGTCAACACCCATGTGGACCGGCTGACGCTGAACGGCAGCCGCGTGACGGGCGTGCAGATCAGCCGCAACGGTGCCACGTCACAGGTCGGTGCCAAGTCGGAAGTGATCCTGTCGGCGGGCGGCGTCAACACGCCCAAGCTGCTGATGCTGAGCGGCATCGGCGACCAGAAGCAGCTGGCGGCGCACGGCATCCAGACGGTCGTCCATTCGCCCGAGGTGGGACGCAACTTCCAGGATCACCTGCTGCATGGCGGCTGCCTCTGGGAACCCAAGGAGCCGATGCCGCATCGCAACAGCGCGGCAGAGGCGTCAGGTTTCTGGAAGAGCGACAGCCGCCTGGACTCGCCCGACGTGAACCTGGTGCAGATCGAACTGCCCTACGCCAGCGACGTGGTGGCCAAGGAATACGCGCCGCCAGCGAGCAGCTGGGCCTTGTGTGCCGGCCTGGTCGCCCCCAAGAGCCGGGGCACGGTCACGCTGCGCTCGGCCCGGCCCGATGACCTGCCGGTGGTGGATGCCCAGTTCCTGAGCCACCCGGACGACGTGAAGGCGCTCGCGGTCGGCATCGAGCTGGCGCGTGAAATCGGCAATTCCGGCCCGATGCGGGATTTCGTCAAGCGCGAGGTCGCACCGGCCAAGCCGCTGAAGGGCCAGGCGATGGAAGACTTCGTGCGCAACGGCGCCACGACCTATTTCCATGCCAGCGGCACCTGCCGGATGGGCCAGGACGCGCAAGCAGTCGTGGATTCGAAACTGCGCGTCAACGGCCTGCAGGGGCTGCGGATTGCGGACAGCTCGATCATGCCGCGCATCGTGTCCGTGGCGACGATGGCCGCCTGCGTGCTGATCGGCGAGCGGATGGCGGACATCCTCGCTCCCGGCAAGTCAGCCTGAACCTGAGCAGCCGTTCCCCTCATCTTTGCTGTTTCCTTCATCCCAACCATTCAGGAGCCCCTCATGGAAGCCAAACTTCTCATCGACAACCAATGGATCGACGCCCAGGACGGCGCGGTGTTCGAGCGCCTGCACCCGGTCTCGCAGGAGGTCGTGACGCTGGCCGCTGCGGCGGGCGTGGCCGATGCCACCCGAGCCGTGGAATCGGCCCATGCGGCCTTCAAGGCCTGGCGCCGTTCCGGCCCGAGCGAACGCCGCCGCCTGCTGCTGAAGGCCGCCGACATCCTGGAAGCCAAGACGCCTCAGTTCATCGAGATCATGGCGCAGGAAGTCGGCGCCTCGGCGCTCTGGGCCGGGTTCAACGTCCACCTGGCAGCCAATGTGTTCCGTGAAGCCGCGGCGCTGGCGACCCAGATCCAGGGCGAGACCATCCCCACCGACAAGCCCGGCGCCCTGTCCATGACGCTGCGCCAGCCGGTCGGCGTCATCCTCAGCATCGTGCCCTGGAACGGCACCGTGGTGCTGGCCGCGCGTGCCATCGCCTACCCGATCCTGTGCGGCAACAGCGTGGTGTTCCGTGGCTCGGAATCGAGCCCGCGCACTCATGCGCTGGTGGCCGAAGCGCTGGTCGAAGCCGGATTCCCGGCTGGCGTACTCAACTATCTCAGCAATGCGCCCGAATCGGCGGCGGAAGTGGTGGATGCGATGATCGCCCACCAGGCGGTGCGCCGGATCAACTTCACGGGTTCGACGCGCGTGGGGCGGCTGATTGCGCAAAAGGCGGCCCAGCACCTCAAGCGCTGCCTGCTCGAGCTGGGCGGCAAGTCGCCGCTGGTGGTGCTCGACGATGCCGACGTGGACGAGGCCGTCAAGGCCGCGGTGTTCGGCTCCTTCCTGTACCAGGGCCAGATCTGCATGTCCACCGAGCGCCTGATCGTGGACGAACAGGTGGCCGATGAATTCGTGGCCAAGTTTGCCGCGCGTGCCAATGAATTGCAGGCCGGCGACCCGGCGCTCAATCCGGCCTGCATCATCGGTCCCATGATCAGCCCCAAGTCTGGCACTCGCATCAACGACTTGCTGCAGGATGCACTCGACAAGGGCGCCAAGCTGGTCTGCGGCGGTGTCGCGGCCGGCGCGGTGATGCCGGCCACCATTCTCGACCATGTCACTTCCGACATGAAGATCTACGATGAGGAGACCTTTGGTCCGATCACCGTGGTGGTGCGCGTCAACGGTGCCCAGCAGGCGATCGAGGTGGCCAACGACAGCGCCTATGGCCTGTCATCCGGCGTGTTCGGTCGCGACGTCAACCGTGCGCTCGCGGTCGCCATGGAGATGGAATATGGCTCGGTGCACGTCAATGGAGCGACCGTGCAGAACGAGGCCCAGGCGCCCTACGGTGGCACCAAGGACAGCGGCTACGGACGGTTCGATGGCCGCGCCGTCATCGATGAGTTCACCGAGCTCAAGTGGCTGACGATCGAGCCGAGCGGACAGCAATACCCGTTCTGATACGGTCATCCATTGAGTCAGGCCACGGCGGCAGCGCGGTGGCCTGACTCACATCGGCACCAGCCCTGGTTCAGGCCGGCTCGAAGTTCTCGGTATCGACCTCGCTGGTGCCCAGGCTGTTGTAGCGCGCGCCCGCGACGTTGCCCTGGTGGATGCAGGCGTCGAGCCGGCTGATCTGGTCGGCGCTCAGGCTGACATTCACTGCGCCGAGGTCATCGAGCAGATGCTCGACGCTGGTGGTGCCGGGAATCGGCAGGATGTTCGGGTCCTTGTGCAGCAGCCAGGCCAGCGCGAGCTGGGCCATCGAACAGCCGACTTCATCGGCGATCGCGCGATAGGGAGCCAGCAGCTGCAGGTTGGCCGCGTAGTTGCCGGGCGCAAAGCGCGGCATGGCGCGGCGGATGTCCTTCTCGTGCAGCGTGGCGACATCGGTCAGGTCGCCGCACAGGAAGCCGCGCGCGACCGGGCTGAAGGCGACGAAGCTCACGCCAAGTTCCTTGCAGGCTTCGAGCACCGCGATCTCGGGGTTGCGGGTCCAGAGCGAATACTCGGTCTGCAGCGCCGCGATCGGATGCACCGCATGCGCGCGCTTCAGCGTGTCGGCCGAGACCTCGGACAGGCCGATCGCGCGGATCTTGCCTTCGCGCACCAGATCGCTCAAGGCGCCGACGCTGTCCTCGATCGGCACCTGCTTGTCCCAGCGGTGCAGGTAGTAGAGGTCGATCACGTCGGTGTTGAGCCGCTTGAGCGCTTCCTCGCAGGTGGCCTTGATCGTTTCGGGGCGGCCGTCGATCACGCGCACCTTCTGGCCATCACCCTTGAGGTCGACGCCGGTCATGCCGCATTTGCTGGCCAGCGTGAAGCGGCTGCGGTGCTGGGCCAGCACGCGGCCGACCAGGCTCTCGTTGGCACCGAAGCCGTACAGCGCGGCGGTATCGAAATGCGTGACGCCGGCATCAAGCGCAGCCAGCAGCACGCGCTCGCCCTGCTCGGCCGAGACCGGCGCGCCGTAGGCGTGGCTGAGGTTCATGCAGCCCAGGCCGATGGCGGAAACCGGGAACGGGCCGAGCTGGCGTTGCGGATAGGTCGTTGTCATGGCAGATTGAAAAATGAAGCTTGAAAGGGGAAGTTCAGCGGCAGGCGCAAAAGGAGATCAGGGAGCAATCAGCGGTAGAACAGGTAGCCAACAAAGATCGCGCCGACCAGGCCGACCGCGTCGGCGAACAGGCCGCAGGCCAGCGCCTGGCGGGTGTTGCGGATGTTGACGCTGCCGAAATAGACCGCCAGCACGTAGAAGGTGGTCTCGGTCGAGCCCTGGATGATGGCGGCGAGCTTGCCCTGGAAGGAATCGACGCCGTAGGTCTTCATGACGTCGATCATCAGCCCGCGCGCGCCGCTGCCCGACAGCGTCTTCATGAGTCCGACCGGCAGCGCCGGCACGAAATCGGCATCGAGCCCGACCCAGCGCACGGCCGCCTCGATCGCGCCGAGCAGATAGCCCATGCAGCCGCTGCTGCGAAAGACCGAGATCGCCGCCAGCATCGCGACCAGATAGGGGATGATCTGCAGCGCGACGCCAAAGCCCTCCTTGGCACCCTCGACGAAGCTGTCATAGCAGTCGATGCCGCGCCAGGCCCCGACCGCGACGAACAGCGCGATCAGGCTGAAGATGACACCGCTGCCGAGCAGGCCCACGGTCTGCGCCAGCTGCTCTGGTGGCAAGCCGCTCAAGGCCGCATAGAGCGCGGCCATCAGGCCGATGAAGCCGGCCAGGAACACCAGCACCGGCGCGCGCAGCAGCTTGATGCGCTGCACCCAGGCCACCGCGAACAGGCCGGCACAGAACGAGATGAAGGTGGCGATCAGCGTCGGCAGGAAGATGTCGGCGCCGTTGAAGCCGGCCAGGCCCTGCTCGGCCGCCAGGCTCTGGCGGATCGCGATCACCGAGGTCGGAATCAGCGTGATGCCAGCGGTGTTGAGCACCAGGAACATCACCATCGGGTCGCTGGCGACCGCCTTGTTTGGATTGATCTCCTGCAGCTCGCGCATGGCTTTCAGGCCCAGCGGCGTGGCGGCATTGTCGAGCCCGAGCAGGTTGGCGCTGAAGTTCATCACGATGCTGCCGCCGGCCGGATGCCCTTTCGGAATTCCCGGAAAGACGCAGCGGAAGAACGGCGCCAGCGCGCGCGCGAACAGGTCGATCAGGCCGGCACGCTCGCCGATCTTCATGATGCCGAGCCACAGGCACATGATGCCGACCAGGCCGATCGAGACCTCGAAGCCGGTCTTGGCGCTGTCGAACAGCGCGCTCAGCACGCGCGCGAAGATGGCCGTGTCGCCCTGGAGCAACTGCGCCAGCGCGGCCACGAAACCGATCAGGATGAAGGCGACCCAGACGAAGTTCAGCATGGAAAGATGATGCCAGCAAAAACGCCCACCAAAAGGGGTGGGCGCTGCAACGGTTCTACCAGCCCCTGGCGCGACGCCGGGTCACCGCAGGCGGGGTGATCAGCCGTTGAGCTGCTGCTCGAGGTCGTGCAGCACCTGGTAGCACGGCAGCACCTTCTGCACGCTCGAGTTCGGCTCGCGGCCTTCGCGGATCGCGGCGAAGAACTCGCGGTCCTGCAGCTCGATGCCGTTCATCGACACCGCGACCTTCGAGACGTCGATCTGCTCTTCCTTGCCGGTGAACAGGTCGTCGTAGCGCGCGATGTAGGTGCCGGTGTCGCCGATGTAACGGAAATAGGTGCCGAGCGGGCCGTCGTTGTTGAACGACAGGCTCAGGGTGCAGATCGCGCCGTTGGCGGCCTGGAGCTGGATGCTCATGTCCATCGCGATGCCGAGCACCGGGTGGATCGGGCCTTGCACCGCATTGGCCTTGACGATCGGGCTGTTGGCCTGGTAGGCGAACAGGTCGACGGTGTGGGCGGCATGGTGCCACAGCAGGTGGTCGGTCCAGCTGCGGGCCTGGCCCAGCGCGTTGGTGTTGGTGCGGCGGAAGAAGTAGGTCTGCACATCCATCTGCTGGATGTTGAAGCGGCCCGCCGTGATTTCCTGGTTCACGTACTGGTGGCTGGGGTTGAAGCGGCGGGTGTGGCCGCACATGGCGACCAGGCCGGTCTGCTTCTGCAGCGCCACCACTTCTTCC
>ERZ1034363.1736-NODE-1736-length-11686-cov-5.598415_pt1 | contig 11686 bp, 7 predicted proteins | sample MGYA00520616_ERZ1034363 | MGnify/ENA primary metagenome ERZ1034363 (study PRJEB33736, sample SAMEA104284506) | Azolla filiculoides | biome: Urban; feature: Water surface; material: Ditch water | place: Netherlands | collected 2015-10-28 | depth 0-0.1 m ...
ACGATATCATCCTCACGTTGTTTGAAATCATCGGTGATATAGGATCCCGGCACTTTCTCGAGGGTTTCGTAGTCAAGGGTGTGAAGCCAATCATCAGGAATAAAACCAATGATTAAATCACGGACAAATTCGGGATTGGAAAAGAGGAATTTGTAGCTGCTATCGTGTACTTTGTTCATAGTGTAATTATAAGCCTAAGCAATCCAAAAGGGTATACTCATTTGCACTAGGATTAAGCACATAGTGAAAATTGAATTAGCCGTGTTTCTTATGTGCGCAAAATGTGCTTTTTTGAAATATCGGTGTAGCATTTTAGGGCTTTGTGAGACTCATAATGACTTGAATAGCAGAATGCAAGACATTGATTTTGTTGTTAAAAATAAAATATGAATCGGTCTTTTAATGCGATGGTCGCGCGTTCGAATCGCGCACGACCCACCAAGATAAGATATGCAAATCAAAGACTTACAAGTAATTGTGAAGTCTTTTTTTTTGCCCTAAATTTTGCTTACGCGAGATTTACGCGACTTATCTTTTCAACCGCTTCATGCAATTGGGCGATTTCAGCACGGCAATAATGATCGGTAATTCTATTCGATTTATGCCCCAGCAGATCTTGTCTATTTTCAAAACTTACTTCTGCTGCTCTTAATCGTCTGCCGAACGTATGTCGCAAATCATGGATACGACATTTCTTCAATCCGGCTCTTTCTCGCGCCTTAGTCCATGCGTGCCCATTGATACGTTGAACGGGTTGGCCTTTGTAGGTAAACACGTATTCGTTGTGCTTACCGCGCTGTGCATCAATAATTGCCTTGGCAATGCTATTGAGGGGCACAATTCTATCTTCCCCATTCTTGCAGCGTTCACCCGCTAAAGTGAAAATACCCAATTCTCGATTTTCTTCATCCCAACGCAGTCGCGTGATTTCTGTTTCACGACAACCGGTATTGAGTGCAAAAATTACCATTTCTTTTAAATGATCGGGAAGTTCAGAAATAAGACGTTCTTGTTCCTCTTCATTAATCGGATAAGGTTTACGATTATTGGTCTTTAACAACGGCAACAAAGGCGCCTCTTGCAGCCAAGAATTGCCAAATTCATCGCGCCACAGTCGTGAAGCTAAGACCATCACACGGCTAATAATAGCTAAATCACGATTAAGGGTCCCATTAGAGATCCCTGCTGATTGTCGATCAGCAATGAATTTTTCCAATGTTCCCATGTGAATCCGTTCGAGTTCTAATTCTCCAATATACGGCATCACAGCTTTCAACGTGACTGCATCGCGGTCAAGACTCTTCTTTTGCACTTCTTTCAAGTATTTCGTCGCCGCTTCGATGAACGTATAAGATTTGCGTTCACCATAAATCAATTGCCCACGAAACTCGTTGATGCGTTTGGCTAAGTAGCGTTCCGCTTCTTCGAGGTTACTTGTGCCAGTACTTTCATAAAGTCTTTTTCCTTTGATGACTTTGTTGATGTGCCAGATGTCGTTTCTTTTGGTAAGGCCCGGGGTCTTTTTGGACATGAGAGTTTCTCCTGTTTTTGAGATGCGGGACTACCTACGCGACTTTTATAGTCGTCGAACCACGCATCTAAGTCAAGTCTATCGAATGCAACGCCTTGCGTGCCGATTTTGATTTCGGTGACATGCGGGCGTACTTCTTTGTTGAATCGGTTTTTATCCATTCCTAGGTAGAAGGGGGCATCGCGTATTCGGATAATGCGCGGGATTATCGTTACCGACGTTTTGGCGAAATTGCTGTTAGGCATTGTTATGCTCCTAATTCTTCAATTTCGTATTTATGATTTTGAAATGAGGGCGTATAAAAATTGGTGAATATGGAATGCTTGGGGCAAGTATTGCTGATGATTTAAGTATCAAAAATGTAAATTTTTACGTTTTATCAATTTTTGGAATGTCCATTATTTAAAATGCTTCTAACCATCTTTGACCGTTCAATTGACGGTTTTTTATGGTTGCGGACATTAGAGGCGACTCTTTAGGAAATTAACTATCCCATGCATCTAACCATCCCTGACCGTTCGATTAACGGTTGTTAATGCCTATTAATGGCTGTGGAAGCATGAGAGTATGGAGCAGGGAATCAGGATGACTACGAACTCTTTGGACTGCTGATTATTTTGATTTTTTCGACCATCCTTGATCGTTCAATTGACGGTTATTAATGGCTTGGAAATGTGAGGGTATAATACAATTTGATAACAGATGTCAGGATTGATAGCTAACCCCTGAGTCATAATTTTAAATATTTAGAGATCATTTAATGAATTTAAACACCGAAGAATGTGAGCAATTCTATCGAATTTGGTTTTCATTGCTGAGTTATGCCAATAAAAGAGAAGGATTGGTGCCTAATTTTCCTAAAACGCCGATAATTGGAAATATAAAGCAGCAGGATGCGGGTGTTATCCGAAATGCGATCTGGTCTTCTAATTATTTGCTCAGTGACTTTTTAGGCGACAATCCAAATCATTTATCGATGGATGATATGAGAATAGCAGCCAGTTGGGAAGGGCGCATAAATTCACGTTTCATGATAATCAAGCATTTAAAGCAGCACAGCATTTTCATGGATGTATCAGATAATCGAAAAGCCTATGGCGTTAAGGGGATTATTTCGCCTTTATCAGAGATATTGCCATTCCCTCCTCCAGTAATGGTGGAAGCAGTGCTACTGCCTTTTGGTAATCAAATTATCATTGATAGCTTATTAATGCCGCATAACGTTATATTTGGTCGAGGGATTGTGAATGATATAAAAGTGGAGTTCCGCCGTTTAGAAGAATCCCAGGGTATTATCATTAACTTTAATGATAGTGACCCTACACCCGCTATAATCAAAGGTAATAAAAAGATATTGGGTGAGTTTCAAAAATGGCTAGGTAAGCAGTCATTAAGCATAAAAATGCAGCATGAACATTTTTCCAATATAGAAATATTTGTGAGAGATATTTTGAATATTGCCCCTGTGCAATCCTTGTCGCAATTATCGGCTGAATCTGTGAGCCGTTATCTTCTATTATCAAACAAAGCCAATAAAGTGAGTATGAAACGCCTAGTGAAATTTCTTATGGATACGGATAGATTAGGTTTTGATGAGCTATCTGAAATTGAAGATGTTTTAAAGAAATGACATTGAGTGATTCACTATTCCTTATATATTCCACTCATTATTTGAACTTTCTCTAACGGTCAGTTGAACCGTTTCAAAAGTACTCAATGATTCATATAGGGTGAGAACGATAAACAAGTCTCCCTGTATCGGTTAGGTTATCGACTGCTATATCGTTTTATTTATACACAAATTGGAAATTATGAAACAATATTTTGCTGTATTGTTAACGTATTCATGCATCTGTATAGTAAGTTCCAAGCAAGTTAGATTTAATTTAGTTTTATCAAGTATGTTTAAGGAAGTTTGTCATGAACAGTTTTAGTAAAGATGTCTTAATAGGGTTATTGTTTACCCTTGGCATTATTAGCTTTATAGCAGGTCAATTTATTATTTCAACGGTATTATTTGCAGTGGCAGCTATTTTTAGCAACGTGTATTTAAACCGGGAATTTTATGGTTAAGAATTTTGTTAGATGTCCCACTCCTCAAGGATTATGCAAACATAGGCTCTCCTCCCAATGTTTGATTTTGGCTCTCAATGTATCACATTGGGGGCCTTTTTTTATGATTGGTATTACTGAATTTGTTTTGAATATTAGTATCAAGTAAATTTGGTAATAGATATTTTAAATTCACCAAGTGATTCCTTTTAATAGATCAATTTATAGATTAAAGTTTATACATATCAATAGATAGTCGTGTTTCAGTTAAACATGTCCATGAAATATTTTGCAGTTGATATAAGTAAATATTCAATGCAATTATTTGAAATTGTGAAAAATTGGAGCATATATTTGAAATTGTGAAAAAATGGAGCATAAGGGATGCGTCAATAAACAGCGAAGATTACCCAGAGGGGGATAGTATTGCTGGTTTTGAAGGACTAGGTTTTGAATGGGATTATTTGATAAATTATGTAGATTAATCGGAAAGTATTAAATAATCATATAATGAAGTATGAGGATAGTTGACCAGATGTTAGTTCATTGGATATTTTATTATTGATGCTGAATATCTAATATTTCCATTTTTAGGATTGATATTGGATTAAAAAATCGGTTACTAAATGTAACAAAAGCAGCAGGGTATTCCACCATTTTCATGTCTTTGGACTATTTATAGTTGTCTAATTTTTGTCTTGGATTTGTCTTATTTTTTAATATGGCCTCAGGCCACGTATTCATTGATCTGTAGCGATTTGTCTTGGATGTCTTATGATTTTTTGCAAAGTTTTTTTGTGGACTTAAAAAATGGGTTTTTGATTTGTCTAGACATGTCTTGGATTTGTCTTATTTTTTAATATGGCCGCAGGCCACGTATTTACTGGTCTGTAGCGATTTGTCTTGCTTGTCTTACTATTTTTCATAAAGTTGATGATGAAAAAAATAGAGGTATAGATATAGAGATATATAAGCAGAGAGAGTTTTGTTAAAAAAAGCAAGACAAACAAGACAAAACTCTGGAGGCCTTGTTATACCTGGCCTGCGGCCATTTTAAAAATAAGACAAAAACAAGACAAAAATTAGACAAAACTGATAGTGATAAGATACCTCTCAATCATACTATTTTTTGGGGATGTAAAGAGGTATTAGAAGGCGATATGATTTTGATGAAGAGAGATAAAAAAGGCATGTTTACAAATGGATAGATAATGTGCTGATATGAGATTTTATAATAGAGATATAAAGTGATTATTAACTAACTAATATATTATTAATTTACTAAAAAATTTATTAATAAAATTTTTGGTTTATGATTTATCTATTCTAGATTATTTAACATAATACTAATGGAATGGATAATATAATTTTATAATACAGGACTCATTATTTACTTAATTCGTTTTAAAATTTTTTAATAAATTATGAATAGAATAGGGTATATCTTGATTGACTCTGTGATAATGAAAATGGGTAATTAATGACTAGTTAATGATATAAAGCGATGATTATCTATTTCAATATGTGATTAATTACCATGATATCGATTTGGAATTTGCATTTTAATAAATTAATATTAATTATCTACCATTGCACCATATTGATATCACTCATGACATATAAAAATATTTAATAAATTATGGTATTTATCTGAAAAAGTGACATTCATAATTGAGTGATATGACGCGTTTGCGATATTGGTAATGCATTTGCATGGCTATAACTAAAAGATGCCTGAAAGGCTGTTTATGGCTAATAATGAAAAATTGAATAATTTTTAAGGATTGTATACTGATAGATAGAATACTCTCAATATAGGTATGACTATCTTCATTCTAAAAATTCTCAATGGTTATGATGCTTAAAAGCCTTAATATTAATGCCTAAGAACATCATTGACCATAATTTGGGGTTATGGATTTTTCTGATCTAGAATTAATAATTAAATATTTAGGGTGAATCTGGAACATGTTCGATGGTTATGATGTTTAAAAGCCTTATCCTCAATGCTTAAGAGCATCCTAATCTATAATATGATGTCTAATTAAGTGGATCACATTTTAACTGGTTAATTTTCCATTTCTATAATCGCTAATCGCTTGTTCAATTTCTTCATGCGTATTCATGACAAAGGGACCATGCTGCACAATGGGTTCGTTTAAAGGGCGAGCAGCGAGTATTAAAAATGCTGCATTTGCAGTATCGGCATAGACTTTAATTTCATCGCCTTTATAAAAAATACCCACGGTATGTGTAAATAACACTTCCTCAGCAATCATGATATTTCCTTCGTAAGCATAAATGAACGCATTATGGTTTTCTGGTACGGGTAGCGTAAAACAATCGCCCGATTGAATTTGTACATCTAAAAATAAGGGTTCGGTACTGAGTCCTTGAATGGGGCCTACTAAGGTTTGATTCTCTATTTGCACGGTCCCTGCAATCACTTTCACCCGTCCACCTTGAGTCAGATTGAGGGCTGGAATGTCTTCAGGGGGAATATCTCTATACGCTGCGGGCTTCATTTTTTCTTTGGCTGGCAAGTTTATCCATAACTGAAAGCCACGCATACGCCCACTTTCTTGTTGGGGCATTTCTGAATGAATAATTCCACGCCCTGCCGTCATCCACTGTGCTGAACCACTTGTTAAAAGTCCTCGATTTCCCAGATGGTCTTGATGCAGCATATTACCATCAAGCATGTAGGTGACCGTTTCAAAGCCTCGATGAGGATGGTCAGGAAAACCTGCAATGTAATCATCTGCATTCATAGATGAAAACTCATCTAACATCAAAAAAGGGTCAAGGCGTTGTTGAGATTGCCCCAAACTACGCAATAATTTAACTCCCGCGCCATCAGAAGTTGCAATAGCAGGAATGACTTGTTTCAATGTGCGGCATGGCATGATTTCTAAATCCTGTTTTTGATTGTTATGCGATACACTTCTTCGTGAATTTGGCTGAGGCCTTTAGCTTTGAAATGGGGTTCTTTATCAGTGATGTCTTCAGTGTATAAATGTTCCACACTACACCAATTAGCAAACAACTTATTAACTTCTGTAAGGTCGACACTAAATGGGGGACCTTGCATTTCATGTTGTGGATAATACAATGCTACCAATAAGATAACCGTATGAAATGGCAGTAAATCATGCATTTTAGCGGCATAGTGTTCTCGCATTTCAAGTGGTAAGGCGATTAAAGAGGCTCTATCGTACACGGCTACAACATCAGAGAAAATATCAGGGGATAATTTGAAGAAATCTCCGCAATATATCTGAATACCCTCCGTTTCAAAAAGTTCAAACTCACCCACTTGATCTCTTTTAAACAGCAACTGATTGTCTGAAAAGAAGGCTTCAACCGCAATACAGCTTAACTCAACAGCAATAATTTGATGACCTTGTTCACGTAGCCACAATAAATCATTGGTTTTGCCACAAAAAGGAACAAACACCTGGCTATTTTTGGGTAACGCTAATGATGACCAGTTTTGTTTTAAATGGGAATTGATGTCATTGTCGTGAAAACCAATTTGATGGTGTTGCCAGCGCTCTAGCCAAAATAACTGTTGCATAAAATCTCCGTATTCTTTAGCTCGTCAATGAATAAGTGGTATGTAACTTGCCATTTTAACATGCAGAGTTAGTTTATGTAATGAAGCATGTAAACGTTTAATGATCTGAAATTCAATTTGATTTATCGACTGGATTAAGGAACAATCTAACTATCATAAACTAAATCAATGTAATTATCCGATGCTTTCAAAAACAGAAAATAATAGTGCGCAACCCACTTCAAATGATATGGATCACTATCATTTAGTTAGAGAAGTTGGCAGAGAGCTTAATAATGTTTTAGGTGGAAAAATCCCAAGTTCGGGTTTAAAAGAGTGTGCAAAAAAACTGGGTTTTTGGAAACATGGCGGGATCGATGTTAGGCAAGATGGAGAAGTAGATGTCTTTTTTGATTATTGCATTCATCAATTCAGAATCAATAATGCAAGTGTAGTTGAACGTCATTTAAAAACGTCACCGCCTGATGAAGATTCAGTTGAGTTCTCAATATTGCAAATTATGCTTAAATCCTATTATACCATTTACACAGTAACAGGCGTTATTGAAGGTAAGGGGATTGCAGTTTTAGATTTATTGTATCAGCGTGAGATGTTTATAATCGACATAAGCCTGTCACATACGGCGATGGCTGGGTTAGTTTTTGCAGGAAACGTCGTTCCATTTAATCAATTTTATATAACAACAGGCGCTAATTTAATTATTCCGCTAGAGTTATTAGATGGCAAAATATTCTCAATAATTGAAAAAAATATAATGGGTCATGACATGAGTGTAATGCTGCCGAAAAGCAAAGAAGCGTCTTTAGCAGCACAGGTGATTCGTGCCATTTTAAAATGTGGTATTTGGGAGAGTTTTGGATTTGAAAAACATTGATATTACCCGAAGGCTCGTAGGATAAAAGTCTCGTGCAGCTAAATATGAAATGAATAAAGGTTAGGGGGACGCTTAATCTGTAATATCTTGCTAGATTAAAGAATGCAAATCGATTTTTTCACCAATTATAAAAACAGTATTTAGAGAGATATCGGTTGCCTAGATGTTACTATTTGGAATTGCTGGCATTGTTTTAGTTGAATTTATTATGTCACTGGTGTTATTTGTGACACAGATATTTTATGAGACTCTAAATTACATAGTATTGAAAAACAACGTAGCCTAAAGCTATTGCAGATAGCCCATATTTAATATGGACTTTAAAAAGAAATGAACTATCTTTATAATCCTTCACAGAATGAATTTAAATGTAGAAATGTGATGAATTTCCGGTAGTTATAATTTTTCCATTTAAAAATAAAGTTTCCTGGTTTCAATATGTGGGGGGATATATAAAAAATCTTAAATATAAAATTAATTTCTTTTTTAGTGGAACGAGTGATGAAAAAAACAAAAACAGTTAAATATCCATTGATTACTATTTTAGCTACCGTATTGTTATCTGATGTCATTGCAGCTCCAGCAATATCTAGCAATGATGCAAATTTATCAAGTCCGAATTATTTAAAAGGCAGTGATAAAAATGACTTATTAAAAGGAACCTTAGAAAACGACACTATTGATGGTATTGCTGGTAACGATACAATAAGTGGTTTAGATGGTGATGATTTTATCTATGGTGGGTTAGGTAATGATTTACTCAAGGGAGATGCAGGTAATGATGTGATTAACGGGGAAGAAGGAAGCGATAAAATTGATGGCGGATCTGGTAAAAATCTACTCAGAGGAAATGATGGAAATGACAGTATCTTAGGCGGAGAAGATAAAGATGTTATCAATGGAGATAAAGGCAAGGATACTTTAATTGGTGGAAATGGAGATGATACACTCGTCGGTGATTATGATGATGACAAACTAAATGGTGGTGCTGGTAACGATTTATTGGATGGAGTAGACGGCAATGATACCATTATTGGGGGTGATGGTGATGATGCTTTGTACGGTAATTATGGAAATGACAGTTTAGATGGTGGATTAGGTAGAGATATTTTGTTTGGAAATGAGGGGAATGATTTACTAAATGGCGGTGCGGGAGAAGATATTTTAACGGGGGGATTTGGTAAAGATACACTTTTGGGTGGAGAGGGTAGAGATAATTATGTCTTTACTGATATACGCGATAGCACCGTCAATGTCTCAGGCAGAGACGTAATTAAAGATTTTGAAATAGGAAAAGACAGAATAGATTTATCTGTATTGGCCAATCCATTAAATTCTGAGCTACCCATAAATACGATACAAACAAAATCTCCTGTCGTCGTTAAACAAACCAACACCATGCAAATTATAGCCGAAAATCAAAAAGTGGCAGGCGGGGATATACTAGGAAAAATTTGGTTTGATCAAGGTGTGTTGTATGTAAGTTTGGAAAATGATTTTCAACCAGAATTTTCAGTTGAACTGAAGGGAATTAAAAGTTTAAAACTCAATGATTTTATTTTTTAGAAAATAGATCCCAGTTTTATCTCTTTCATCATCAAAAAATAAAATTAGAGAAAATGCCATGAAAAAAGAATTCGCACTTAAACCACTAATAGGCGCAATTTTAGGGTTATCCACTTTTTCTGTTTCAGCGGCGACAATTATCGCAAGCTGTCCAAGACCAGGTTCACCAATACCCACATCTTTAGCACCATCTGTATTAAAAGATAGTGATGGAAATTATATTTATCCATTAAATGGCTTAAATTACAGTTTTAGTTTAGTACTTCCAGTCAACAGTTTGGATTGCGGTTACTATAACGGGCTGAATCATGGCGCTGTTATGATTTTATCTAGCATTCTCGGCAATCCGCCTAATGCTTACCAATATCCAAAGCATTTTTACTTAGATGCAAATAACTATTTAGTTCTGAATGCACCTGCTAACGGCGCTACCACAACTACTGGGGATTATGTGCGAAGTGAGCTAATTGAAAATTACACAGGTGCAAATAGCGATAACAAAGGTAATTGGTATTATGCAACAGGAGGGAATCTGTCGGCTTCTTTGAAAATAGATTCTGTTCCAAAAAATATGAATGCCATCATTTTTGCTCAACTTCATGCGGCGGGATCAGCTCCATTTATTACTTTGTTATATGATCCAATCAAAGATATCGTTATGATGCGTATTTATAACACGCCTAGTGTTGCTGATGGTTTTCAAACAATATTATTTAATAACGTAAATTTAGGCGGTGCGCGTAAAAACGATAAAAGCGGCAGAATTGAGAGTATGCCATTTTTCAATTTTGGACTGAATTTTGGTTCATTTGCTGGTGATACTGTCCAGTTAACAGTGACTAACGGTAAAGGCGTTAGTCAAACTCAAATCGTTAATTTTAATGGTTACACGCTTAATAAAAATTATAATCAACACGCATGGAAGACAACTGCAGTTCGTTTTTCTTTAGGGGCTTATCAGGACCAGTCTGGAACCGAAAATTATCCATCGTTAAAAATAACAGATCAAAGTAGTAATTATACTCAAGTTACCTATAAGTCTTTTCTTATCAAGCATCAGAATTTATTAAAATCATCAGATAGTATTGTCAATACGTCAACGGGTTCATCTAATTTTTATAATACGCCGGCGAGTTATGCAAGCATATTGAACAAAAGTTACTCACCAACCTTGTCAATTAGCACTCAGGGAATGACAACTAATCGAGGGCGCTATTTAATTTCCACAGAGGCTAATGCGAGTACTTCCGCTAATTATTTATCGATCGGGGTGGGCTACACTGCTGAATCGGGAACGATTCCGACGACAACGACATATAGCGCTTATTTTTCAAAGCTAATTCAGATTGTGGCAAATTCGACAGATAAATCGGGGTTTTATCGACTAGATTCACATCTTCATCCTAATTATTCTGTAGATTGTGATGTAGCAGATGGATATAAATTAAAATTTCGTAATAATTTGGGGATAGCCTCACCAAGCTATGGTTATGTGGTGTTTTCTTACAATCCAGTTTCGCATCTTTTACGTGCGGAAAAACGCTATATTTACAATTTGAATTCAACGGCAACTACGGCAAATGGTCGAACCTCTGTAGCCTATTCATCCACTTATATAGAAGATACTAATTTTTCAAATAATGGCGCTGGATATTATGTGAAGTATTTGAATGGAATTTATACATTAGTTCCTCAGTCTTCTTCAGCAACTATGTTGTATTTTTATACTCCATCAGATGACTATAGCATTCCAAGTCGATTAAATCCGGCAAATACATCTTATGTTTCTAATCCGCCAGCGTCTTATTCATCTAGTGTCACTCCTAGCGCTAATACTGCGTTTAACACTCAAATTAACACTACCTACCAGTCGCAAGTGGCAAAGGCTGGCAGTGATACGAATACAAAAACCGCTGCAGATCAATTTTTAGCCACTATTCCAACCAATCTTGCGCAAAAAGCGGAAAAAATACGCTATGCTCCAGCCTTATACACTGCTTTTAGGGATGCTGCGCTGGCGGGTAAGTTAGTGAGTGCCTCAACAGCAGACGGTGTTCCTGGGCAAAATTTAGTCCCTTTCGTTTAT
>ERZ1034363.1737-NODE-1737-length-11686-cov-2.672151_pt1 | contig 11686 bp, 7 predicted proteins | sample MGYA00520616_ERZ1034363 | MGnify/ENA primary metagenome ERZ1034363 (study PRJEB33736, sample SAMEA104284506) | Azolla filiculoides | biome: Urban; feature: Water surface; material: Ditch water | place: Netherlands | collected 2015-10-28 | depth 0-0.1 m ...
GCACCGTATGTGGACGTGGTGTTCGGCCCGCAGACGCTGCACCGGCTGCCGCAGATGCTGGCCGAGCGCGAACGGCTGAACCAGTCCCAGGTGGACATCAGCTTTCCCGAAATCGAGAAGTTCGACCACATGCCGGCCGCGCGGGTCGAGGGCGCCAGCGCTTTCGTGTCGATCATGGAAGGCTGCTCCAAATACTGCAGCTATTGCGTGGTGCCCTACACCCGCGGCGAGGAAGTGCACCGCCCGTTCGAGGACGTGCTGGTCGAAGTGGCCGGCCTGGCCGACCAGGGCGTCAAGGAAATCACGCTGCTGGGCCAGAACGTCAACGCCTACCGCGGCCCGATGGGCGACAAGATCACGAACAGCACGAGCGCTGTGGAAATCGCCGACTTCGCGCTGCTGATCGAGTACGTGGCCGACATCCCCGGCATCGAGCGCATCCGCTTCACCACCAGCCACCCCAACGAGTTCACGCAGCGGCTGATTGACGTGTACGACAAGGTGCCCAAGCTGGTCAGCCACCTGCACCTGCCGGTGCAGCACGGCAGCGACCGCATCCTGATGGCCATGAAGCGCGGCTACACCGCCATGGAATACAAGAGCACGGTGCGCAAGCTGCGCGCCATCCGCCCCGACATGGCCATGAGCAGCGACTTCATCGTGGGCTTTCCGGGCGAAACCGAGGAGGATTTCGGCAAGATGATGAAGCTGATCGATGACATCGGCTTCGACAACAGCTTCAGCTTCATCTTCAGCCCGCGCCCCGGCACGCCGGCGGCCAACCTGCACGACGACACGCCGCACGAAGTCAAGTTGCGCCGCCTGCAGGAACTGCAGGCCGTGATCGAGGCCAACATCCGCAGCATCGGCACCACCCGCCTGGGCACGGTGCAGCGCATCCTGGTCGAGGGCCCGGCACGCCGCAACCCCGAGGAGCTGATGGGCCGCACCGAGTGCTACCGCGCCGTCAATTTCCCGGGCGGCCCGAACGCCGCGCGGCTGGTGGGCCAGATGATTGACGTGAAGATCACCGAGGCCATGGCGCATTCGCTGCGCGGCGAGGTGCTGGTGCGCGAAGGTGCGCAGGCAGGCTGAGTGACGCGCTGCAGTTCTTTAATTTTTTGATAGCAAACTATCGCCATCTGGCGCTGGGATAACGCCAAAAAAGATGAAAAATTACCGCAAGGTCACTCAGAACGGCATCTTGGGCATGCCGCCCATGCCTTTCATGCCGCCCATGCGCTTCATCATCTTCATGAGGCCGCCGCCCTTCATCTTCTTCATCATGTCCTGCATCTGCTCGAACTCCTTGAGCAGGCGGTTGACCTCCTGTACGTGCACGCCTGCGCCGGCAGCGATGCGGCGCTTGCGGGTGGCTTTCAGCAGTTCGGGCTTGCGGCGCTCCTGCGGCGTCATGCTGTGGATGATGCCCTGCTTGCGGACGATGTCTTTCTCGGCGCGGGTCAGGTCCGCCTCGCTGGCCTTGCCGGCCATCTGCGTGGGCAGCTTGTCCATCAGGCTGGACAGGCCGCCCATCTGCTTCATCTGCTGGATCTGGGCCAGGAAATCGTTGAGGTCGAAACCGGCGCCGCTCTTGACCTTTTCGGCCAGCTTCTGGGCCGCAGCCATGTCCACGCCGGCCGTGACCTGCTCGACCAGGGCCACGATGTCGCCCATGCCCAGCACGCGCCCGGCGTGGCGCTGGGCATCGAACACTTCCAGCCCGTCGATTTTTTCGCTGGTGCCGGCAAACTTGATCGGTGCGCCGGTGATCTGCCGCACCGACAGCGCCGCGCCGCCGCGTGAGTCGCCATCGGTCTTTGTCAGGATGATGCCGGTCAGCGGCAGCGCGTCCTTGAAGGCCTTGGCGGTATTGGCCGCGTCCTGACCCTGCATGGCATCGACCACGAACAGGGTTTCAACCGGCTTGAGTTCGGCGTGCAACTCACGGATTTCCTGCATCAATGCTTCGTCAATGGCCAGGCGACCGGCGGTATCGACCAGCAGCACGTCAAAGTAGTGCTTGCGCGCGTAGTCGATGGCGGCGCGGGCAATGTCGATCGGCTTCTGGTCCGGCGTGCTGGGAAACCACTCGGCGCCGGCCTGCTTGGTGACGGTCTTGAGCTGCTCGATGGCGGCCGGGCGGTAGACGTCGCCAGAGACCGTCAGCACCTTCTTCTTGCGCTTTTCGATCAGGTGCTTGGCCAACTTGGCGGTGGTGGTGGTCTTGCCCGCACCCTGCAGGCCGGCCATCAGGATCACGGCGGGGGGCTGGGCGGCCAGGTTGATGTCGGACACGCCCTCGCCCATCGTGGCGGCGAGTTCGCGGTTGACGATGCCCACCAGCGCCTGGCCGGGTTTGAGCGAGCCCATGACCTCCTGGCCCAGGGCCTTTTCCTTGACGCGAGCGATGAAGTCGCGCACCACGGGCAGCGCCACGTCGGCCTCCAGCAGGGCCATGCGCACCTCGCGCAGCATGTCGGTGACGTTGGACTCGGTGATGCGGGCCTGTCCGCTGATCTGTTTGACCAGGCGGGAGAGTTTGTCGGTGAGGGCGGAGGCCATAAAAAGTGTCCCGTCGGATGGAAGTCGGGTAGAAGCCGGCGTTCTCGCGGGCTGGCGGCCCACGCGCGCCGGCCATGTGCAAAACGCTAAACTGTGCCCATGATTTTAGCCAGTGCGTCTCCCCTCAGCATCCTGCTGGCCCTTGCTGCCGCTGCCGCGTATGCCGTGCCGGCCGCTGCCGCGGCGCGGCTGAGCGTTCGGGCTGCACAGCGGATCCTGCTGGCGGCGTGGCTGCTGCACGGGTTGGTGCTGGCCTCGGGCCTGCTGGGCACCCCGGCACGTTTTGGTTTCGCGCCTGCGTTGTCCATTACGGCGTGGCTGGTGCTCACGGTGTATGCGGTGGAAAGCCAGGTTTTTCCGCAATTCAAGGCCCGCTGGGCACTGGCCGGCTTTGGTGCGGCCGCGGTGTTGATGGCCCTGCTGTTTCCCGGCACAACGCTGCATGTCCAGGCATCGGCCTGGCTGCCACTGCACTGGGCGCTGGGCATCGCCTCTTACGGCCTGTTCGCGGCTGCGGTGGTGCACGCTGCGCTCATGACGCACGCTGAAAAGCAGATCCGTCTGGCGGCCGATCCGCACAGTGGCATTCCGCTGCTCACGCTGGAGCGGCTGACTTTCCGCTTCGTCGGGGCAGGCTTCGTGCTGCTGACAGCGACCTTGCTGGCAGGCTGGCTTTTCGGTGAACAGCTCTATGGCGCGGCCGGGGCACGCTGGAAGTGGGACCACAAGACCGTGTTCTCCCTGCTGTCATGGCTGGCCTTTGCCACCTTGCTGGTGGGCCGTGCACGGTTTGGCTGGCGTGGCCGACGCGCAGTCCGGATGCTTTACGCTGGCGCCGGCCTGCTGCTGCTGGCCTATGCCGGCTCCCGCTTTGTCATGGAAGTGCTGTTGGGGCGCGCGGTGTGAAAGCGCTGATCGTTTTGCTGGCGTTGCTGGCAGGAGTCTGGCTCTGGCGCAATGGACGTCAAAGAAGCCTTGCGGCCCGCAAGCGATCCGCTGAGCGGCCAGATGCGCAGCAGGAGGGCGTGGAGGAAATGGTGCGCTGCCCGGTCTGCGGCGTCCACCTGCCCCGGACCGACGCCGTTGTCGGCCGGCACGGTATTTACTGCAACCTGGCACATTGCCAGGAGGCCGAGGCCTGAATGGCGAAGCGCGACGCAGCCGAGGAGATGGCCACTTCATGGTTTGGCGCCGACGCGCGCGCACACAACACCACAGTCTCCGCAATGACTGGTAACGAAGCCTACGGTCGGCAATGGCGCGGCTTCATGACGGCACGCGTCATGATTGCACTGGTGCTGCTGGCGATGCAGGCATCAGCCTACCTGCTGGGTCAGTCGGTGTCGTTCCTGCTGATCGACCTGTGCACCCTGTACCTGGTTGCCACCCTCGCAGTACGCCTGCTGGCCAAACCAAATGCGTCAGGACAACACTTCGATGCGCAATGGGTCATGACAATTGCAGTGGATGTACTTTGTTATTCCGCCCTGCATTTCCTGCAGGGCGGAAATATCAACTACACACCGCTGTTTGCGCTGCCGGTCCTTCTCTCGGCTGTGCTGGGCTCACTGCTGCTGGCCTTGGGAACCACTGCAGTGGTCACACTGCTGCTGCTGGCGGACGCCTGGTGGATGTCATTGCAGACGCCCGTTGAAATGGCCTCGCGTTTTTTGCAGGCCGGGCTCACTGGCTCGGGCCTCTTCATTGTGGCGCTCCTGACGAACCAGCTTGCCTCGCGACTGTCCCGCGAACAGGAAATTGCCCGGCGCAGCGAACGTGATGCAAGGGTACAGACGTTGGTCAATGAACTGGTCATTGAAAACCTGACCGATGGCGTGCTGGTGATCGACCATGGCGGTGTGGTACGCGCTGCGAACCCTTCTGCACGCCAGCTGGTAGGACGTGAGAGCCCGGCGCAGCCGGCCCCCTTCCTGCTGGACAGTGCGCCCGGCTGGGTGCCGCTGGCACAACTGGCGAGCCTGTCTTTCGCACAGGGCTGCGCACAGACTGCGGATATCGAGCTGCGGCATCCGGGCCTGCCACCCTGCAGCCTGCAGGTACGTACCCAGCTGACAGCCACCTTGACCAGCGAATCTGAAAGCCTGTGTGTCATGTTCCTGCAAGACCGGCGCGAAATGGAAGCGCGGGTGCGCACCGAGAAGCTGGCGGCCATGGGGCGGCTGTCCGCGGCCGTTGCACACGAAATCCGCAATCCGCTGGCGGCCATTTCACAGGCCAATGCGCTGCTTGATGAAGAACTCACCGCTCCGGTGCAAAAGCGGCTGACACGGATGGTGCAGCAGAATGCGCAGCGCCTGGCCCACATCGTCGACGAAATCCTCGATATCGCTCGCGTCGAGCACCTGCGTCTGGACTCCTCGGGCAACCGCGTGCCGCTCGATGCCGCGGTGCAGGGTGTGTGTGACGACTGGCAAGCCCAGGTCGACAGGAAAGTGCCGCTCACCCTGACACTGACGTCTGGTCAAAGCGAAGTACGTTTTGCGGCAGACCATCTGAGACGTGTTCTGGTCAATCTTCTGGACAACGCGCTGCGGTACGCGCGCCACACCGCGCCAATTCACGTGTCTACCGCGCCGACGTCCGCAGGACAACTTGTGCTGCGGATCTGGAGCGATGGCCCGGCGCTTGAGCAAGCAGTACAGCGGCACCTCTTTGAGCCGTTCTTTTCTTCGGAAAGCCGCTCCAGCGGTCTGGGCCTCTACATCTGTCAGGAGTTGTGCGCGCGACACGATGCCGTCATAGCGCACCAACGCACCAACAGAAGCCACACCGGCCTCCTCATGGAAGGCAATGAATTTTCCGTAGTTTTCAGCGTTGCTGGTGCCATGCAGATGATCACGCAAACCGCCAAGCCGGCCACATCGCTCTGCGCCGCCTGAACATGCGAACCCCTGCCGCCTCGACACCGCCGCTGGTTCTGGGCATTGACGAGGAGCCCGATCTGCGAACCCTCTACGAACTCACGTTGCTGCGCGAGGGCTACCGCGTTGAAGCGGCAGGCACACTGGCAGAAGCGCGGCATCAGCTGGAGCAGACCCGTTATGACGCCGTGATTACCGACATGCGCTTGCCCGACGGTCTTGGGCTGGAGTTGCTGCATGCCCTGCATGCGCAACAGCGTCCGGAGCGCTGCATCGTCATGACGGCGTATGGCTCGGCCGAGAATGCAGTGGAAGCACTCAAGGCCGGCGCCTTCGATTACCTGACCAAGCCGGTCGACCTGAAACAATTCCGCTCGGTAGTGGCCTCGGCGATTCATGACAGCCATCACGGCTCGATCAGGCCCCTCCGAAACCAGCGCATGGAGCCGGCGTCAGGCCATCCGCACGGGACCGAGGCCACTGGCCCGGCAGGATCAGAGGCGCTAAGCCGCCTGGTTGGTACATCGGAAGCACTGGCTGCAGTGAAACGTCGCGTGGCCAAAGTGGCCCGCAGCATGGCGCCCGTGCTGGTGCGAGGCGAGTCTGGAACCGGCAAGGAACTTGTGGCGCGCGCCATTCATGCCTGCAGCCACCGCTCGGATGGCCCTTTTGTGGCGGTGAACTGTGGCGCGATTCCCGAAAACCTGCTGGAAGCCGAGTTTTTTGGCGCCAAAAAAGGCTCTTACACCGGCGCAACGCAGGACCGTGAGGGCTACTTCCACGCAGCGCAAGGCGGCACACTGTTTCTGGATGAAATCGGGGATCTACCGCTGGCCATGCAGTCCAAGCTGCTGCGCTCCATCCAGGAACGCCGCGTACGGGCACTGGGATCCACGCAGGAAGACGTGGTTGATGTGCGGATTGTCAGCGCCACGCACAAAGATCTGGCCGGAGATGTGCTCGCCGGCCACTTCAGGCAGGATTTGTACTACCGGCTCAACGTGATCGACATCGTGGTCCCGCCACTGCGCGAGCGACGTGAAGACCTGCCGGCGCTGTGCAAGGCACTTCTGGCCCGCATTGCCATCGAATCCGGCACCGTGGCCCCGCCGATATCCGACCATGCATTGACGCTGCTCGGTAGCCACCCGCTTGCAGGCAATGTGCGTGAACTTGAAAACCTGCTGCACCGCGCGCTCGCATTGAGCGACGGCGGTGAACTGCAATTCGACGATCTCGACATGCCGGTACGGCCTGTCGAGCCGGATTTGCCCGCCACCGCAACCCAGGAAGCCATGCCGGCGGATCTGCAGATCTGGCTGGATGGGCAGGAACGCGCCATCATTGCCCGGGCGCTGCAGGAGACCGGATTCAACCGGACAGCAGCAGCGGCCCGACTCGGCCTCAACCTGCGGCAAATGCGCTACCGCATGTCCCGGCTTGGCATTGTGGCACCGGCCTCCGGATGCGAATCAGATGAAGTGTCCTGAGGACCGCGCTGGTTTGTGGCGGCAGGGCTGGTATCGTTTTGCCCACGCGCAACGCTCGCCCAACTATGGGCCACGGCCCGATGGCACCGGCGTTGACCTGATCGTGGTGCATTCGATCAGCCTGCCGCCGGGGCAATATGGCGGCAGCCAGGTGCAGCAACTGTTCACCAACCAGCTGGACTGGGAGGCAGATCCCTGGTTCGCACAGATTCGCGGGCTGGAGGTTTCGGCCCACTTCTATATCCGGCGTAATGGCGAACTATGGCAATTTGTCAGCTGTGACGACCGGGCCTGGCATGCCGGGCAATCGAATTACCGGGGGCGCTCCAATTGCAACGACCATTCTGTCGGCATTGAACTTGAAGGCCTGGAGGGCGAGCGCTTCGAACCGGAACAATACGAAACGATGACCGGCCTTTGCGCGGCCATCGCGCAGCGGTACCCAGTGTCGCAGATTGCAGGCCATGAGCACATTGCGCCAGAGCGCAAGCGCGATCCTGGGGCCGGCTTCGACTGGCAAGAGCTGCAGCGCTCTCTGGGTTGGCCAACCGGGTGGTTTCCCCATGGCGTTTTGAAGAGCGTGCATCCCTGAACCGGCAGGCCCGCGCCGCCCGACCCGTGCGCAAAAATCACGTGGCGGGAACATCATGGCGCCATGCGGGCTCGCGGGCCAAAACGCGCTGCAACACTTGATTCTCCTGGGTGCATGAATGTAAAGCCCGCATCCGCAAGGCCTCCGGCGGCATCGCAGAAATCCACTGGGACCTTGGGCCAAGCCCTTTGTGTTTTCCGGCTTTTTTGCAGCCCGAGTCCAAGAGTCTCAAACACCGGGATACACTACCCGTAGTGGCTTGAAATACATTTAGACCCCAGATATAGTGTTTACAGCTGCGGCGGCACTTACCAGAATCTGTGTGGCATCCAGCCGCTCGCTCCATCTCTCCCCCACAAGAATTCCGAAATTGAGGAAGCAATGCACATCGCCTTGAACACACCTTCGTCCCCCGTCAGCGGCTTTACCGGCACAACCGGCATGGATCGCGCCGGACCAGCGGCCGGCAACACACTGCCCAATTACCAGATCCTTCGCCGTAACGGCGCCGTCGTTCCGTTCGCGCCAGACAAGATCGCGATTGCCATGATGAAGGCTTTCCTTGCAGTGCATGGCACGCAAGGCGCCGCGTCAGCCAGCGTGCGCGAGGTTGTCGACACACTGACGCAGGCAGTGGTGCGCGCGCTGATGCGCTCACGCCCCGGGGGCGGCACATTCCACATTGAAGACGTGCAAGACCAGGTCGAACTCGGACTGATGCGCGGCGGTCACCACGAAGTGGCCCGCGCCTACGTACTCTACCGGGAGCGACACGCACAGGAGCGCGCCCAGCAGGCAACGACCGTGGCAGCACAGGCGCCCACCCCCGTACTGCATGTGACAGAAGCCGGCCAACGTGTTGCACTGGATGTCAAGCAACTCAAAGGGCTGATCGAATCGGCTTGTAGCGGGCTCGGCGCTGACGTCAAGCCGGACCCCATCGTGGCCGAGACCATGCGCAACCTCTACGACGGCGTGCCCATGGACGAGGTGTACAAGGCGTCCATCCTGGCGGCCCGCACGCTGATTGAAAAGGACCCGGACTACACCTACGCGACCGCACGTTTGCTGCTGCACACCATCGCCAAGGAGGTACTGGGTGCCGACGTCATCCAGGGAGGGTTGGCCGAGCGCTATGCGGCTTATTTCCCGCAGTTCATCCAGAAGGGCGTGGACAATGAATTGCTGGATCCACGTCTGCTGCAATATGACCTCCAGCGCCTGGGTGCCGCACTGAAGGCCGACCGTGACTTGAAATTTGACTATCTGGGCCTGCAGACCCTGTACGACCGTTACTTTCTGCATGTGCGCAAAACGCGTATCGAACTGCCGCAGGCTTTTTTCATGCGTGTCGCCATGGGCTTGGCACTCAATGAATTGGACCGCGAAGCCCGTGCTATCGAATTCTATGAAGTCATGTCGTCGTTTGACTTCATGTCGAGCACGCCCACACTGTTCAACAGTGGCACGCTGCGCTCTCAACTGTCCTCCTGCTACCTGACAACAGTGCCAGACGATCTGGATGGCATCTATGAATCGATCAAGGAAAATGCCCTGCTGTCCAAGTTTGCTGGCGGCTTGGGCAATGACTGGACCCGCGTGCGCGCTTTGGGTAGCCATATCAAAGGCACCAACGGTGAATCTCAAGGCGTCGAACCCTTCCTGAAAGTGGTCAACGACACGGACGTGGCGGTGAACCAGGGCGGCAAGCGCAAGGGAGCGGTCTGCACCTACCTCGAGACCTGGCATCTCGACATTGAAGAGTTCCTGGAGTTGCGCAAGAACACGGGTGACGACCGCCGCCGCACACACGACATGAACACGGCCAACTGGATTCCCGACCTGTTCATGCGTCGCGTGATGGAAAAGGGCAACTGGACCCTGTTCTCGCCGTCCAACGTGCCCGACCTGCACGACAAGTTCGGGATCGAATTTGAAACGACCTATGTGGCCTACGAGGAAAAGGCCGCACGTGGCGAGATCAAGCCCTCCCGCACCCTGCCAGCTACCGACCTGTGGCGCAAGATGCTGTCGATGCTGTTCGAGACCGGCCACCCCTGGATCACGTTCAAGGATGCCTGCAACGTCCGCTCACCGCAGCAACATGCTGGCGTCGTGCATTCGTCCAACCTTTGCACGGAGATCACGCTCAACACCAGTGACACTGAAACTGCCGTCTGCAACCTCGGCTCAATCAACCTGCCACAGCACCTCAAGGACGGCCAGATCGACCATGTGAAGTTGCGTCAAACCATCACCACGGCCATGCGCATGCTGGACAACGTGATCGACATCAATTATTACGCCGTCAAGAAGGCGCGCGACTCCAACCTGCGGCACCGCCCCGTGGGTCTGGGACTCATGGGCTTCCAGGACAGCCTGTACGAGCTGCACATTCCTTACGCATCGAATGCGGCAGTGGATTTCGCCGACAAGTCCATGGAAGCCATCTGCTACTACGCCTACTGGGCTTCGACCGAGTTGGCGCGCGAGCGCGGCCAGTACGACAGCTACAAGGGCTCACTCTGGGACCAAGGCATCCTGCCGCTGGACACGCTGGACATGTTGGCGCGTGAGCGCGGCGGTTATGTGGAGGTGGATCGCTCTGCCACCTTGGACTGGGACGCGCTGCGCAGAAAAATCGCTACCGACGGCATGCGCAATTCCAACTGCGTGGCCATTGCACCGACCGCAACGATCTCCAACATCATCGGTGTGGACGCCTCCATTGAGCCCTGCTTCGGCAACCTCTCGGTCAAATCCAACCTGTCTGGTGAATTCACCATCATTAACGGCTACCTGGTGCGCGATCTCAAGCGCCTGGGACTCTGGGATGACGTAATGGTCATGGACCTGAAGCACTTTGATGGCTCTCTGCGCCCCATCGATCGTGTGCCACAGGAAATCAAGGCGTTGTATGCCACTGCATTTGAAGTGGAACCACAGTGGCTGGTGCAGGCAGCTTCTCGCCGGCAGAAATGGATCGACCAGGCGCAAACGCTCAACATCTATATGGCTGGCGCCTCCGGTAAAAAACTGGATGACACCTACAAGCTGGCATGGATCAGTGGACTAAAAACCACCTACTACCTGCGCACGATGGGAGCGACCCATGCGGAAAAATCAACGGTCCAGGCAGGCCGCCTGAACGCTGTCTCGTCAGGCAGTACACCGCAAGCTGCGGTGGGGTTGCTGGAAGCCGCTGCTGCTGCAGCCCAGGCGCAAATGAACGCGACACCCGCAACCGATATCAAGTTCTGCGCCATCGACGACCCTGGCTGCGAAGCCTGCCAGTGATTCACGCAGCGACAGCGCAACAAAAGCACGCAACGATGCGAATGAACGCTATGCATTTCACATCGTTGCTATCATAATTTGACTATTGGAATTTTCTATGTTGACCTGGGACGAAGAAGTCACACCCGCATTGCAGCCTGCGCTGCAGCCTGCCCTCACCAACGACAGCACCAGAAATGGCGCGCTGGCGTTTCTGCCATCGTCTCCTGTGTCTTCATCGAATGTCTGCCTGCCTGCCGACGGGGCTGCTGTTACAGCGCAAACACTTCCGGTGACGCCACCACAAGGCACCGCACGACGCCGTGTCAATGCAGCAGACAAGCGCATCATCAACGGTCAAACCGACGTCAATCAACTGGTTCCGTTCAAATACAAATGGGCTTGGGAAAAATACCTGGCAACCTGTGCCAACCACTGGATGCCGCAGGAAGTCAACATGAACAGGGACATTGCGCTCTGGAAAGATCCGAACGGCCTGACCGATGACGAGCGCCGGATCATCAAGCGCAACCTCGGTTTTTTTGTCACGGCAGATTCTCTGGCTGCCAACAATATCGTGCTGGGCACCTACCGGCACATTACAGCCCCAGAATGCCGCCAGTTCCTGCTGCGCCAGGCCTTCGAAGAGGCCATCCACACGCATGCCTACCAGTACATCGTGGAGTCGCTTGGCCTGGATGAAGGCGAAATTTTCAACGCTTATAACGAAGTTCCATCCATCCGTAACAAGGATGAGTTCCTGATCCCCTTCATCGAAGCGATCATGGACCCGAACTTCAAGACTGGCACACTCGAAAATGACCAGACGCTGTTAAAGTCACTGATCGTTTTTGCCTGTTTGATGGAAGGTCTTTTCTTTT